>Ga0160447_100233_pt1 | contig 30999 bp, 33 predicted proteins | sample HID1973K_E1MG_FD_108222 | JGI IMG/M metagenome (GOLD analysis project Ga0160447, IMG submission 108222) | Enriched mosquito-associated microbial communities from UW Madison campus, WI, USA - HID1973K_E1 MG | ecosystem: Host-associated > Arthropoda: Insects > Digestive system > Unclassified ...
GACACACGAAGAGCAAGAGCCCGCTCACACGATGCAGGATGGAAACCTTCCCTGCCAGCGGCAAGCGATACTTCGCGAGCTGGCCGATTCCGATGTTCCGGTATTCCGGCCTTGGTTTTTTCAATGCTTCAGCCACGTTAGACCCCTTCCCAATCTGATTGACGATTCGCGCGTCGTCGATGCACGACACGGGCGCGACTCGTCCAGCCTGATCCGCCTCGAAAAGCGCCCGGCGATGTCGTTGGGGATAAGTTTTTTGCCCGCGCACTGCGCGATAGCGGTATTTTGTCGCGCGATTGATATACTGTCCAATATCTATCTCGTCTTTCTGAAATATCTTTGACAGATATCGCATGGAACTGCGCCACGTTCGTTACTTTCTGGCCGTCGCCGAGGAGCGCAACGTAACGCGCGCGGCGGAACGGCTCGGCATCGGCCAACCGCCGCTCAGCCAGCAGATTCACGCGCTGGAAGACGAACTCGGCGTGCGGCTCTTCCGACGCACGGGGCACGGCGTCGTGCTGACCGAAGCGGGTGAGGCGTTCGCCGTCGATGCCAAGCGGCTCATGAACGACGCGCGTCTCGCCGTCGAAAAGGCGCAGAGCGCGGGGCGCGGCGAGATCGGGCAACTCAATATCGGCTTCACTGGGTCGGCGGCGTTCAATCCGGTCGTGTCGAAGCTCATCCGCTCGTATCGGCAGGCTTATCCCAACGTCACGCTCACATTGACCGAGGGCAACACCGCGCAGTTGCTCGCCCATCTCGACGCCGGCCGTGTAGATGTCGCGTTCGTTCGGCTCGGCAGCCAGTCGCCGGCGGGCGTGCAGATCAATCACATTGCGATCGAGCCGATGAAAATCGTGCTGCCCGCCACGCACAAGCTCGCGAAGAAACGCAAGGTGCCGCTCGCGGCGCTGGCGGAAGATCCCTTCGTGATGCTGCCCCGCGAAGCGAGCCCGACATTGCACGACGTCATCATCGGTGCGTGCCGTGAAGCGGGATTCGAGCCAGTCGCCGGGCAGCAGGCGCCGCAGCTTTCGTCAGTCGTGAATCTGGTCGCGGCAGAATTCGGTGTGTCGCTGGTGCCGGCGTCCGTGTGTCAGATTCAGGTCGATGGCGTCGCCTACACTGACGCCCTCGGCAGCGCGATCACGATTCGTCTCGCACTGGCCTCGCGCATCGACGCGACGGCCGCCAAGACCGCCAACTTCCTCGATATCGCGCGCCACATCGTTACGTCATCGGCGTGACATTGTCATCAGAACAAGCGCGCATTGCATTCGACGCGTTTTCGTCCAACACTTCAGTTCGCAAGAAGAGCGTCAAGAAGGCCCAATCCTTGGATCGAGGAGCAAGGTCATGCGCGAAGAAATGAAGCATCCGCTGCAATGCACGCCCGAGTGCCGCCGGGGTTTCCTCAGATCAGTGGCATCCGCAGGTATCGTCGGGCTTGTGGGTCCATCGCTTCTCATGACCTCGGCTCATGCCGATGCGTTGACGCACGCGCAGCGCGACAGCATGACGCCCGAGCAGATCATCGACCTGATGAAGCGCGGCAACGAGCGGTTTCAGAAAGGCGAGCGCAAGCCGCGCAATTATCTGCGCGAGCAGAAGGCCAGCGCGAAGGGCCAGTATCCCGCTGCCGTGCTGCTCAGTTGCATCGACTCGCGCGCGCCCGCGGAAGTCATCATGGATCTGGGTATCGGGGATATCTTCAATTGCCGTATCGCGGGCAATATCGAAAACGACGACATTCTCGGCAGCATGGAATTCGCGTGCAAGCTGATGGGCGCGAAAGTCGTGCTCGTGATGGGGCACACGTCGTGCGGCGCGATCAAGGGCGCGATAGCGAATGCCGAACTCGGCCATCTCACCGGCTTGCTCGCGCGCATCAAGCCCGCCGTCGATGCAACGCAGTATGACGGCGAACGCTCGGCGACCAACTACACGTTCGTCGATAAAGTGGCGCGCAAGAACGTCGAACTCACCATCGCGCAGATTCGCCGCGACAGCACAGTGCTGAGCGAGATGGAAAGCCAGCACGGCATCAAGATCGCAGGCTCGATGTACAACCTGAGCACGGGCGCGGTGGAGTTTTTCGGCTCTTAAGCTTCGATGCGCTCGCGAACGCCATCCTCTTGCTTCGCGACGCCGCGCTTCGCCGTCCAGTACTCCGTGCGCACGCCGATATCCTCGGATACGAACGGCCCGCGGCGCGTCGACCGGTAGTTCGCCAGCGCCTTGTACACGAGGCGTTGCCCGATCAGCAGAATCGGCACGTTGAGCAGCACCATCACGATATTCATCAGATCCGACAGCGCCCAGAGGTTCGGCAACTCGAGGCCGGCGAGCACCGTGAGCGCGCCGAATGGCACGAACACGAGCGAGCCGACGACGCGAATACCGGTAATGAAGCCGCGACTGCGCGAGATGAAGTTCGCCGATATCTCCGCGAACGAGATCATGCCGAGCAAGGTGGTGAACGCGAAGAGGCCATAACATACGCACATCACGATCTTGACGATGTGCGCGACCCCAACGGGCACGAGCGTTTCGACGGATGCGAGATAGACCGTGATCTTCGATGCCCTCACCGATTCCCACGCTTGCCCGTCGACGGTGCCGGTCCAGACATGCGCCATCACGACGATGAAGCCGGTCATCGTGCAGATGACCATCGTGTCGAAGAACACGCCGAGACTCTGCACGAAGCCTTGTTCGCATGGGTGATCGTTGTCGGCGATCGCGGCGGCCATCGTGATGGTGCCCTGCCCCGCCTCGTTCGACATCAGCCCGCGCTTGACGCCCTGCGCGAGCGCGGTGCCGATTGCGCCGCCGAAGAGCGCATGCGGTGCGAATGCGCCGACGATCACCTCATGAAAGAAGTACGGAATCAGCGGCAGATTGATGAGGATGATGACCAGGGACATCAGGCAGAACAGCGTTGCCTTGATCGGCACGAGCACATCGGTATAGGCGGTCACGCGGCGAATGCCGCCCATGATGATGAACGAGCACGCCGCGATCAACACGGCGGCGATGACGTAATACACCGTCGACTGACGTGCGAGATGCGTACCGGTCACGGTATCGACAATAGTGCCGATCGCGGTGAACACGTTGAACGTTTGCGGCGGCACGTTGAAAAGCGCATAGACGATGAACACGAGCGACAAGAACGTGCCGACGATGCGCTTGTCGCCGAGAATGCGCCGCCCATAGAACGGCAGGCCGCCGACGAACTCGTCGTGCTTCTTCTCCTTGAAGAGCTGCGCGAGCGTCGATTCCATGAACGCGGTGGCCATGCCGAAGAATGCGGCGACCCACATCCAGAACAATGCGCCCGGCCCGCCGACGGAAATCGCGCCCGTGATGCCGACGATATTGCCCGGCCCCGCGCGCATCGCGAGCCCGAGCATGAACGATGCGAGCGCGCTGACGCCGGTCTTCGACGACTGTCTGCGCAACATGATGCGCACGATCTTGCCGACGTTCATCGTCTGGATGAAGCGCGTGCGAATCGTGAAATGGATGCCCACGCCGACAAGCAGCAGAATCGCGAACGGGAATTGCCCGAGCACGGGAATGCTTGAATATGCCTTGAAATTAGTGGGGAAATCCCACAAGAAATCCGATACGGGTGCAATGAAGGCAAACAATGCATTCACGGACTGAAAGAGACTTTCCACGCGAGGCGTTCCGAATGTTGATAAACCAGCGTCGTTCGAAGCTGGCCGACGTGCCTGCGTCGGCACCTAATCGTTTGAGGCAGCGATTATACGGCCAGCGATCGACCTCTCTCTGTTGATGGCTATTGGCGAAGCTGAAGAAGTGGCGCGTTCGTGCGGGACAGTTAGTTGCGGCGCGTCGTCATGCCTATCTAATTCTTTTCTCGCACAATCGGGTGCACAACGTGTCAGGAGAACGGGATGACCGAACGACTCGCGAAACTTTTCGCCGTGGCCTCGATGGCCCTGCTGGCATCGCTCGTCAGCTTCGGCAATCTGACGGACTATGGCAGCAACCTGCAATTCGTCGAGCACGTCTTGCGGATGGACACGACGTTCCCCGGCAATGCCAACATGTATCGCGCGATCACGTCGCCGATGCTTCAGCATCTCGGCTATGACCTGATCATTCTTCTTGAGACCGTGACCGCGCTGCTCTGCTGGGTGGGCGTCATCGCGATGTGTCGGGCGATGCGGCAAGAGAATGCAGTATTCGCGCGAGCCAAGCGCTGGGCAATCGCGGGTCTCACGCTCGGCTATCTCACCTGGCAGGTCTGCTTCATGACGATCGGCGGCGAATGGTTCGGCATGTGGCAGTCGCAGCAATGGAACGGCACGGAGAGCGCGTTTCGCTTCTTCATGACCTTCCTCGTGATATTGATCTTCGTGACGCGCGCCGAAACGCATCCACCCTCTTTGAGAACAACCGCATGAATACGAACGATGCAACCAGCGCGATTCAGGTGCGCGATATCGGCAGCTTTCACGTCGGCGGAAAGATGGTCACGCTGTCGGGCATGAGTCCGCGCTCGCGCGTGAGCACGGCACACGGCGCCGTCCATCCGGTCGATCCCAATGGCGAAGTGATCGTCGGTCAGATGTATGTGCAGTACGTGAGGCTCGCATCGCCGCGCGGCCCTCATCCGCTGTTGCTCTGGCATGGTGGCGGCATGAGCGGCGTGAACTGGGAGACGACGCCCGATGGACGCCCCGGCTGGCAGATGTACTTCCTGCGCGCGGGCTTCAATGTCTATGTGTCCGATGCCGTCGAACGTGGCCGCGCATCGTGGGCGCCCTATCCCGATGTGTATCCCGAGGCGCCTTACTTCCGCACTGCGCGCGAGGCATGGGAAGAAACGTTTCGCTTCGGTCCGGAAGGTTCATGGCACGCGCAGGCGCGATCGCGCCGGCCTCATGCGGGCATGCGCTTCGATGTATCGAAGATGGAAGCCTTCATGAATCAGTTCGTGCCGCGCTGGTCGACGAACGACACGCTGACGCAACATGCATACGACGCGTTGATCGAGCGCCTGCCGGGCAGCATCGTGCTCACGCACAGTCAAGGCGGCAACTTCGGTCTGCGCGCCGCGCTGAATGCGCCCGAGCGCGTGACGGCGGTCATCTCGCTCGAGCCTTCAGGCGCGCCCGACCCCGCGCAATATGATCCGCATAGCCTGCGCGGCGTGCCGCATCTGTTCGTCTGGGGCGACTATCTGGAGCGGCATCCGTTCTGGGTCGAGTCCGTGCCAAAAGTACGGCGCTGGCACGATGCGCTCGCCGCGGCTGGCGTCGATACGGAATGGATCGATCTTCCCGCACGCGGCATCGAGGGAAATAGTCACGCGCTGATGGCCGATGACAACAGCGATGACATCGCGGGCATCGTGCTCGAATGGATGCGGGCGCGGCGGCTCATCGACTGATTCATATTCAATTCAACGCCACCGCAGCCGCCGCGCCCACCGGCGATCCCTCGATCGCCACCGACCTTTGCCCATCCGGCCCGACCGGCACATCGCCGACGAGCGTCGTGCGATACAACTGCCGATCGAAGTCGAGATCGAAGATATCCGTGGGCGCGAGATGCGCGGTCGCGCGATTGTCCCAGAACGCAATGCTGCCCGGTTCCCACTTGAAGCGCACCGTGAATTCCGGCCGCGTCACATGCTCCCACAAGAGTTCGAGCAACACCTGGCTTTCACGCGGCGCCAGTCCCGCGATGTGCTTGAGGAAACCCGGACTCACATACAGCGCGCGTTCACCGGTTTCGGGATGCACGCGCACGAGCGGATGCTCGCTCACGAGCGTGTGATCCGTCACGGCCTTCGTGAACGCATCGGTGCCGCTCGCGCCTTGCGGCGGCGCGAAGCGATGCACGCCACGCAAGCCATCGACGAATGCACGCAGCGGCGCGGAGAGCTTCTCATACCCAATCACGAGATTGGTCCATTGCGTATCGCCGCCATAAGGCGGGATCGTCACGCCGCGCAGGATCGATGCGAACGGCGGATTCACCGCCGCCGTGACGTCCGTATGCCAGCCGGTCCAGGGACGCAGCAGCGAAGGCCCTTCGAAGCGCGTCGCCTTGCGAAACTTCGAGATCGAATAAATCTCGGGATGACCTTCGACATGTCCGAACACCGGATGTCCCACCGTGAGCTCGCCGAATTGCGCGGAGAACGCGATGTGCTGCTCGTGACTCAGAAACTGCTCGCGAAAGAAGATCACGCGCCATTTGAGCAGCGCTGCGCGAATCGCTTCGACCTGCGCGGGAGACAGCGCACGCGTAAGATCGACGCCGCCGATCTCCGCACCGATATGCGCCGAGAGCGGATTGACGGTCAATTCTGCTTCTTTCTGGATGGCAGCGGCATTCATTTCGTATTCCTTTATATATGGGATAAATGGACGACGCGCTCAACTGCCTTGCGCGTTCGCGTCGTCGGCGAAAAAGTAATCGCGCCACGACTTCGGTTCATGACGAATCACGCCGACCTTATGCAGAAACGCACCCAGTTGCAGCGTGTTTTGCGGCGTCGTCGCGAAGCTGGCTTCCTTGTCGCTCAAAATGCGTTCGACGAACGCCGGCGAAAGCTTCGACCCGTCCTGGCGAATATAGATGGCCGCCGCTTGCGCCTTGTCCTTGCCGACGAGCTTCGCAGCATCGTCGAGCGCGGCGCGCACGGCGGCATAAGTCTTCGGATTGTCCTTGCGCCATGCGCCGGACGTCACGACGACGCTGCCCGTCGATGGACCGCCGAGAATGTCGGTGGAACTCGTTACCTTGTGAATCTTCGGGTCTTCGAGTTCCTGATACTGATACGGCGCGTTCGAGAAATGCAGGTTGACGACCGAGTTGCCCGATAACATCGCGGTCGTCGCATCGGCGTGCGGCATGCTGACTTCGAAGCGATCCAGACGCGCATAGTCGGCATCGCCGAAAGCTTTGGCCGATGCCATCTGCAGTAGCCGTCCCTGTTGCGACACGGCGACGGACACCACCGCGATCCGATCCTTCTCGCCGATATCCCGGATGCTGCGAATGCGCGGATCGTTCGTCACGAGATATACCGGCACCGCGCTTTGCGCCGCCATCGCGCGAAAGTCCTGACGCCCGTGCGTGCGGTCCCAGATCGTCATCAAAGGCCCGATGCCGATGGTCGCGATATCCGCCGCGCCCGACAGCAACGCCTCGTTCACAGCCGCGCCGCCCGAGAGCGTGCTCCATTGCACGTCGATGGCAAGTCCCTCGCGCGCACCCGCTTTCTCGATGAGCATCTGATCTTTCGCCACTTTCAGCAGCAACGAGCCGATACCGTATTGATCGACGATCGTCACCTTCCCTTCGGCGTGCGCGCGATGAATCGGCAATGCGAGCAACGCCATCGACGCGAACACGGCGAATAAACGCTGCAATGAAAATGTCGTCATGCGGGATATCGTGGGAGAGCGGCGAACGATAAATGTACTCGTCGCTTACTCACACGCGAACGAAGAAATCCCGATACGGATAGCTTCGTCCGCGATAAGCGCGCGGGCGGCGCTCTTTTTCACCGAAAGTTATCTGAAATATTTGGGGCGGGAAGTGGCTTTTGTCGCGCAGCCACTAACATGAAAGGGGCACGCACACGCGAGGTCACAGCCATGAATCCTTCCGTCAGTTCCACCGGCGCCTACGTGCTCGGCCATTCCGATCCGGAAGTGCAGCGACTGGAGAATCAGGCGCGCTTCATCGGCGATCTGACCGAAGAGGTCCTGCGCCGCGCGGGGCTCGCGTCCGGTATGCGCGTGCTCGATCTGGGCTGCGGCACGGGCGATGTCTCGTTTCTGGCCGCATCGCTCGTGGGACCGGACGGGTCGGTGTCCGGCATCGATCAGGCGCCCGGCGTGATCGACCAGGCGCGCGAACGGGCGCAGCAAGCCGGCCTCGGCAACGTGCGCTTCGACGTTGCGAGCGTGGCGGATTTCGAACTCACGGAACCCTTCGACGCCATCATCGGCCGGCTCATCCTGCTGCATCTGCCCGATCCCGCCGCGACCTTGCGCCGTCTCGCCGACCGTGCGGGCGCGGGCACGCTCTTCGTCTTTCACGAGATGGACATGAGCACTGCGCGTTCGGTGCCCGAGTCGCCGCTATGCGCGCAGGGCACGCGCTGGATCAGGGAAACTTTCAAGCGCGCGGGCGTCGAGACCGACATGGGATCGAAGCTGTTTTCGACGTTCCGCCGCGCCGGCCTGCCCGGCCCGCAGATGCTGCTATCGGCGCGCTTCGAAGGCGGGCCCGACTCGTTCGCGTATCAGTATCTGGCCGAGGTGTTGCGCACGCTGTTGCCGCTTGCCGAGCGCTTCGGCGTTGCAAGCGCGGATGCGATTGGCATCGATACGCTGGCCGCACGACTGCGCGATGAGATCGTCGCGCTCGATGGCGTCATACAGCCGCCGGCCTTCATCGGTGCGTGGGCACGCGTGGCCTAGCCGGCCGCTTTCTTCTTCGATTTCGACTGATTGAACTCGATTGCCGCGCGCACGAGATTCTTCAGCGCACGCGTGTCGATCTTGTCGCCCTCGAAAAAATCGATCGCGCGCCGCGCATTGCCTTCGAGACCCGCGTTGAAGAGCTGTCCGGGATCGGGAAGGCTCGCGCCGTTGGCGAAGGTGAGCTTCACTTTTCCCTTATGCGCGTTAGCCACCGCGATCATGCCGTCGCGATACCACACCGGGCTACCCATGTATTTCCACTCCTCGACGATCCCGCTATCCGCCGCCAGAATGGTCTTGCGCACATTGGCGAATGTCTCGCCACGCCAGTCCGTGATGCCGGCAATCAACGCGTCGATTCGTTCCGAAGGGTTCATGCATATCTCCGTGCTTTTGCGTTTTGTTTATGCCTCGCTCGACGAAAGCGGCGTCAGCGTATCAGACCCGGACTGCCGATCGTGATTTGCAGCCGTTGAGCCTGATCGAGATGAAAGATGAACGACGGTCGCGAGCGGATCAGCAAGGTCCGCACCTCCGCGCTGCGCGCCGTTCGAATATAGCCATCGACGGCATTGACCAGCTTCTGCAAATAAGCGACTTCGCGATCCAGATACGCTTCGTCGAAATCGTAAATGCTGGTCTGGTCGAGATCGGCTATATCGTCGCGGCTTTGCTTCGTCAATGCCTCGCTCGTCGCGCTGCGTTGCGGCTGCGTGCCGTATCGCTGCATCAGCGTGGCGATCTCCTGATTGACTTGCGCATGTTCCGACACGATCCGCTTCGCGAAGACCTGCAGGCTATAGGAGCGTGTCTTGCGCAAGGCCAGACTGGCCGTGGCAATTTCCGCCTGATTCGCGACGAAAATCACGCCGAGCATTTGCTCATCGGAGAGGGGCCGTTCCTGCGCGTTCGCACAGACCGTCCACGCCAGCAGCAGCAGCAACGCCGTTGCGATGCGTTTGCCGTTCATCCGCGTCTCCGGGTTATGTCGATACCGACGACTCTACCTTGATCAGACCGTCAGCGTGTTGCGGCCCGCGAGCTTCGCACGATACAGCGCGACATCCGCGCGTTGCAGTGCTTCGTGGAAGCTCGCATCGTGCGCGCCGATCTGCGATACGCCGATGCTCGTAGTCCATTCCGGCATGCCTTCGGTGTATTTGCGGCACGCAGCGTGAATCTGGTTCGCGCAGGCCTGCGCATCCGATGCGCGCGACGCCGGAACGATCGCGACGAACTCGTCGCCGCCGAGCCGCCCGAACTCGCCGCCCAGCGACGCGACTTCCGCGCCCGCGAGCCGCGCGAGTTCAATCAGCACGTTGTCGCCCGCGAGGTGACCGTGCCGGTCGTTGATCTGCTTGAAATGATCGAGGTCGATGGCGAGCACGGTCGCGCCAGGCGCGGCGAGGCGCATCGCGTAAAGCTCGAATCCGGCGCGATTCCAGACGCCTGTGAGCGGGTCGCGCAGCGCAGCATCGCGCAGGCGGCGTTGCGCTCGTTCGGCGGGAATCGCCAGCAGGCCGAGATTGAGTACGCCCAATAGCAACTGGTCCGAGAGCATCGGAATCAGCGCGAGGTAATTGATGTGCGTGCCCGACCACGCATAGGCTGCGAGCGTCACGGCATAACCGGGCAGATAACCCAGCATTGCGAATCCGGCGATGCGCCGCGCGCGGCTCTTCTCGCGCCGCCCGCTCGACCAGAGGATGATGCCGGTGATCGCGGCCGAGATCGCGACACTGATCGTATCGCCCGCGTGCGTCAACATCGCCGCTACCGGACCGGGACCGACGATCCATCCCGGCAAGACATGCGCTACCGCGCAACCCAAAATCGGCGCGAGCATCCATGAGCGGAACGGAGGCTTGCCGTCGAAAGCGCGCAAGCCCGAAACGATCAACATGTTGGTGGCCGCGAGCGCGCCGAGCAGCAGGCCGATCAGGACCGGATTGCCGCGCGCGGGCTCGAAGCCGGTCAGCACGGCCGCGTAGAGGAACGCGCTCGCAGACCAGTGCACGAACTGCGGCTCGATCTTGCGGCCGAAGCGCACCAGCGCGAAGACGAGCCCGAACGCCGTGCTCGCGAGCACGCTGCAAAGGCGAAGTGTTTCAGTGTCAGGTGTGTGGAACATGGAAAAGCCCGCCACGTGCGGTGGCCGGGACATCGACCGTCATCGACGGCGGACCGCGCATCGCGACAAAACGGCCGTATCATACCTTTCGCCTCCGCGCGCTGCGGAAACGGCACTTTCGGGTCAACGGCACGCACGCGGCAAAACTTTAGGGCCGTCCACCTTTTCGCGGCATGAGCCTTGCTCGCCGAATAGGGTTCCCGCACAGCCATCACGGAAAGGAGACGCGCATCATGAAACTGTATTACGCACCCGGCGCATGCAGTCTCGCCGATCACATCGCGATGCATGAAGCAGGCCTGAACTTCGATCGCGTGAAGGTCGACCTCAAGTCCAAGATCACCGACGACGGCACGCCGTTCAACGAAATCAATCCGAAGAGTTACGTTCCCGTAGTCGAATTCGACGATGGCAAGCGGCTCACCGAGAACATCGCGATTCTCTATTGGGTCGCGCAAAAGGCGCCATCGCTTGCGCCTTCCGGCGACGACGGAAGTCTGCGTCTGCTGGAAATGCTCGCGTTCATTTCGACTGAGATTCACAAGCAGTTCGGCCGCGTGTTCCGCCCGTCTTCGGATGCGGAAGCCGCGGCCGCGCGCGAGAAAATCGGCCAGCGCTTCGCGCTCATCGCGAAGACGATGCGCGGCGATTATCTGTTCGGCGACAAGGTGAGCGTCGCGGATGCGTATCTGTTCACGATGCTGACGTGGGCGCGAAAGATGAGCGTCGATATGCCCGCCGAGCTTCAGGCGTTTTACAAGCGCATGCGCGAGCGACCGGCCGTGAAGCTTGCATTCGAGCACGAGGGACTTGAGTGACCTGTCGCGCGTGACGCACGGCACATCGCCGGGCGGGTCCGGCGTTTGCTGCACGATAGAAGGCGCGCATCGGCGCGCCATCTCACGATTTCCGGAGGCCATCATGGAGCCAGGCAAGGGTGTGCCGCACGCCACCGCCGATGACATGGACGAACCCGTGGGCCGCGACGATTCCACGCCGACGTCCTCCGAAGACACGAAGCAGCGTCAGCTCGACGAACGCGAAATGCGCACGCACGAGGTATCGGAAAACGAGTTGCCATCGTCGCAGGAAAAGAACCCTGTTCCGCCCGATTCCCGCAAGCCATGACCTCGCACTGAGCGGTCGCGACGCGGATGTCACTCATTGGGAGATCACATCATGTCTACCGAGACCTACGTTCGTAACGGGCACCATGTCGAGATCACCATCGATCAGGATCCGACGGGACAATGCACCTGGTCTTACACCGTCGATGCGGACGGCTACACCGAAATGCGCGATCGCCCGCTAGACACACACGATGCGGCGCTGGAAGCGGCGAAGAATCACGCAAATGCGAAGGCCGACATGCTGCCCGCCGGCACCGCGCAGTGATCGCATGAATCACGTGCCTTACAGCACGACCTGAACGCCGAGTTCGACGACATCTTCACTTCGAAGTCCGTAATATTCCGCGCTCGTTGCCGAATGGAACGCCATCTCCCCGAAGAGGCGTTCGCGCCAGCGCGGCATCTGCCCGTGCGAGCAGCCGGGCGTCGCTTCGTCGCGCGGCAGGAAGAACGTCGTGTGTTTCGGATCGAATCGCCAATCGCCGAGTTGTCCGTCGAGCGATGACAGCAGGCGCGGCAGGTTCGGCCGTTCGACGAAGCCATGACGCGAGATCACTTCATAGCAGCCCGCGCCCAGATCGCGCACTTCGATGCGCGTGTGTTCGTCGACACGCGGCGCCGATTCCGCGCGGTTCGCAAAGATCACCGTCGTCTCGTGCAGCACGCGGTTATGGCGCACGTTGCTCGTGAGGGCGGAAGGTGTAGCGCCCGGCGTGCTGCCCGGATAGACGGCAGTGCCCGGCACGCGCGCGGGCGGCTCAGGCTTGTTCAGCACATCGCGCAGGAATTCCGCGAGCGGTGGCGCGCGCGATGCATGTAAATGCGCGAGTTGAAGGCCGCGATGCCATGTCGCCATCAGCACGAACAGCACGATGCCGATCGCAACCGGAAACCAGCCGCCTTGCGGAATCTTGTGGATGTTGGCCGCGACGAGCAACGCATCGATTGCGATGAGCGGAACGCTGAGCGCGGCGACCGCGAGCCACGGCCAGCGCCAGATATTGCGCGTGACGCTCACCATCTGCACGGTGGTGATCAGCATCGTGAGGCCGACGGCGATGCCGTATGCCGACGTCAGCCGGTCCGAACTGCGAAAAGCGATCACGAGGAACATCACCGCGATGAACAGGACCGCATTCACCGCGGGCACATACACTTGCCCGCGCTGCGATGCGGACGTTTCGATTACGCGAAGCCGTGGCAGGAAGCCGAGTTCAATCGCCTGACTCGTCATCGAAAAAGCCCCTGAAATGACGGCTTGCGATGCGATCACGGTGGCGAGCAATGCAATCAGCACGGTCGGCACCAGCGCCCACGAAGGCGCGGCGAAGAAGAAGGGTTGTCTGGCCGCGCCTGGCTGATACAGAATCGTCGCGGCTTGCCCGAAATAACCGATGACGATAGCCGGAAACACGACGATCATCCATGCAAGCCGGATCGCGCGCCGGCCGAAGTGACCGATGTCGGCATAGAGCGCTTCGGCGCCCGTCAACGCGAGAATCACGGCGCCGAGAATCGTGAATGCGAGCGCGGAGTGCGCGAGCACGAGCGACCACGCATACGCTGGCGAAAGCGCACGCAGCACGTCCGGATGCTCCACGATCCGGTAGACGCCCACCGCCGCAAGATACACAAACCAGAGGAGCATGACCGGCCCGAACGACTTGCCGACGACCGCCGTGCCGCGCGATTGAAACAGAAAGAGCGCGATGAGAATCGCTACCGCGATCGGCACGATGAATGGCTCGAACCTGGCGCTCACCTGACTCAGGCCTTCGACCGCGGACAGCACCGAAACCGCGGGCGTGATCATCGAATCGCCGTAGAACATCGCTGCGCCGAACAAGCCGGCCATCAGCAGAAGATGCGGAACGCGTCGCCCCTGTTGCTCGTAGCCCGAACGCGCGAGCGCCGTCAGCGCGACGATGCCGCCCTCGCCTTCATTGTCCGCGCGCATCACATAGCACACGTACTTGCCCATCACGACGATGACGACGGCCCACACGATCATCGAAAGAATGCCCATCACGATCGATGCATCGACGACGCCCGCGTCGCTCACGCCTTGCCTCAACGCATAGATCGGGCTCGTGCCGATGTCGCCGAACACGACGCCAAGCGCGCCGAGCATGAGGGCCGAGAGCGCTTTCTTCGGCGCGTGGACGTTTTTCGAAGTCGATGTCATCCGACGCGTGGGTCTCCGGTATGCCGTGCCGAACAGATAGCAATCCGCATTCCGCGCAGGTAATCGGCGCTTTCTTTCAATAGCATTAAGTATTAAATGCGCCTTCTCGCGTAATCAAAGGTAAGCGTTGCTTACACATGCTCACGTCATTCTTCCGATTCATTGCGTACAGTCCCGGCATCGAGATTATCCCTTTGCAACTTTCAAGAGGAAGAACATGAAGAAGAATCGAATCGTCGCCGCGCTGCTTTGCGCGACCATCGGACTGACGACGGGTGCCGTATTCGCGCAGCTCGCACCGAATGGCCCGGACGGCTATCACGACATGAATCGCGGGCCCGGCGGACCCGGCGCGCCCGGCCACGGCCCCGAGATGAACGGTCACAACGGGTACGATCACAATGCCCCGCGCCCGCCCGAGCATGCGAACAACGAGCCGCATCATTCGGACTGGCGCAAGGGCGAGCGCCTGTCGTCCGATTACCGGAATCATCAGTACGTCGTCGACGACTGGCACGGTCACGGCTTGCATCAGCCGCCGCGCGGATATCAATGGGTCGGCGTAGGCGCGGATTATCTGCTGGTCGCGGTCGCGTCGGGCGTTATCGCGCAGGTCGTGATGTCGCAATAACTACGCATTCGCTTCCTTCGTTCGTTTGAACGCCCGGAAAGAAAAGCCCGCCTGTTCAGGCGGGCAATGATGCGCTCAACGAGAGGGGATCGAGGCGCACATCCAAAACGCAATCAAGCCTTTCCGCGAATCGTATCGGGCGCGTCGCGTTGTTGTGTCGCGCCGCCCGGCCGATCCTGCGTCGTGACCGTCTGATCGAAGATAAAGCCCATCGCGATATGCTCGGTGTTCGTGGAGCCGCAGGCGGGACACGTATCTTCTTCGAGAGCATCGTCCGAGTAAATGAGCTTGTTGCATGCTACACAGCGGATCAGCATCTTTACTCCCGAATATGAGTGAGAAGTAACTCATTTATATGCCAAAAAGAGCGGACAGCCAATTGCTCTTTACACGTATCGCATTAGCGCTTTCTCCACTAAATCCTTAAATGCGCCAGCAAGCGTCGAGCCTGCTCATCGACCGATAGCTTCATCGCGGATTCGTCGCGATGAAGTTCTTGACCGCCGTGTAAGTCGGCTTCTTCGTCACGCCATCGTTCAGCATGATGCCGTACGGGCCCTGTCCTGTCGGCGGATCGTCGTAGAGCTCATAGACCTGAAGCGACTGAATGTTGTACTGCGGCGCGATGGCAAGCAGCGCGCCCATCATGTTGTTGGCCATGAACGTCGCCGCCTGGTCGGCCGTGCCGGGGAAGTTCGGCCGCATGCCCACTTCATTGATCCAGATCGGCTTGCCGAGCGATTGCAACGTGCCGATCACGTTGTAGCAAAGCGTTCCGCATGCGTGGGTAATGTCGCCCTGCTCCGAGTACCAGTGCCACGCGGTGATGTCCCACGTGACGACCGGATGCCCGCTCGTGCCGTCGGGCTGCGTGCCGTTCGCCAGCATCACGTCCAGGCCCAGATGCATCCACGTATTGCCCCCGATCACGATCTTCCCGGCGGGATCGACCGACTTGATGCCCGCGATCAAGCCGCGTATGACGCCGCGCGCAATCTGGAAGCAATCGTTCTTGTAGTCAGTGCTGTTCACGCCGTCGACCCAGCCGACGAGACACTCAGGCGCCAGTTCGTTGGTTACTTCGTAATAAGCATAGTGCTGCACATTGACGATCTGCTGTGCAAGCGTATAGCTCGCCTGATAGGCCGAGTTTTCGTCGGGGAAGTTGAGCTGCTGCAGGAGCACCGGATAAACCGTCACGCCGGATTCGGCCATCATCTGCGCGACGCTCGCCAGTTTTTGCGCGCCGGCCACGGTGGAGACATCGCTGCGATACAGCGTGACACCGAGATCCTTCAGTTGCGCGAGTTGCTGTTCGGGCGTTGACGTCGTGTACGGACCCGCCGCGTTGACATGGCCATTCATGCCATAGAACACACTGCCCGAGGGCGCGATCACGGACAGCGCGGTGCTGGCTGCGCCGCTCGCCGGCGCCGGGCTCGACGCGGCCAAAGGCGCCGACGCGCCGCCCTCCGCAGGAGTCGATGCAGCCGAAGGACTCGATTGCGAACCACCCGTTGTGGTGGCGCCGCCACCGCCATCGCCGCTACCGCCTCCGCATGCCGCCAGCATGAAGACGACCGTGAAACTCAGCAACGTCGATAGTCGTCCCGGCGAAGCAGTTCGACGCAACCTGAATATGCGTGCAATGGAGGAGATATAACTGTTCTTAGTCATGGCAACTTCGGAATGTCGAAAACGATATCGAGCGATCGTTTCATTGCCGGCAGTGAAACACCCGACCCGCGCGGCGACATCATCGCGAATGAGTGCTGGCCGCGTCCGGAATGGCGAACGCAGCCGCGCTTCGATACGAGAAATAAAGGAGCACCCCGATGGCCGATGCGCAAGTAACGCGATGGCCCGGACAAGGCGCTCACCGAATGCCACAGGGGATCTTCGCGGTTCGGTTGAACAGAAGCGCGCGAAGAAGGATCGGAATTTTTGTAGAGGAAGCGAACATGCAATCGACATGCATGTCACGAATACGTTAGTACATCATATCGTCCGCCTCGGCATATTCAAGCGCTGAAGGCCCCTCGACAAAAATACCAATCGATTCGGTTACGCTGATTAGGCTGAAGAAATATCAGTAAGGCTTTCGTTGGGATCACGGATTGCTTGCGCGAAGAAACCCGGCGCATAACCTTGAGCCCAATCTTTTCCGGAGACGCATGCGGATGCTTGCTATGCACAACGCGATTCATTGTGCCAGGCGAAGCACCCGCGCAGTGATCGCCCCGCTCGTCGCGCTCGTCTATCAAACGAACGTACGCGCTGATGCACCGCTGAACTACTTCCTTCACGCCGATGGCCCCGCCGCCACGCCGACGATGCGCCTCGGCTGGGCGCTCGCGGCACTGGCTGTCGTCGTGGCGCTGACCGTGACAGGCTTGCTTGTCGCGGCAATCATGCGCAGGCGGCCACCGCCTGCGGAACGCGATGCGGCACACCTGCAGGCCGAAGGCGGTGGCATGCATTGGGTATGGATCGGCACGAGCATTTCGTCGGTTGCGCTGTTCGTCACGCTCGCGTATGTACTCGTCACGCTCGAATCGGTCGCATCGCCGCGCAAGACGCCGGAGCTGACCATCGCGGTCACGGCCTACGACTGGTGGTGGAAGATCGACTACACGCGTACGAATCGCGGCGAAGCAGGCGTGACCACGGCGAACGAGATTCATATCCCCGTCGGCGAGCCGGTGAAGATCGAGTTGCGCAGCGCCGATGTCGTCCATGCATTCTGGGTGCCGCGTCTCGCGGGCAAGACGCAGACGATACCGGGCGTCGTCAACGAGCAATGGATCGAGGCGGATCGCGCGGGCGTGTATCGCGGGCAATGCTCGCAGTTCTGCGGCGCGCAGCATGCGCACATGGCATTCGAAGTGATCGCGGAGCCGCGCCCGCAATTCGATGCGTGGTACGCGGCGCAAGCGCTGCCGCATGTTGCGGATGCAAGCGTGAATGCCGGCGCAAAGCTTTTTCTCGATCGATGCGCGGGCTGTCACGCCGTGCGCGGCAGCGATGCAAGCGGCACGCAGGCACCCGATCTCACTCATCTGAACTCGCGCCGTCTTCTCGCGGCCGGCGCGTTGCCGAATACCGCATCGAATCAGCTCGACTGGATACGACATGCGCAGCGCATCAAGCCGGATGCGTTGATGCCGTCGATCGCGCTATCGGCATCGGATGCCGCTGCGCTCTCCGCCTATCTTCGGACACTGCAATGACCGAACACGCCGCCACGCCCGCGCCGCTGCAACGCACGCTCACGATCGGCCGCATCGAGCCCGGCAGCGAGCAGGAGCGCAGGCTGCGCGAACTCTGGGAGACGCCGCCCGGCTGGCGCGGCTGGCTCTCGACGGTCGATCACAAGCGCATCGGCTTGCGTTATCTCGTCACCGCATTCGCGTTTCTGATCGCCGGTGGCATCGAAGCGCTCGTGCTGCGCGTGCAACTCGCGCGCCCCGACGCAACGCTGCTCACGCCCGAGCAATACAACCAGCTCTTCACGATGCACGGCGTGACGATGATCTTCCTCTACGCGCTGCCCGTGCTGTCGGGCTTCTCGAACTATCTGTGGCCGCTCATACTCGGCGCGCGCGACATGGCGTTTCCACGCCTGAACGCGCTGTCGTACTGGATCTTTCTGTTCGCCGGACTGTTTCTCTACGCGAGTTTTCCGTTCGGCGAAGCGCCCAATGCGGGCTGGTTCAACTACGCGCCGCTCGCGGGACTCACCTACAGCACGGGACCGAACATCGATATCTATGCGCTCGGCATGGTGTTGCTCGGCATCTCGACGACAGTCGGCTCGATGAACTTCGTCGTCACGTTCCTGCGCATGCGCGCGCCGGGTATGTCGCTCGATCGCGTGCCGGTGCTGGTATGGGGCACGCTCACCGCTTCGGGCGGCAACCTGCTCGCGGTGCCTTCGGTGAGTCTCGCGTTCTTCATGTTATGGCTCGACCGGCGCATCGGCACGCACTTCTTCGATGTGCTCAACGGTGGCCGCGCGCTGCTCTGGCAGCATCTCTTCTGGATCTTCGCGCATCCGTGGGTGTATGCCGTCGTGCTGCCCGCGATGGGCATCGTCTCCGATGCGCTGCCCGTGTTCTGTCGCAGGCCGCTCGTCGGCTATCTGCCGGTCGCACTGTCGACGGTCGCGACGATGGTCGTCGGCTTCGTCGTGTGGATCCATCACATGTTCGCGACGGGCATCCCGGCGCTCGCGCTGTCGTTCTTCGGCGCGGCGAGCATGGTGATCGCGATACCGAGCGCGGTCGCGACCTTCGCGTGGATCGCGACGATCTGGACCGGCAGGCCGGTGTTCCGCGTGCCGTTCCTGTACTTCGCGGGCTTCGTGTTCCTCTTCGTCATCGGCGGATTGTCGGGCGTGCTCACCGCCGCCGTGCCGTTCGACTGGCAGCTCACGGACACCTACTTCATCGTCGCGCACCTGCATTACGTGCTGCTCGGCATCAACGTGTTCCCGGTCATCGGCGGCATCTACTTCTGGTTCCCGAAGTTCACGGGACGCATGATGAGCGAGAAGATCGGGCGCATCGGCTTCTGGATCCTGTTCGCGGGCTTCAACATCGCGTTCTTTCCGATGCATATCGCGGGCCTGCTCGGCATGCCGCGGCGCATCTATACCTATGCGCCCGACATGGGCTGGAACACGGTGAACATGATCACGTCGATCGGCGCGTTTCTGTTCGCGTTCGGCGTGCTCGTGTTTCTGTGGGACTTCGCGTATAGCCTGAGACGCGGCCCCGTCGCGGGCGACAACCCCTGGGATGCGCCGACGCTCGAATGGTCGACATCATCGCCGCCGCCGCCCTATAACTTCGCGATCGTGCCGCGCATCGCGAGCCGTCATCCGCTATGGGAAGAGCGCATATCGGGCACGATGCGATCGCGGCTCACCGAGGGTTATGTGCTCGACCAGGGACGCGAAGCGCTCGGCACGACCGCGCTCGACGGCGATCCCGACGTGATCCTCAAGATGCCGGAAGACTCGTATGCGCCCTTCTGGCTCGGCGTCGCTTCATTGGTGTTCTTTAGCGGGCTCGCGTTGACCGCGTGGTGGCTCGCGGCATTCGGGCTTGCCGCGTGCGGCGCGGCCATCGTCGTATGGCTGTGGCCGCGCCGCGAACTCGGCCAGCGCGACGACACGGCCCATCCGCGTGAATCCGGAGCGACGTCATGAGCGATCTTGCGGAAACGCTGCCCGAGCGTGCGCGCTTGCCGGTCGGCAGTCCGGGCGAACGTTCGGGCGGCTGGTGGGGATGTCTCACGCTCGTCGCCACCGAAGCCGCGCTCTTCGGCTATCTGATCTTTTCGTATCTGTATCTCGCGTCGCAGACGACGGAACGCTGGCCGCCCGAAGGCATGCCGAAGCTCGGACCCGGCATCGCGAACACAGGCATCCTTCTGTCGAGCAGCGTGTTCGTGTGGGCGAGCGAGCGCTTCGTACGGCGCGGCAGGCGCGGCATGGGCGTGGCGATGCTCGCGATCGCCATCGCGCTCGGCACGGCCTTCGTCGCGATACAACTCAGGGAGTGGGCCGATCATCCCTACGGTCTGACGACGCATCTCTACGGCTCGCTCTACTTCACGATCACGGGCTTTCACATGATGCACGTGCTCGTGGGCCTCGTCGTGCTCGCGTTCCTGTTGCTCTGGACCGCGCTCGGCTACTTCGACCGGGCGCGCTCGGCGGCGCTGACCATCGGCGGGCTGTACTGGCATTTCGTCGATGTCGTGTGGCTCTTCATCTTTGCGACGCTGTATCTGTCGCCCTATGTGCTGGCGAGATGAAATGAACGACGCCTCGTCCATCGATGAGCACAGGCATCCGGCGCGCCCCGGCGGCATCGCGCTCGTGCTTGGCCTGCTGCTCGCACCCGCTGCGTGGATAGCGCAAACGACGCTCGCGCAGATGCTCGCCGCGTGGGGATGCTTCCCGCACGAACGTCCGGTGAATGCGCCCGCGATGCCCTGGCTCGAACGCGGCATCGTGATGCTGGGGTTAAGCGCGTTGCTGCTCGGCGTCGCGGGCGGCGTCATTGCATGGCGCAACTGGCGGCGCACGGGCGAACTTGCGTCGATGCTGAAAGAGCATGGATCGATCGACAGACATGCCGCGCGTGACGCGTTCATCGCACGCGCGGGTGCGCTTGCAAGCGCGCTCTTCGTATTCGCGCTGATCGCGACGGATCTCGCGTGGCTGCTCGTATCGCCATGCGGCGGACGGTGATCGCCATGACGCTCCGACGCCGCGCGCTCCTCTGCATCTTCACGATCGCCTTGTCGATGCAACACGCTCACGCGCAGACGCCCGATCTCATCGCGCGTGGCGCATATCTCGCGAAGGCCGCCGATTGCGCCGGTTGCCACACCGCCGCGCCCGTGCCGGGAAAGGCGCAACCGCATCCGTTCGCGGGCGGCCTGCCGATGGGCTCGCCCTTCGGCACGATCTGGTCGAGCAACATCACGCCGGACGCGCAACACGGCATCGGCCGCTACAGCTATGAGGATTTCGCGCGCGCGTTGCGTGAAGGCGTCGCGCCCGGCGGCAAGCATCTTTATCCGGCGATGCCCTATCCGTCTTTCTCGAAGATCGACGACAACGACATGCACGCGCTCTATGCGTATTTCATGCACGGCGTGGAACCCGTCGCGCAGGCGGCGCCCGAGACGCGCCTGCCGTTTCCGTTCGACCAGCGCTGGGCGCTCGCGATGTGGAACTTCGCCTTCGCTCCGACAAAGCCATTCGCACCGGACTCAAAACGCGATGTGCAATGGAATCGCGGCGCGTATCTCGTGCAATCGCTCGGGCATTGCGGCGCCTGCCATACGCCGCGCGGACCGGCTTACGATGAACTCGGCTATGCCGAATCGTCGCGCGCCTATCTCACGGGCGGCACCAATGACCACTGGCACGCGCCGAACCTGACGGGCATATCGGGCGCGGGCCTGGGTAGCCTGTCCGCCGACGATATCGCCGCGTTTCTGAAGACCGGTCATGGCGCGGGCCTGGTCACATTCGGCAGCATGGTGCAGGTTGTCGAGGACAGCACGCAGTATCTCGACGATCGGGATCTCCTCGCGATTGCGTCATATCTGAAGACCCTGCCCGCGAGCGGAAGCGGCGGTACTTACGATGCGCATTCGCGCATGGCCATGCAGAGCGTGGCGGCGCTGCGCACCGGCGACGACGAACGCCCCGGCGCGGGTCTCTATCAGAGCGCATGCGCGCGTTGCCACAAGAGCAATGGCGCGGGCGAGCCGTTCAAGTATCCGCGGCTCGCGGGCAATCCGGCTGTGCTCTCGGAGAAGCCGGATTCACTGGTGCGGATGGTGCTTCAGGGCGGACGCGCGCCATCGACGGAACGTGGACCCGAGCCCAAGAAGATGCCCGCATTCGCCGACAAGCTCACCGATACGGAAATCGCGCGCGTATTGACGTTCGTTCGCTCGGCTTGGGGCAACGATGCCGCGCCCGTCACGACGCGCGACGTACGAAGCATGCGCGATGCCGTTGCCGCTGGAACACGTCAGTGAATTTTTAGTTCCGCATCCTAACTAAATGCCGGAATCCGCATCTTTAAGCGATCCGGGAACGACCCATGCTGAATCGCTGACACGGCCGCGCGAGTGGCCGTCCTTTTTACCCGGCACCGGAAGGGAGAACGTCATGACCGATACCGCCCAACCCGACTATCCACGCCCGCCCCTGCCGCCTCAGCAGCAGGACAGGCGTCCCGGACTCACCGCCCCGATGGATCCGCAGCCGGATCACGGCGAATCGACGTACAGGGGCAACAACAGGCTCGCGGACAAGATCGCGCTCATCACGGGCGCGGACAGCGGCATCGGCCGCGCGGTGGCGATCGCCTATGCGCGTGAAGGCGCGGACGTCGCCATCGCGTATCTGGACGAGCATGACGACGCGAAGGAAACCGCGCGCTGGGTCGAGAAGGCGGGACGGCGCGCGCTGCTATTGCCCGGCGATATCACCGACCGCACGCATTGCAGGCAGCTCGTCGAGAAGACCGCGGAGACGTTCGGGCGCATCGACGTGCTCGTGAACAACGCCGCCTATCAGGCGACCTACGACAAGCTCGAAGACATCAGCGACGACGAATGGGACAAGACCTATTCGACCAATATCGGCGCGATGTTCCGCATCACGAAGGCGGCGCTCGCGCACATGAAGGCCGGCAGCGCGGTCATCAACACGACCTCCGTCAACGCCGACGCGCCGAATCCCGGCCTGATCGCGTATGCGAGCACGAAGGGCGCGATTCAGAACTTCACGGGCGGCCTTGCGCAACTGCTGGCCGAGCGCGGCATACGCGCGAATTGCGTCGCGCCCGGGCCGATCTGGACGCCGCTCATTCCATCGACGATGCCGCCGTCGAGCGTCGAGAACTTCGGCACGCAGACGCCGATGAAGCGCCCCGGCCAGCCCGTGGAACTCGCCGCCGCTTACGTGATGCTGGCATCGGATGAGGCGAGTTATATGTCCGGTGCGACCATCGCCGTGACGGGCGGCAAGCCGATCATCTAGGTCAGGCGGCGAGCGGCGTGTGCAGCCGCTGGTCGATGTCCTTCTTGCCGGCAATCAGCGCGAACGCGCGAGCGTCTTCGGCGCAGGCGAAATGGCCCAGGACGCCGCTCGCGCGCTGAATGCCGTCGCTATCGCAGACGATCGTCATCGCCGCATATAGACCGCCGTCGAACGCGGCCATCGGCGTAATGACGAAACCGCGATACGCGAGGCTGGATTGGAGCATGGCACCCTCTCTCTCATTTGATAGCTGTCTTCGCTCTTTTCCGGCGGTGCGCGCCGCCGCAAGGCTGTGAGTCAGATTGTCCAGTGACGCAATCAGCCGACGATTAGGGAAAACCAGAAAAAGCGACGGGATAGCTATCGCTGAAATCGAATACATTTCAGCCCGAGATTTCCGCGGATGGATCAGCGGCGCGCTTCGGTCGCCATTCTCACCGCGAGACCGGCGAGCACGGTGCCCATCAGCCAGCGTTGAATCAGAAGCCAGGTCGGCCTGCGCGCCAGAAAAACCGCGATCGATCCGGCGGTCATCGCGACGATCGAATTGACGGTGATACTCAGCATGATCTGCACGACGCCGAGAGCGAGCGACTGGCCGAGCACGCCGCCGTGCGCCGGATCGATGAATTGCGGCAGCAGCGAGAGATACAGCACGGCGATTTTCGGATTGAGCAGGTTCGTGACGAAACCCATCGTGAAGAGCTTGCGCGGGCTGTCGACGGGCAAATCGCGCACCTGAAACGGCGAACGCCCGCCCGGCTTGACCGCCTGCCACGCGAGATAGAGCAGATAGAGCGCGCCGCCGAAGCGCAACGCGTCGTAGGCGAACGGGATCGCGATCAAGAGCGCGGTGATGCCGAACGCCGCGCACAACATGTAGAACACGAAGCCAAGCGCCACGCCGCCGAGCGAGATGAGTCCCGCCGTGCGGCCCTGGCAGATCGAGCGGGAAATCAGATAGACCATGTTCGGACCCGGCGTGAGCGCCATGCCGAGCGCGACGAGGGCGAATGCGAGCAGTTGCGGCGTGTGAGGCATCGGACGTGCTCCGGTTAGAGAGGTCGATGCAGTTTCTCGCTCGATTGCCCGCCTAGCCAGATACAAATTCGAAGACGCCCGTCGATACAGTCAATCGAAGCCGAGAAAGGTCGAGAAATTCCGCACGGGCTCGCGCGTCATATCGATGCGATTGACGGGCGATGCTTCATCGGAGAATCCGAGGCTCATGCCGCAGACGACTTCATGGCCGGAGGGCAAGTCGAGCTGATCCGCGATGACGTCCTGAAAGCGCGCGAACGACACCTGCGCGCAAGTCGCGAGGCCGACCGCGCGCGCGGCCAGCATCACCGTTTGAATGAACATGCCGTAATCGAGCCAGCTATATTTCGTGAGCCTGGAATCGATCGCGAAGATCAGTCCGACCGGCGCGCCGAAGAAGTCGAAGTTTCTCGCCGTCACGCGCGCACGCTCCTGAAGATCGGACTTCGGTACGCCGAGCGCACCGTAATAGCGCATGCCGAACGCTTCCTGCCGCGACCGCATATCGTGCGGCAACGGATCGGGCATATGCCGCAATGGCGGGTGTCCATCGTCTGCATGGGCGCGCCGCAATGCTTCGCTCATCGCGGCCTTGCGTTCGCCCGTCAGCACATAGACGCGCCACGGCTGCGTGTTCGAATTGCTCGGCGCGGATCGCGCGACGTCGAGTATTTCTTCGACTACGCGGCGCGGAACCGGATCATGCGTGAAGCGCCGGATCGCGCGGCGCGAACGGATGGTCGCATCGACGACTAAGGCATCGGGATGAGCGAGACGGTCGATCATGGGGCAAGTGCGCAATGACAGGTTGCCCCATGATGACACGGCGAAAAGCCGCGCCGCCGCGAAGTATCTGCAAGACCATCTTGCACGACACTCAACGCGGCGCGATTCGCATCAACGCATGCCGCCGCTCGCGATGAGGCTTTCGCCGGTCATCCAGCGCGCATCGTCGGAAGCGAGGAACACCGCGATCGATGCGATATCGTCCGGCTGGCCGAGACGTCCGAGCGGCGTTTGCGCGAGCGCGGCCGCATCGAATTCGGAACCGATGATGCCCGCGCTGTGCGTGCCTTCGGTCACCACGACGCCCGGGTTGATCGAGTTCACGCGGATCTTTCTCGGGCCGAGTTCGCGTGCGAGCGCGCCCGTGATCGCATCGATGGCGCCCTTCGTGCCGCTATACACCGCGCTCGTCGCCGGCGTGATGCGGGTCACGACCGAGCTGATGTTGACGATGCTCGCGCCTTCGCCGAGATGCTTCGCGGCGGCCTGCGTGGTCAGCAGCGTGCCTAGCACGTTGATATTGAACTGCTTATGAAAATGCTCTTCGGTGATCTCTTCGAGCGCCGCGAATTCATACACGCCCGAGTTGTTCACGAGAATATCGAGCCGTCCATACGTTTCGACCGCTGCATTCACGATGCCCTGCGCATCCGCGGCCTTCGAGACATCGCCGCCGACGGCGATCGCCTTGCCCTTCGATGCGGTGATGTCCGCGACGACCGCATCCGCGCCCGCCTTGCTGCTCGCATAGTTGACGACGACCGACGCGCCTTCCGCGGCGAGCGCCTTTGCAATGGCCGCTCCAATACCTTTCGACGCGCCCGTGACGACCGCCACCTTGCCTGCGAGTTTGCTCATGATCGAATCCTTGAAGAGATTATTTAATGCCGGGACTGGCGGGTCGTGCCCGTTGCACAACCGTCTTGACAGCGTTCAATGTAGACATCTCTTCGAGCGCGATAAAGCAGCGTAGAGTGAAAAGACTTGCGGGATCAGACGAATAATCGAACGCGGGAGGCGATATGGACACGAACACGCCACGGCACGACGCGAATTTCGCCGGCCAGATTCCCGAGCTTTACGACCGCTATCTCGTGCCGATGCTCTTCGCGTCCTACGCAGCCGATATCGCGCAACGCGCGGCGGCGCTCGAACCATCGCGCGTACTGGAGACTGCGGCGGGCACCGGCGCCGTCACGCGCGCGATGGCGCACGCGTTGCCCGCACATGTCGATATCGTCGCGACGGATCTGAATCAGGCGATGCTCGATCGCGCTGCAAAGTTGGATACCGGCAGAACCGTGACATGGCAGCAGGCCAATGCTTTGCAATTGCCTTTCGACGATGCGAGCTTCGATATCGTCGTCTGCCAGTTCGGCGCGATGTTCTTTCCCGACAAGACAGCTGCGTTCGCGCAAGCGCGTCGCGTGCTGCGGCCCGGTGGCGCGCTCCTGTTCAACGTGTGGGACCGCATCGAAGAGAACGAGTTTGCGGACACGGTAACCGACGCGCTCGCCCGCGTCTTTCCCGCCGATCCGCCGCTTTTCATGAAACGCACGCCGCACGGCTATTTCGATCGGGACGTGATCGCGCGCGATCTCGCAGCCGCGGGTTTCGATGCGAAGCCGCGCTTCGATACGATCGCGCAACGCAGCCATGCGTCATCGGCGGATGTGGCCGCTATCGCCTATTGCCAGGGCACGCCCTTGCGTAACGAGATCGAAGCGTGCGGCGGCGCGAGTCTGGAGGAAGCGACGTCGGCATGTGCGAAAGCCATCGCGGCGCGCTTCGGATCGGGCGCCGTCGATGGCAGGATTCAGGCGCATGTGATCGTCGTGCGGCGCTAACGCGTGACGTCTCGGCCCAGCACGCGATCGAGCCATGCGATCAGCGTGTCCGATGAGCATGACGCGCTTCGGAAGCCGATATGCCCGTCCGGCCGTATGGCCCACACCATGCCTTGCTTCGCACCGAACGCATCGACGAATTCGCCTGCGTCGTCGCAGAGCGTTCGATACGCCTCGCGCGCAGGCTCGAACGATGCCGCGTTCGCTACCTTCGGCGACACGATCAACACGGCGCTCGCTGCCGCGCCGAGTGCGGCGCGCCATGCATCGACGGCCGCATCGAAGGCGGCGATGCGCGCGCTGTCAACGTCATCGATATACGCTACGAGCGTGTGACGTCCGCGCCCGAGATGATCGTGCAAACGCTGCGCATGGCCGATGAAAGCCTCCACGAGACCGCCGGCCTGCGGCGCGCGATCGCCGGGCGCGGGCAACTCCGCGGCCATGTCCGTGCATTCGTCCGTGACGATAGGACTGCCGCCGCGATAACCCACGAGCAATTGCGTCTCGCGCATCGCGGGCTTGATCTCGCCGTGCGCGAGAACCGTGTTCAACGCACGGCTCGTCGATTCGACGACATCGAGCCCGACCGGCCGCCGCTCCGCTTCGTAGCTATCGAGCAGCGCCTGATTCGCGACGCCGCGCGCGGCGAGCGTGAGCTTCCACGCGAGATTGTGCGCATCCTGCAAGCCGGTGTTCATGCCCTGCCCGCCGACGGGCGGATGGATATGCGCGGCATCGCCCGCGAGAAACACGCGCCCGCGCGCATAGTTCTGCGCGATCCGATGACTCACGCGATACACCGACGACCAGCGCATCGACGAGAGCCGCGTACCCTTCGGCAGAATCGGCAGCATGATGCGTTCGATCTCCGCGAAATCGGGCGTGGAGTTCAGCGTGTGGCGGGCGGCATCGTCGGGAAGCAGGACCATCGAGAGCCGATAGCGGCGCGCGGAGCCGCGTACCGGCAGCGCGGCGAGCGCGATCGATCCCGCGCCGCCCTCACCCGACACGTTGAAGCGATACATGCGGCCGCGCGGCAGACCCCACTCGACGTCGACATCGGCGAGCATGAAGGTTTGCGGATACTGATCGCCTTCGTAGGCGATGTTCGATTGCCGGCGCACCGTGCTGCGCGCGCCGTCGCAGCCGACGAGCCAGCGGCACCGAATCGTGCGGTTCTTGCCGCATGCGTCCTGTATGCGCACGTCGATGGCATCGCCTGCATCGCTGAAATCGACGAGCGTCGCGCCGTATTCGACGTGCCCGCCGTTGCGTGCGAGCGCCGCTTCCAGAATGCGCTCGGTCTCGAACTGCGCGAGCGAGAGCGCGCCGTACGGCAAGCCGGCGCGCGGAACCTCGGCGCTGAACGCGGGCGCGCCGTCCTGAAACGTGTCCGCGCCCGTGAGCCATACACCGGCATCGATCGCGTCGCGCGCGACGCCCAGATCCTCGAAAATCTCCAGCGTGCGCGCCGTGACGCCGAGCGCCTTCACGAAGAAGACGCGCTCGTCGTGCGCATCGATCACACGCGCCTTCACGCCATCGCGGCGCAGTTCGGCGGCAAGCATCAGGCCGACGGGGCCCGCGCCGGCGATCAGCACATCGGTCGTATCGAACATGGTGCGATATCTCCTGAGGAAACCGGCGAATGCCTTCGTGCGCGACTCTTCGCCGGCGGTCGTCAGAGAGAATAACCGTTACGTGTGTGCTTGTGGCGGGGCATCAGCCCGCGAGCGGCGCGAGACGCAGGCCGATCACGCAGCCCGCCGCGATCACGGCGAGCACCGTCGCGGCGATCGTCACATAAAGGTAGTTTCGTTGTTGCGCGAACACGGCGAGCATCACGACGACGCGCAGCACCGGCAGCAGAATGAAGAGCGCGACGCCCGCGCTCAACGCCTTCGTGTCGAAGAACAGTCCCGCGCCGATCAGCGCGCACGCGGCCCATGTGCCGCACTGGAGAAAGCGGGCGAGCAGAAGATCCATCGAAGCTGACGTGGCGCATTTCATCGACCGATGTACTCCATAAGATCGATGCCGAAACCCTGCATGACCATCTGACACGCGACGAGCAGCAGCATCGACAGGAACAGCACGCGCAGACGTTCGCTGCGCACTTTCATCAGCACGCGCGCGCCCACGATCGCGCCGATCACCGAGCCGAGTGCGACTGGTCCCGCGATGGCGCTCACGATCTCGCCGCGCAGAAAATACGCGCTCGCGCTCGCGGCGGCCGTCACGCCGATCATGAAGTTCGATGTCGCGGTCGATACCTTGATCGGCAGGCGCAGGGCGTTGTCCATCGCCGGAATCTTCAGGATGCCGCTGCCGATGCCGAGCAGCGCGGAAACGAGTCCGGCTGCAACCATCAACGAGAGACCGGCGGGCACGCGCCGCACTTCATACGCGACATCGCGGCGCAGCGTGGTGTCTGGATAGCTCGAATGGAGATCGAGCGCGGCCGCGAGTCCTCGCGATGGAATCGGCCGCGACATGCCCGCCGTATCTTCGCGGCGAATGAACATCTGCCACGCCGACACGACCAGCACGCCCGCGAAAAGAAAATCCAGCGCGGCCACGGGGACGATGCCCGCGAGCAGCACGCCCGTCAGCGCGCCGAGCGTGGTGCCGGTTTCGAGCACGAGGGCGAGTCGCACGTTCGTGAGGCCGCCGCGCAGAAAGGCCGCCGCGCCGCCGCATGAACACGCGATCACGGACACGATGCTCGTGCCGATGGCGGCGTGCATGTCGATATGGAAGAACATCGTGAGAATGGGCACGATGAACAGGCCGCTCGCCATGCCCAGCATGCCGCCCACCGCGCTGGCACCGACGCCCGCGCAGAAGAGCCAGAGGGTTGCTTCGAAGCTCATTGAATTTGCCTCGGAGAAGTATCGTGATGGCATCAATATAACATGTCATAACAAGTAGCAAAAGCCACGGACGAATGAGGTCGGATCGTCTCGCGCTATGATTTGCCCATTGCACGACGACAACTAAAGCCAACCATGGCCCAACGAAGCAAACAGGAAGACACTCAGGCGCAAAGCCTCGACACCACGGACGATGACGCGTCATCCGGTGGCGGCTCCAGCTATCTCGTGCCGGGCCTCGAACGCGGCTTGCGGATCCTGGCGGAATTCTCCGCGCGCGAGCCGGTGCTGGGCGCGCCTGAGTTGTCGCGGCGCATCGGCATTCCGCGCACGACGACGTTTCGTCTGCTGCAAACGCTCGAATCGCTCGGCTTTCTCGAACGCGTGAACGGCGACCGCAATTTCAGGCTGGGCGTCGCTGTGTTGCGGCTGGGCTTCGAATACGTGAACTCGCTCGAACTGACCGATCTCGGCACGCCGGTGCTCGAGCGTCTGCGCGATGCAACCGGTCTGTCGACGCATCTGCTGATCCGCGATCAGCGCGATGTCGTGTTCGTCGCGAAGGCGCAAAGTCATGAGCCGCTGTTCAGTTCGGTGAAGGTGCATGTCGGCACGCGGTTGCCCGCTCATGCGACGGTGCATGGACATGTGCTGATGGGCGATCTTTCGCTCGCGGCGCTCAAGGCGCTCTATCCCGAGGATCAACTGGAAAAGTATACGGAGCGTACGCCCGCGACCGTCGACGAACTCTTCGAACGCGTGCAGGAGTGCGTGGCGCTCGGTTATGGATTGAGCGAAGCGTCGTTTGAGCGCGGGATATCGGTTGTCACCGCGCCGGTGCGGGATCATTCCGGGGGGATCGTTGCGGCGGTGGCGGCGACCGTGCCGCGGTCGGATATCGGGGCGGATGATGAGAAGTCTCGGCTCGTTGAGACGATCTGTGGTGCTGCGGTTGAGCTTTCGATGCGGCTCAACTATCGGCCTTCGGCGGATGATCGGACTGCTGCGCTGGGTTGAGGTTTTTTTTTCGCCGGATCCCGTATTCGTGTCGGTTTATTAGCACTGCCCCTATGCGGGGCGGCAGTCACTTTCTTTGCTGCTGCAAAGAAAGTAACCAAAGAAACAGCTATCCCCAGCCTAAGCACTTCATACCGGCCGCGGCACAGGCGATTGGCCTAATGGCCCGGCAATAGCGAGTGCCCTCGAAGGTCTCGCGGGGCTTGGACCGCGCACGGTCTGACTCATCGCGCGGCGTGCTTCGTTGGTTCAGCACCAAATAGCTCCGGCCCGCTACGCGGCCGATGGGTC
>Ga0160447_100234_pt1 | contig 30947 bp, 29 predicted proteins | sample HID1973K_E1MG_FD_108222 | JGI IMG/M metagenome (GOLD analysis project Ga0160447, IMG submission 108222) | Enriched mosquito-associated microbial communities from UW Madison campus, WI, USA - HID1973K_E1 MG | ecosystem: Host-associated > Arthropoda: Insects > Digestive system > Unclassified ...
GCGCTGGTAGGCGGCGCAGTCCTCGGGGCAAGGGCGCGATATCTGGGTTGGTGGTGTCACAACGGGGTGTGGTCAAAGATGGGGAGCATCATGGGGTCGGTCTCGATGCAGAATCAAACACAGGCAGGTCCGCGCGGCGAGCGCATGTCGGCGTTCGTCGACGGTGAATCGCTCGACGAAATCGGCAGCGTCAGCCAGTTTCTCGCGGAACTGAAAAACGACGATCGCGCGGCGTGGTCGGCCTATCACCTGATCGGCGACGCGCTGCGCTCCGACGATCTCGCGGTCAGTCCGGCGCGCAGCAGCGTGTTCATGGCCGCATTCTCCGAACGTTTCGAGGCGGAAGCGCATATGCTGGCGCCAGCCGCGCTGCCGGCCGCAGCGGCGAAAGCGCGTGGCGGCATGCTGCGCCGTCGCGTGATGCCGGCTTTCGCGGTGGCCGCGGCCGCCGCCACGCTGACGTGGATCGTGGTGCCGCAACTGCAAGGCGTGGACAGCCACCCCGGCGCGCAAGTGGCGAGCGTCGCACCGGCGGACTCGATGCAGCGCGTGGCGCTCGCGTCGGTGCCGGCGGCGACCACGCGCACGCCGATCGTGGAAGCGAACATCATCCGCGATGCCAGTCTCGACCAGTATCTCGAAGCGCATCAGCAGTTCTCTCAACAGCCTGTGATGCCAGGTTCCATGCCTTTGATTCGCGCGGCGGCTACATCGCAGAGTCAATAATTTAATGCCGAGTGTGCGGTTGACTAAAACGAACTATTGGGGACGGCTGCCGGCGTTGATGCTCTGCGCAGCCGCGTTGTTGACGGCGGCATCGGTCAGTTTCGCGCAGGGAGACGATCCCGCCGCGACCCGCAAATCGGCCGCCGCAATGCTCAACCGCATTCACGAAGCGGCGCAACAGCAGAATTACGAAGGCACCTTCGTCTACCAGCGTGGCGCGACGGTTCAATCGTCGCGCATCACGCATGTGGCCACGCGCGGCGACGGCGAATACGAATCGCTCGAAAGTCTCGACGGCGCGCCGCGCAAGATGCTGCGTCACGATGACGACATGTTCACGTTCGTGCCCGAACGGCACTTGCTCACGGTCGAACATCGGCAGAACCGGGATTCGTTCCCCGCACTGCTGTCGACCAGCGGCGATCAGGTGCTGTCCTTTTACGAGCCGAAACTGCTCGGCAACGACCGCGTCGCGGGCATCGACAGCCAGGTGCTGGAACTCGATCCGAAAGATTCCTGGCGTTTCGCCTACAAACTGTGGGCGGACACCAAGACCGGCTTGCTGCTGCGCGCGCAGACGCTCGACCCGGACGGCCAGGTGCTCGAACAGCTTTCGTTCTCGCAGGTACGCATCGGCGGGCCGATCGACAAGACGCCGATCGCAAACGGCATTCGCAGCACGTCGGGCTGGACCATCGTGCGGCTGCCGGTGCAGCCGGTCGACATGGAAGCGCAGGGCTGGCAACTCGCGCCGGGCATCGCGGGTTTTCGCAAGATTCGCGAACTGCGCCGTCCGATGGCGTCGAGCCAGCAAGGCCAGCCGCCGATTCCGGTCGATCAGGCCGTGTTCTCCGATGGCCTCGCCACGATCTCGGTTTTCGTCGAGCCGGTGGAAAAAAGTACGCGCAAGGAAGGCGCGGGCAACAGCGGCGCCACGCACGTACTGGTGAAGCGCCGCGGGGATTTCTGGATCACCTTGCTGGGGGAAGTGCCGCAAGCCACGTTGCAGCAATTTGCTTCTACCATAGAATACAAGCCTTCCAAGTAATCCAGATCCCGGCCTCCAACCTATGAGCAACTTCTCGCTGCGCAAGTTCATCGCGGCCGCGGCGCTCGCCGTGTGCCTGCCGTTCGTATCGCAATCTGCGTCGGCGGCGGCGCCCACGGTGAACCTGCCAGACTTCACGACGCTCGTCGACAGGGTCGGGCCTTCGGTCGTGAACATTCGCACGACGTCGCGCGTCGGTACCAGCAGCGATCTGCGCGGCCTGCCCCCCGGTCTCGACGACGGCGACATGTCCGAATTCTTCCGCCGCTTCTTCGGCATTCCGATGCCGGGCCAGCCCCCGCGCGGCGGCGGCGGCGGAGGCGGTGGCGGCGGCAATAACGGCGGCGGCAGCGGCGGCGATCAGGGCAAGGGCGGCAGCCGGAGCGCGCCCGACGACAACCAGGACAACTCGGAACAAAGCAGCGGCGTCGGCTCGGGCTTCATCCTGTCGACCGATGGCTATGTGATGACCAACGCGCACGTGGTGGACGACGCGGACACCATCTACGTCACGCTCACCGACAAACGCGAATTCAAGGCGCGTCTCGTCGGTGTCGACGAGCGCACGGACGTGGCCGTCGTGAAGATCAGCGCGACGAACCTGCCGGCCATCACCATCGGCGATTCGAACAAGGTGCGCGTCGGCGAATGGGTGCTCGCGATCGGCTCGCCGTTCGGCCTGGACAACACGGTGACCGCGGGCATCGTCAGCGCGAAGGGGCGCGACACCGGCGATTACCTGCCGTTCATCCAGACCGATGTCGCGGTGAATCCGGGCAACTCGGGCGGTCCGCTCATCAACATGGCGGGCGAAGTCATCGGTATCAACTCTCAGATCTACAGCCGCACGGGCGGCTTCATGGGCATTTCGTTCGCGATTCCGATCGATGAAGCGATGCGCGTGGCCGATCAGCTCAAGACCTCGGGCAAGGTCGTGCGCGGCCGCATCGCGGTGGCGATTGGCGAAGTCACCAAGGACGTCGCGGATTCGCTCGGGCTGCCAAAGGCGCAAGGGGCGCTCGTATCCAGCGTCGAAGCGGGTGGTCCGGCCGACAAGGCGGGCGTGCAGCCGGGCGACATCATCCTCAAGTTCAACGGCCAGAACGTCGAGACCGCGACCGATCTGCCGCGCATGGTCGGCGAGACGAAGCCGGGCACGAAGACCACGCTCACGATCTGGCGCAAGGGCCAGACGCGCGATCTGCCTGTCACCGTCGCCGAGATGCAGCCGGACAAGGTCGCGAAGACCGAGCAGAAGAAGTCGCCGCAGCCGAAGGAGCGCGCGAGCAATTCGCTCGGGCTCGCGGTGAGCGACATTCCCGCCGACCAGAGAAAGGCGCTGAAGCTGAGCACCGGCGTGCAGGTTGACGCGGTCGAAGGGCCGGCTGCGCGCGCGGGCTTCCAGAAGGGCGACATCATCCTGCGCATCGGCGACACGGATATCACGAGCGCGAAGCAGTTCGAGGCCGTCGCGCAGAATCTCGACGCGAGCAAGATGGTCGCGGTGCTCGTGCGTCGCGGCGACAACACGCAGTTCGTGCCGCTGCGCCCGCGCGTGCCGGCACAGAAGTAAGCGCATGAAGCGGGCTTCCGGTGCGCCTTTCGTCCTGTACGGGCGCGCCTGGTGTCATCTGTGCGAGGACATGCGGACCGAACTGGAGCCGATCGCGGCGCGACACGGCCTGGGCGTCGAATGGATCGACATCGACGAGGATCCGCTGCTGGAGGCGCGTTACAACGAGCGCGTGCCGGTGCTGATGCTCGACGGCGTCGAGTTGTGCCAGTACCGGCTCGACGTCCGCGCCGTGAACGCTGCGCTCGACGCGCGCGAGCCGCGAGGCCGCTAAAGGCGAAATCCGACGGGCCACCCCCGATTTCGGCTAAAATGCTGAAGTTTTCCCAAAATTTTCAAGGCGTGCTCCCGCGTTGGTGAGGGCGCGCCTTTTTCGCTTTTTTCGGGCTTGCGGCACTGAATGGATCATATTCGTAACTTCTCGATCATCGCGCACATCGACCACGGCAAGTCGACGCTCGCCGACCGCATCATCCAGTTGTGCGGCGGCCTGTCCGACCGCGAGATGGAAGCGCAGGTGCTCGATTCGATGGACCTCGAGCGCGAGCGCGGCATCACGATCAAGGCGCAGACCGCGGCGCTGACCTACAAGGCGCGCGACGGCCAGGTCTACAACCTCAATCTGATCGATACCCCCGGGCACGTCGACTTCTCCTACGAAGTCAGCCGTTCGCTGTCCGCGTGCGAGGGCGCGCTGCTCGTGGTCGACGCCTCGCAGGGCGTCGAGGCGCAGACGGTCGCGAACTGCTACACGGCGATCGAACTCGGCGTCGAAGTCGTGCCGGTGCTCAACAAGATCGACCTGCCGGCAGCGAATCCCGAGAACGCGATCTCCGAGATCGAGGATGTCATCGGCATCGATGCGACCGACGCCGTGCATTGCAGCGCGAAGACCGGTCTGGGCGTCGAGGACGTGCTCGAATCGCTGATTGCGAAAGTGCCGCCGCCCAAGGGCAATACGGACGCGCCGCTGCAGGCGCTCATCATCGATTCGTGGTTCGACAACTACGTCGGCGTCGTGATGCTGGTGCGGATCGTCAACGGCACGCTCAAGCCGAAGGACAAGATCAAGATGATGGCGACCGGCGCGCAATATCCGGTCGAGCACGTCGGCGTATTCGCGCCGAAGTCGACGAACCTCGCGCAACTGTCGGCGGGGCAGGTGGGCTTCGTGATCGCGGGCATCAAGGAACTGACGGCCGCCAAGGTGGGCGATACCGTCACCCTCACGACCCGTCCCGCCGAAACGCCGCTGCCGGGCTTCAAGGAAGTGAAGCCACAGGTGTTCGCGGGCCTCTATCCGGTCGAAGCGAACCAGTACGACGCGCTGCGCGAATCGCTCGAAAAGTTGAAGCTCAACGACGCCTCGCTGCAATACGAGCCGGAAGTGTCGCAGGCGCTCGGCTTCGGTTTCCGCTGCGGCTTCCTCGGCCTCCTGCACATGGAAATCGTGCAGGAGCGGCTCGAGCGCGAGTTCGACATGGACCTCATCACCACCGCGCCGACGGTGATCTACGAAGTCGTGCAGCGTGACGGCACGACCATCTCCGTCGAGAATCCGGCGAAGATGCCTGAGCCGCCGAAGATCGAGGAAGTGCGCGAGCCGATCGTCACCGTGAACCTGTACATGCCGCAGGAGTATGTCGGCTCGGTCATCACGCTGTGCACGGCCAAGCGCGGCTCGCAGATCAACATGCAGTATCACGGCCGTCAGGTCCAGCTGACCTACGAAATCCCGATGGCGGAAATCGTGCTCGACTTCTTCGACCGCCTGAAGTCGACGTCGCGCGGCTATGCGTCGATGGACTACGAGTTCAAGGAATATCGCGCGGCCGACGTGGTCAAGGTGGACATGCTCATCAACGGCGACAAGGTCGATGCGCTGTCGGTCATCGTGCACCGTTCGCAGAGCCAGCATCGCGGCCGCGAAGTCGCGGCGAAGATGCGCGAGCTGATTCCGCGTCAGATGTACGACGTGGCGATTCAGGCGACCATCGGCTCGAACATCATCGCGCGCGAGAACATCAAGGCGCTGCGCAAGAACGTGCTGGCGAAGTGCTACGGCGGCGATATCTCGCGCAAGAAGAAGCTGCTCGAAAAGCAGAAGGCCGGCAAGAAGCGCATGAAGCAGGTCGGTACGGTCGAAATCCCGCAAGAGGCTTTCCTGGCGATCCTGCGCGTCGACGAGTGACGCCTGGCGCCGCGAAGCAAACAACGATAACAACCGGAAGCGTTTGATGAATTTCGCACTGATTCTTTTGATTCTCGTCGTCTTGACGGGTATTGCCTGGGTGCTCGACAAGCTGGTGTTTCAACCACAACGACGCCGCTCCGCCGAGGCAGCGGTGGCCGATTTCGACCGTCAGCAGGAACGCGTCGGCGAGCGTTTCGCCGATGAGAACGCAGCGCAGACGCGCGCCCGTCTGCGCGACGAGAAGCTGCGCCAGCCGTGGTGGCTCGAATACACGGCGAGCTTCTTTCCGGTGATCCTCGCGGTGTTCGTCGTGCGCTCGTTCATCATCGAGCCGTTCAAGATTCCGTCGGGCTCGATGGTCCCGACGCTGCTCGTCGGCGACTTCATCCTCGTGAACAAGTACGAGTACGGTCTGCGCCTGCCGATCACCAACTCCAAGCTGACCAACGGCAGCCCGCTCAAGCGCGGCGACGTCGTGGTGTTCCGCTATCCGAAGGACGAATCGGTCGACTACATCAAGCGCGTGATCGGCCTGCCGGGCGACACCGTCGCGTACGAAGACAAGAAGCTCACGATCAACGGCAAGCCCGTGCCCGAGACGCCGCTGCCGGACTATTTCGACGACGAGCGCATCGGTTACGCGAAGCAGTTCGAGGAAGATCTCGACGGCCGCAAGAACGCGATCCTGAACAATCCGCAGGTGCCGCCGTTCGTCGTCGGCGCGGATGACTTCCCGTTCCGCGACAACTGCAACTACAACGCGCAGGGCGTTACGTGCAAGGTGCCGCCGGGCAACTACTTCATGATGGGCGACAACCGCGACAACAGCGCGGACAGCCGCTACTGGGGCTTCGTGCCGGACAAGAATATCGTCGGCCGCGCGTTCTTCATCTGGATGAACTTCAGCAATCTGAAGCGCGTCGGCTCGTTCCAGTGATGAGCCGATACGCCGGCGCGTCGCTCGACGACCGCCGGCGTTTCTGATCATTAAAACAAGCTTCGAAATGGCGTGAAGAAGCGCGGCTAACACCGTCTCGCCACGCGTTTTCCGGCGTCGGCCGGCGCAATCGCCCGTCCGCGCGCCCGCGTTATACTCTCTCCATGCCATCTTCTCCGTTGGAAAGCCGGCTGCGGTACGAATTTCGCAATGCGGAATTGCTGCGCCAGGCGATGACCCACCGCAGTCACAGCGCCACGCACAATGAACGGCTCGAATTTCTCGGCGATTCCGTTCTAAATTGCGTGGTGGCTGCGCTTTTGTTCCAACGATTCGGCAAACTCGATGAAGGCGACCTGTCGCGCGTCCGGGCGAATCTGGTCAAACAGCAGTCGCTTTACGAAATCGCGCAGGCTCTCAACGTGTCCGAAGGGCTTCGGCTCGGCGAAGGCGAATTGCGCAGCGGCGGTTTTCGCCGTCCGTCGATTCTCGCCGACACGCTCGAAGCCATCTTCGGCGCGATCTTCCTCGACGGCGGTTTCGACGCCGCGTCGGTCGTCATCAAGCGGCTCTATACGCCGGTGCTGGATCACATCGATCCGCGCACCATCGGCAAGGATGCCAAGACGCTGCTGCAGGAATATCTCCAGGGACACAAGATCGCGCTGCCGACCTACACGGTCGTCGCGACGCACGGCGCCGCGCACAACCAGCAGTTCGAGGTCGAGTGCACGGTGCCGAAGCTCGACGTGAAGGTGTCGGGTTCGGGCGCGAGCCGCCGCGCGGCCGAGCAGGCCGCCGCGAAGAAGGCGCTGGACGAGGTGGTCGCCGCCGTGCCGTCGCTCGGCGTGAAGCCCAAGCGCAAGGGCGCGCGCGCCGCCAAGCAGGCGGAACTCGAAGTGGTGCCCGGCGTGACGGGCATCCAGACGGCGCTGGATCTGCGTTCACCGGACCGGCGCGAGCGTCATCCGGCATCGCACGGCGCACAAGCCGGCGCGCACGAGCGCCCCGCGTCCGCCGCTCCGCTCGCGGTGATTCGCGCGACGCACGTCGAGCCGTCCGCGAGCGCCTACGCCGCCGCCGACAAACCGGAACGCGCCGTGATCCACAAGCCGGAGAGAGCGTCGAAGAGCGAACCGACGCAGGACAAGCCCGCGCCCGCCGATCCCGATCATCGCGACGACGCGCCCGCAGCCGATACCGACACGCGCGACAGCGCCGCCCCCGCGGACCGTGTCGTGCGCGCCGCCGACGCCGGCCACTGACGCCGGCCATTGATCCGTGCCGCGCATATCGCGCACTCGCGCCCCAACGACTTCCTGCCGCATACATTTATGATGAACGCTCCTGTTTCTCCCGGTTTCCGCTGCGGCATGGTCGCGATCGTCGGCAGGCCGAACGTCGGCAAGTCGACGCTGATGAACGCGCTCGTCGGCCAGAAGGTGAGCATCACGTCGCGCAAGGCGCAGACGACACGCCACCGCATCACCGGCATCAACACCTTCGACGACGCGCAGTACGTCTTCGTCGATACCCCCGGTTTCCAGACGCGCAATAGCGGCGCGCTCAATCGGTCGCTGAATCGCGCGGTGACGTCGACGCTGACCTCCGTCGATGCGATCCTCTTCGTGATCGAGGCCGGCCGCTTCGGCCCCGACGACCAGAAAGTGCTCGACCTGATTCCGCCCGGCACGCCCACGCTCCTGATCGCCAACAAGCTCGATCGCGTCGCTGACAAAGAGACGCTCTTTCCCTTCATGCAGCAGATGTCGGCGTTGCGCGACTTCCGCGAGATCGTGCCGCTGTCGGCGAAGCATCCCGAGGACATCAAGCGGCTCATGTCGGTCGTGAAGCCTTATTTGCCGGAAGGCGAGCCGATCTACGGCGAGGACGACCTGACCGACCGCAGCGAGCGTTTCCTCGCGGCGGAGATCCTGCGCGAGAAAGTGTTCCGCTGGACCGGCGACGAGTTGCCGTACACGAGCACGGTGCTCATCGACAAGTTCGAGACCGAAGGGCGGCTGCGCCGTGTCTTCGCGACGATTCTCGTCGATCGCGACGGCCACAAGGCAATGATCATCGGCCAGAAGGGCGCGAAGCTGAAACAGATCAGCACCGAGGCGCGCCTCGACATGGAGAAGCTTTTCGATGGCCCCGTGTATCTCGAAACCTTCGTCAAGGTGAAGAGCGGCTGGGCGGACAACGAAGCCGGCCTGCGCGCATACGGCTACGAGTGATGCATGGACGACGGCACGAACGACGCCCGGATGATTCCGCCGCCCGCCGATGATCGACCCGACGACGATTTCGACGCGGACGAGCGCCCGGCCGCGCGCGCGGTGCCGAAGCGCAAGCGGGCGTCGCCGTCGACGTCGCCCAGTGACGGTGGAGAGAAGCGGCCGCGCGCCGCGCCGCGCTCCGACTTTCGTATCGCCGAGCAGCCGGGCTTCGTGCTGCATAGCTATCCGTATCGCGAGACGAGTCTCATCATCGACGTGTTTTCGCGTGATTTCGGCCGGGTCGCGCTCGTCGCGAAGGGCGCGAAACGTCCGCATTCCGCGTTGCGCGGCGTGTTGCAGACGTTTCAGCCGCTCGGGCTGTCATGGTCCGGCAAGGGCGAAGTCCGCACGCTGACGACTGCCGAATGGGTCGGCGGCATGCTGCCGCTGACCGGCGATGCGTTGCTCTGCGGCTTCTACGTGAACGAACTGCTCGTGAAGTTCTGCGCGCGCGAGGACGCGCATCCGGCGCTCTTCAATCACTACGTGCTGACACTCTCGCGTCTTGCGCACGACGAGCCGGCCGTGCACGTACTGCGTTCGTTCGAGCGCGTGCTGTTGCGCGAAACCGGCTATGCGATGAACCTCACGCGCACCGTCACGCGCCAGCCGGTCGTGGCCGAAGGCCGCTATGTCTTCGATCCCGACCGCGGCGTGCGCGAAGCGTCCGACGATTTTCCCGCCCAGTGGCCGGTGATTTCGGGGCAGACGCTCATCGACATGGAACGCGACGACACCAGCAGCCCGCAGACGGCCGTGCAGAGCAAGACGCTGATGCGCTTCCTGCTCAACCATTACCTGGGCGGCGCGCCGCTCGCCACCCGTCAGATACTGATCGACCTGCAAAAACTATGAGCTTCTTTCTCTCGTCGCCTGCGAGCGTGATCGATCTGGGCGTGAACATCGATCACGTCGCCACCTTGCGCAATGCGCGCGGCACGTCCTATCCCGATCCGATCCGCGCGGCGCTCGCCGCCGAGGAAGCGGGCGCCGACGCCATCACGCTGCACTTGCGCGAGGATCGCCGCCATATCGTCGATGCCGACGTGCGCACGCTGCGGCCGCTGCTCAAGACGCGCATGAATCTCGAATGCGCGGTGACGCGCGAAATGCTCGACATCGCTTGCGAGATCAAGCCGCACGATGTCTGCCTCGTGCCGGAAAAGCGCCAGGAAGTGACGACCGAAGGCGGCCTCGATGTCGCGGGTCAGTTCGAGGAAGTGAAGGCCGCGTGCAGGCAACTCGCCGATGCGGGCGCGCGCGTGTCGCTTTTCATCGATCCGGACGAGACGCAGATTCGCGCCGCGCACGAAGCGGGCGCGCCCGTCATCGAGCTGCACACGGGCCGGTATGCCGAAGCGCACGATGAAGCCGAACAGCAGCGCGAGTTCGAGCGCGTCGCGGCGAGCGTCGATTTTGGCAATGCGCTCGGCCTGAAGGTCAACGCCGGGCACGGTCTGCACTACACGAACGTGCAGGCGATCGCCGCGCTGCCGGGCATCGTCGAGCTGAATATCGGGCACGCGATCGTCGCGCATTCGATCTTCGCGGGCTGGGACAACGCCGTGCGCGAGATGAAGGCGATCATGGTCGCGTCGCGCCTCGCGTCGATCCACACACGCTGAGCGCACGTCATGGCGATCTACGGAATCGGCACGGACGTCGTGCAGGTGAGCCGCGTTGCGGCGGTGATGAAACGCACGAAAGGGCGGTTCGCCGAAAAGGTGCTCGGACCCGACGAATTGCGCATCTATCACGCGCGCAACGCGCGCTCGGAAGTGCGCGGGATCGCGTTTCTCGCGACGCGCTTTTCGGCCAAGGAAGCCTTCTCGAAGGCGATCGGCCTCGGCATGCGCTGGCCGATGACCTGGCGCGCGCTGCAAACCCTCAACGAGCCGAGCGGCAAGCCGATGATCGCCGCATCCGGCGAGCTGGCCGACTGGCTCGCGCAACGCGGCATCACGGCGAAGGTCACGGTGAGCGACGAGCGCGACTACGCGGTCTCGTTCGTGATCGCGGAAGTGCCCGATCGCACCTGAATTCAATCAATCAACGCACAAGAAAGCCAATTGAATCCGATGAAACGCACTCCCGGGCCCGTCATGTTCGACGTCGCCGGCACGAAGCTGACCGATGCGGATATCGAGCGCATCGTGCATCCGATGACCGGCGGCATTATTCTCTTCGCGCGGCATTTCGAGGACCGCGCCCAGCTCGTCGCGCTGACCGATGCGATCCGAGCGGTGCGTGACGACATCCTGATCGCCGTCGATCACGAGGGTGGGCGGGTGCAGCGCTTTCGCACCGACGGCTTCACCGTGCTGCCCGCGCCGGGCAAGCTGGGCGAGCTGTGGGACCGCGACGTGCTCGCCGCGACCAAGGCCGCCACTGCGTTCGGCTACGTGCTCGCGGCGGAGTTGCGCGCGTGCGGTATCGACATGAGCTTCACGCCGGTGCTCGACCTGAACTACGGACAGTCGAAGGTGATCGGCGATCGCGCGCTGCACAGCGATCCGCGCGTCGTGACGATGCTCGCCAAGAGCCTGAATCACGGCCTCGCGCTCGCCGGCATGGCGAACTGCGGCAAGCACTTTCCGGGACACGGCTTTGCCGAAGCCGATTCGCACGTCGCGCTGCCGACCGACGATCGCCCGCTCGACGAAATTCTCGCCGCCGACGTGCGTCCGTACGACTGGCTCGGCATGTCGCTGGCGTCGGTGATTCCGGCGCACGTCATCTACACGCAGGTCGACGACAAACCCGCTGGTTTCTCGCGCATCTGGCTGCAGGACGTCTTGCGCGGCAAGCTCGGCTTCCATGGCGCGATCTTCAGCGACGATCTGTCGATGGAAGCGGCGCGTGCGGGCGGCACGCTGACGGAGGCCGCCACGGCGGCGCTCAAGGCGGGTTGCGATGTGGTGCTGATCTGCAATCAGCCGGACGAGGCGGGTAAGGTGCTCGAGCAGTTGCGTTTCACGCCGTCGAAGGCTTCCGTGCAGCGTGTTCGGCAGATGCGTCCGCGTGGCAAGGCACTGCGGTGGAGCAAGCTGCAGGGGCATGCCGACTATCAGGCGGCGCGGGCGCTCGTCAAGGAGATGCTCGGCTGAGCGTTGCTGAACGAAAAAGCCACGGAGACCGTGGCTTTTTTCTAACTGGAGCCGCCCATCACGACGATTCCAGCTTCATCCTCTGCAACTTGTTATAGAGCGTCTTCGGACTGATGCCGAGCAGCGTCGCCGCACGATGCCGCGTGCCACCGACCGCTTCGAGCGTCGCACGAATCAGCATATCCTCGACATCCGCGAGCGCGGTTCCCACCGTCACCTGCACGCTGCTGCCGTTCAGCCCGCGTCCGCCGAGGCCGCCCGGTTCGTCCACGCGCAGCGTCTCGATAGTCTCGCCCGACGCGTGATAAGCGCGTCTCACCCGCTCGCGCATCTCGCGCACATTGCCCGGCCATTCGTTGACGATGCACTCGCGGATGAACGCCGGACTGATGCGCTTCGGTGACCCGCTCGTGATCCCGGCGATATGATTCTCGCGATTCAGTTCATCGACGAGCGTTTCCGCGATCAACGCGATATCGTCGTCGCGCTCGCGCAGCGGCGGCAGCATGATCGACGAAGCCGACAGACGCTGGAACAGGTCCTCGCGCATCGCGCCGCTCGCGACCGCCTCGCGCATCGGCATGCGGGACGCGGCGATGAGCCGGAAGTCCGTCATGATGCGGTTGCTGCCGCCGACACGCATGAAGGTTTGCGAATCGAGCGCGCGCAACAGCGCTTCCTGTTGCGCAGACGGCAGCGAATCGATCTGATCGAGGAACAGCGTGCCGCCGCCGGCCTGTTCGAGCAGGCCCGGCTCGCGATTCTCCGCGCCCGCGAACGCGTTGCGCTCGTGGCCGAACAGCACGCTTTCCATCGAACGCTACGAGCCGTCGGCGGCAGTGCGCTGCGCGGAGCAGTCGAAGGTGATGAACGGGCCCTTGCGACGCCGGCTCAATTGATGAATCGTGCGCGCGGCGATCTTCTTGCCCGTGCCCGGCTCGCCGCAGATCATCACGGCGGCTTCGGTCGGGGCAGTGTGCTCGATCAGATCGTAGACGTGCTGCATGGCCGCGCTGCGCCCGATCATGTCGCCGAAATGGCCCAGTTCGCGCAGCGTCGAGCGCAGCGCCTGGACTTCCTCCGTGAGCTCGTACGGTCGCGGAATGCGCGCGAGCAGGCTGCGCAGACGCGGAATGTTCACCGGCTTCAGCAGATAGTCCCAGATGCCGTGCCGCAAGCCTTCGATCGCGCTTTCGACCGTCGCGTTGCCGGTCATCACGATGACGGGCAACGCGCCATCGGGCGGTTGCGAAGGCAGGCTCGGCAGCAGGTCGAGCCCGCTGCCGTCCGGCAGGTTCAGGTCGATCAGCACGACATCGGGGATAAAGCGCGTCAGTGCGGAGCGCGCCTCGGCGAGCGTCGTCGCGGTATCGACGGAAAAGCCGTCTGCCGTGAGGATCGCGGACAGGCCGGAGAGGCTATTGGGATCGTCTTCGACAATCAGTGCGTGTGGCATGGCGGACCAACGTATCAAAGTGGACTGTAATGCGCCGTCCCCTCCTGGGGCTCGAGCGTGTCGTAAGCGGAATACGGCGCCTCGTTCCGGCGTCTGGCGCGTGCCCCGCTGCGGTTTTTGTTCTGCGTCACTCGTTCGTCAACTTTCGCCGCGAGCGCTTCATTGCCGGACGTGCAGATCGTTACTGACGGATTGCACGCCTGGAACGCCTCGCGTCACGGCAAGCGCTTTCTCAATCTGACCCTCCGAATTCACGTATCCCGACAGCTGCACGACACCTCGATACGTCGCTACGCTCATCGGCAAGGCCTTCAATTCCGGATCCGCGACGAGCGCGCTTTTGACGCGCGCAGCCAGCGTTGCGTCGTCGCTGGCGATTTCGCCGCCCGCGTTGGCGGTCGACGGAGCAGGCGTCGACTTGCAGCCTCCGGTGAAAGCCAAGGCAGCCGCCGCGAGCGCCGCGGCGATCAGAAACCGGCTTCGGATGAAAGGCGCGCTGTGCATGTCGGTTCCGAAATATTGATCTGCCTGACCGAGCAGAAATCGTGCCACGCAGTTAATTTTTCCGATGTATGCGATCCGCGTCGGCCCTGCACCGAGGCAGGCGACCGTCGGTATCCACATTAAACGGGGAGGGAGCGGTAAAGTTTGCCTGAATTTGTCAAAAAATTCATGCAAAAGAAAAAGCGCCCGCGATGGGGCGCTTTTTCGATGTCAGCGTAAGCGGCGTGGTACGCGCCGCTGCGCTTACGGTGCAGTGTCGTAAGGCTTACGCGCGGCTGCGATATTCGTTCGTGCGGGTGTCGATTTCGATCTTGTCGCCGATATTGCAGAAGAGCGGCACTTGCAGTTCGAAACCGGTGTTCAGCTTGGCGGTCTTCAGCACCTTGCCCGACGACGTGTCGCCCTTCACGGCGGGTTCCGTGTAGACGATCTCGCGAACCAGCGTGGTCGGCAGTTCGACCGAAATGGCCTTCTCGTTGTAGAACACGACTTCGCACGCCATGCCGTCTTCGAGGTAGTTGAGCGCATCGCCCATCATTTCGGCTTCGACTTCGAACTGGTTGTAGTCGGCGTCCATGAAGACGTACATCGGGTCCGCGAAGTACGAGTACGTGACTTCCTTGCGGTCGAGCATGACGACGTCGAACTTGTCGTCCGCCTTATACACGGTTTCCATGCCGGCGGCCGTCAGCAGGTTCTTGAACTTCATCTTCACGACCGCGGAGTTGCGGCCCGACTTGTTGTACTCGGCGCGCTGCACGACCATGGCATCGCTGCCGATCATGACGACGTTGCCGACGCGGAGTTCTTGTGCGGTCTTCATAAAACTGGGTCCTGTACGAATGGATTTGGCTTGAATGCCTGGAATGAATCGATCGGACGGCGGCAGTGTCTCGGTTTTGCTGCCGCCGCCGCGCGAGAGTTCCTGCGCGAGGGACTCGCCCTCGGGCTGACTCAATCTGATTTGCGCGGCGCAATGTTGGCGATGCCGGAACTGCGACCTGCTTTCTCGGATAACCGCTTATTTTAACTGAGTTTTTGCTTATTTGGCCAGTCGGTCGGTGCTGGCGAAACGTGGCGGCGCATGATTCATCGAGCCATGCGCGAGGCGACATGAGCGACGAGATTGCCCGCCAGATCGCCGATGCCGGCCAGCTCGAAGGCCCAGCGCGCCGCGCGCGTCTCGAGCGCCGGCCGATGGCCCCAGAACGCCGCCCAGTCCGGCACGCCCGCGCCGTTCCATGCGTGCCAGAAGCGTGTGACCGCGTCGCGCGAGGGCGCGTCGAGCGTGCGCGTGTAATGCGCGAGCGCGGCGTCGAGCTTGGGCAAATGGGCGTCGTCGGCTTGCGGGTAGATGTGCCAGACGAACGGTTTGCCGGCCCATTGCGCGCGCACGAAGGAATCCTCGCCGCGCACGAAATTGATGTCGGCGGCCCAGAGCAGTTCGTCGAACCGAGGCTGTTCGACGAAGCCGAGCGCGTGCGCCTCCAGCGCGCCGGCGCGCGCCGACATGCCGGCCGCGAAGCTCGGCAGACCGAAAAAGCGGGCGAGCGCGCCGGAGATACGGCCTTCGGGCACGAGTAGCACGACCGGCGCAGCGCCGTCGCGCCATTGCTCGAGCAGCGCGTCCACCGCCGGGTTTTCATACGCGAAGAGCGACACGACCGTCTGCTCTGCGCCCGGCCGCTCGATGCCGACACGTTCGCGCCACCACGCCGCCGCATCGAAGCGCTCGCGGCGCGCATCGAGATCACGCTCTTTCAGCACGCCGCCCGTGCCTTTGCCGAGCCCCGGAAAGAAGAAGCTCTTTTCGAGCGGATAACGCGGATGCGGCGACGGCCGCAGATGGAAATCCGCGACCCAGTCCTCGCCGCTCAGATATTCGAGATTGACCCACACAGGCTTCGGATCGCGCCGCGCCATCGCGGTGATGTACGCGTGCGGAAGTTCGCAGGCGAACGCTTCGATGACGACATCCGCGATGGCGAGCGTCTCGCCCGCGTGCGCGGGCTCGCGCCAGTGCTCGATCGCCACGCCCATGGCTTCCTGGCGCGCGAGCGTCGCATCGACGGCGGGGCAGAGCGCGTGGAACACCGTCAGATCGTCGACGAAAAGCCGCACGCGCCAGCCGTGCTCGGCGCGCAATTGCCGCGCGAGCCGCCAGCACACGCCGATGTCGCCGAAGTTGTCGACGACCGCGCAGAAGATGTCGCAGGCGAGTTCCGGTGCGGCTGGATGCGTAGTCATGAGGAGGAAGGCGCGCGGCGTAATGTTCTAAACTGGCGATTCTAAGATAACGCTCCCGGCACGGCTCACGCTCGTGCCGATGCCTTTCCGTCCCCCTTGCTGCATGACTGACACCGACGCCCCCCAACCGGATTTCGACCCGAAGAAGACGCTCGCGCAACTGCCGCATCTGCCCGGCGTATACCGTTACTACGACGGCGACGGCAGCGTGCTCTACGTCGGCAAGGCGCGCAATCTGAAGAAGCGCGTGTCGAGCTACTTCACGAAGACGCTGCATTCGCCGCGCATCGCGATGATGGTGACGCGCATCCGCAAGATCGAGACGACCGTCACGCGCTCCGAAGCCGAGGCGCTGCTGCTCGAAAACAATCTCATCAAGGCGCTCGCGCCGCGCTACAACATCCTGTTTCGGGACGACAAGTCGTATCCGTTCCTGAAGCTCACCGGTCACAAGTTTCCGCGCATGGCGTACTACCGCGGCGCGGTCGACAAGAAGAATCAGTACTTCGGCCCGTTCCCGAGCGCGTGGGCGGTGCGCGAGAGCATCCAGATCCTGCAGCGCGTGTTCCAGTTGCGCACCTGCGAGGACTCGGTGTTCAACAATCGCACGCGGCCGTGTCTGCTGCATCAGATCGGCCGCTGCACCGCGCCGTGCACCGGGCTGATCACGGACGAGGATTACGCGCGGGACGTGTCGAACGCATCGCGCTTTCTGCTCGGCCGTCAGGGCGAAGTGATGAAGGAGCTCGAGCAGAAGATGCACGCGTTCGCCGCCGATCTGAAGTTCGAGCAGGCCGCGGCGGTGCGCAACCAGATGAGCTCGCTTGCGACCGTGCTGCATCAGCAGGCGATCGAAGTGGGCGGCGAAAGCGACGTCGATATCCTCGCGGTCGTCGCGCTCGGCGGCAAGGTGTGCGTGAATCTCGCGATGGTGCGCGGCGGCCGGCATCTGGGCGACAAGGCGTATTTCCCGGCGCACGTCGAGAGCGCGATCGCCCTCGCCGATGAAGACGATCTGCCCGAGGTCGACGAAGCGATCGCAACGGATCTGGCGCCGGTGCAATCCGGGGCGGAATCCGAAACCGAAACCGAAACCGAACCACGCGAAGGCGCGCTCGAATCCGAAGTGCTCGAAGCGTTCATGGCGCAGCATTACATCGGCAATCGCGTGCCGCCGGTGCTCGTCGTGAGTCATGCGCCGGCGAGCCGCGAACTCGTCGACCTGCTGACCGAGCAGGCGGGGCACAAGGTCACGCTGCTGCGTCAGCCGCAAGGACAGAAGCGCGCGTGGCTTTCGATGGCCGAAAACAACGCCAAGCTCGCGCTCGCGCGGCTTCTGTCGGAGCAGGGCTCGCAGCAGGCGCGCACGCGCTCGCTCGCCGAAACGCTTTCGATGGAAATGGACGATCTCGCGCAACTGCGTATCGAGTGCTTCGACATCAGTCATACGATGGGCGAGGCGACGCAGGCGTCGTGCGTCGTCTATCACCATCACAAGATGCAGTCGGGCGAATACCGCCGCTACAACATCACCGGCATCACGCCCGGCGACGATTACGCCGCGATGCGCCAGGTGCTGACGCGCCGCTACGAAAAGATGGTCGCGCAGGCCGCCGCGAACGCGAACGACGAAGCCACGACCCTGCAACCCGACGACGCCGCCGATCCCAACGTCACGCCGGACGCCGCCGAGCCGGTCGCCGCGGGCGGCACGCTGCCGAACATCGTATTGATCGACGGCGGCAAGGGTCAGGTCGAGATCGCGCGGCAGGTGTTCTCCGAACTCGGTCTGGATCACGGCATGCTGGTGGGCGTCGCGAAGGGGGAAGGGCGCAAGGTCGGGCTCGAAACGCTCGTGTTCGCCGACGGCCGCGCCGCGCTCGAACTCGGCAAGGAAAGCGCCGCGCTGATGCTCGTCGCGCAGATTCGCGACGAGGCGCACCGCTTCGCCATCACCGGCATGCGCGCGAAGCGGGCGAAGGCGCGCCAGACCTCGCGGCTGGAGGAACTGGAAGGTGTGGGCGCGAAACGCCGACAGCGTCTGCTTTCGCGCTTCGGCGGATTGCGCGGCGTGCAGGCGGCGAGCGTCGAGGACCTGGCGAGCGTCGAAGGCATTTCGCTCGCGCTCGCGCAACAGATCTATCGTCAGTTGCATTGAGCGGCACGGCCAGCTCACAGGCCAGCCGCGCGCGGCGTTGCCTTGTGAGCGCGGGATCGACGCGGCACAATGGCGGCTTCCTTACATGTCCCTCAACCGTATTCGCCCATGCCGTTCAATCTACCGATCTTCCTGACGTGGCTGCGAATCGTGCTGATTCCTCTCGTCGTGGGCGTGTTCTATCTGCCGGACATGATGATGAGCCCGGAGCATCGCAATCTGCTCGGCATGGTCATCTTCGTGCTCGCCGCGCTCACCGACTGGTTCGACGGCTTTCTCGCGCGCAAGCTCGATCAGACGTCCGCGTTCGGCGCGTTCCTCGATCCGGTCGCCGACAAGCTGATGGTCACCGCCGCGCTGCTCGTGCTCGTGCAACTGGGGCGTCTGAATGCGGTGATCGCGCTCGTCATCGTCGGGCGCGAGATCACGATTTCGGCGCTGCGGGAATGGATGGCGCAGATCGGTGCTTCGAAAAGCGTCGCGGTCAATCAGCTCGGCAAGTTCAAGACCGTCTGCCAGATGGTCGCGATTCCGATGTTGCTGTTCTACGGCCCGCTCAAGTTCTCCGGCACGCAATGGATGATCGACACGCGCGTGTGGGGCTTGTGGCTCATCTACGTCGCGGCGGTCCTCACCGTCTGGTCGATGTTCTACTACATGAAGCTCGCGTGGCCGCAAATTCGCGAGCGCGGCGGCATGCTCTGATGCGCCGGACGAAGCACGAAAAGGTGATCGAGAAAAATTGCGTCGAACCAGAAAATTCCTCTCACAAAACAGTTGACAGCCCTCTTTAGCTTCTACATAATCTCGTTTCTCTGATGCACGGCGCGACGCAACAAGCGCTGTAGCGGAAGAAAAGCAGCACATGCGGGAGTAGCTCAGTTGGTAGAGCGCAACCTTGCCAAGGTTGAGGTCGCGAGTTCGAGACTCGTCTCCCGCTCCAGATTTTGAGGGTTTCGGTGTCGTCGGCGCTGATCTGGCAAAGCGACATGAAGCATCGGAACCGGCAGTACGTTGCAGGATTTTGCGGGAGTAGCTCAGTTGGTAGAGCGCAACCTTGCCAAGGTTGAGGTCGCGAGTTCGAGACTCGTCTCCCGCTCCAGTCAAAGGGGAAGCCAAGCTTCCCTTTTTGTTTGGTGAACCAAGCCGGCCCGATGACCGGTTACACCAGAACCGCTTGTGGCGCGGTAGCAAAGCGGTTATGCAGCGGCCTGCAAAGCCGTTTAGACCGGTTCGACTCCGGTCCGCGCCTCCACTTGAAAAGCCCTGATCCGTCAGGGCTTTTTTCTTTTTGGACCTTTTCCGGACGCCGGTGCTCAGCCGATTTTTGCGTCCGTTCGCCGCGCGGCATAATCTCCGTACTTCTGGCACACCGACTCTCATGACCGATCAACTCTCGCAACTCGAATGGCGCTGGAAGCGCTTCGACGACCTGACGACCGCCGAGGTCTACGACATGCTCGCCGCGCGCAGCGCCGTGTTCGTCGTCGAGCAGAACTGCGTGTATGGCGATATCGACGGGCTCGATGTCGATGCGTGGCATTTGCTCGCGTACGGCAAGGGAGACACGCGCCCGGCGCTCGCGGGTTACTTGCGCGTGCTGTTGCCGGGCTATCCGGGCGAGAGCGAGAAGGACGTGCGAATCGGCCGCGTGCTGACGACCGCCAACTTCCGTGGCCTGAAACTCGGCAGCGCGATGCTCGAACGCGCGCTCGAACACATCCTCGAGCAATGGCCCGATCAGCCGATCAGCCTGCACGCGCAGGCGCATTTGCAGCGTTTCTACGGCGCGTTCGGCTTCGTGCCGTCGTCGGGGATTCATGATGAAGACGGCATTCCGCACGTGTGGATGCGCCGTCCCGGCTTCGGGTCATGAGGTCGCGGTCTTCGTCCCGCTGATTCGCACAGGCGCGTTGCGCTCGCTGCGCAGACGCGCACGCGCCGACAGCCGCAGCCAGTGGCGCAGCGCGATCAGCGCGCCGATCACGCTCATCATCGAGCCGGGAATCCATAGCAGAAGGCCGCCGATCTGCTGATCGCGCATCGGCGTGATCCACGTGAATGCGCGGCCGCAGATCGAGTAGATCGGATACAGCTCGTGCGGCGTAAAGAAGATATACGCGCCGAGAATGATCTGCGGCGGGATCGCGGCGATCACCACCAGCACGCGTCTGCCGGGCGCGAGCCGCGCGGGCGGCGCGGGGCGCGGGTCCAGAATCAGCCACCAGAACAGCAGACCGTCGATCACCATGCTCCAGTTCATCACGCGATAGAGCCGGTAATCGAGCATCGCCTTGAAGTGGATCGGCGAGAGCAGCCAGAAGTAGATCAGCCCGACGAACAGCGTGACCGCGATCACCGGGTTGAACACGATATCGAAGAACACGCGTGCAATGCGCGTCTGCGCGGCCGGCCGCAGCCAGCGCCGCCGCCACGCGAACGGAATGCCCGCGCGCAATGCCGCGCCGGGATGCGACAGCGCGATCAGAAACGGCCCGAGATGATGCAGCACGAGATGCTGCAAGCGATGCATGAAGAACTCGTGCTCGAAGAAATAATCGAGCCGCGTATGCAGCGCGACATAGAGCGCGCTCAGCCCGAGCCAGAACGCGATGCGCCGCGACACCGACACGCGCGCATGCCGCGCGCCGCGCGCGAACAGGATCGCGGCGACGAGCACGGCGATCACGACTGTCGGCGACGGTTCCCACGGATCGAGCCAGTACAGGAGCGTGCTCATCGTCAGGCGCCCTGCGCGTGAATCACGCGCTTCAGATCGCTCGCGATGGCGTCGATGGAATCGTGATCGGTCGCGAGCAGGCGCGCGTGACCGGCGGCATCGAAGAGATAGACGGCCGAGCTGTGCGTCACCTCGTACGCGCCGTCCGGATCGCGCTTTTCCATCTGATACGCCACGCGATAGCGCTGCGCGACCGACTCGATCGCGCGGTCCGTGCCCGTCAGGCCGACCGCGTGTCTGTCGTCGAAGGCGCGCACGTAGGATCGCAGGAGCGCGGGTGTATCGCGCGCGGGATCGACGGAGATGAACACGATGCGCGTCCGGTCCGCATCCGGCCCCACGCGCTGCAGCACCTGCATGAGGCGCGCCATCGTTTCAGGGCAGACATCGGGGCAATGCGTGTAGCCGAAGTAGACGAGCGTGGTCTTGCCCGCGAACGACTGGCCGGTGACGGGTGCTCCGCCATCGTCGACGAGCGAGAAGTCCAGGTCCGGCAAATGGCCCGATACGTCGGTCAGATGCCAGGGCTCGGCGGGTTTCGAGCAGGCGGCGAGCGCGCACAGCGAGGCCAGAGCAAACAGGTTGCGGAGCGTGCGCCTTGCGGGAAGTCTGGGAAGGGCGAGGAACGAAGCGTGCATCAGGGATCGCGTTGCAGGATGATTCAGTACGGGTCACGCCGCAAAATACACGCCTTTGGCCGCGCGGCGAGCGCATTATCTCGCTATCGGACTATTTTTGAGACGATTTGCCGCACGATTCAGGCTCATCGAAAGGGGATTCGGGCAAGGTTGTAAGCTAGGACCTTTCTTAACCGAAAGACCCCGCGCGGTAAGATGCGCAATCTTCACGCGCGACAGCGGCATCTCGAGCGGCGCCGTGCAACGCCACGAAACAGGCAAACTACAGGCCAACGATCGATGCAAATTCTTCCCGATTCCCTGTCTCTTGCCGAGACCGCCTTTTTCTTCGATTTCGACGGCACGCTCGTCGAACTCGCCTCCACGCCCGACGGCATCTTCGTGCCGCGCTCGGTGCCCGACATCCTCGCCGCGCTCAGACGCGCGACCAACGGCGCGGTCGCGGTCGTGTCGGGACGCGGCATCGACAATATCGACTCGTTCCTGCAAATGGACGATTTGCCCGTCGCGGGCATGCACGGCGCGGAACGGCGCGATTCAAACGGCGACGTGCAGCGCATCGGCTTCAACGACGAGCGGCTGCTGCGCATGGAGCACGCGCTCGAAAAGGTCGTCAATGCGAATCCGGGCATGCTGCTCGAAATCAAGGGCGCGGCGCTGGCGCTGCACTATCGCAACGCGGCGGATCGCGAGCCGGTCGCGCGCGCGGCCACCGAGAAGCTCGTCGCGCAATACGCCGACGCCTACGTGTTGCAGCCGGGCAAGATGGTCTACGAGATTAAGCCGAAGGACGTCGACAAGGGCCGCGCGGTGCGCGCGTACATGGCAGAGCCACCGTTCACGGGCCGCAAACCCGTGTTCATCGGCGACGATCTCACCGATGAAAAGGGCTTCGCCGTGGTCAACGAATTCGACGGCCTGTCCATCAAGATCGGCCCGGGCGATACGGTCGCGCGCGCGCGCATCGAATCGGTCGAATTGCTGCTCGACTGGCTGCAGGTGATCGCGGGCACGGCGGGGAAGCACGCGTGAGCCGGCTGATCATCGTATCGAACCGCGTGGCGCCGATTTCCGAAGGCGGACCCGCGGCGGGCGGCCTTGCCGTCGGCGTCTATGACGCGTTGAAGGAAACCGGCGGCATGTGGTTCGGCTGGAGCGGCGACGTGCTCACGTCCACGCCCGACGGCATCAAGCTCGAAGAGCACGGGCCGGTGACCTTCGCTACCATCGGGCTCGTGCGGCGCGATTACGACCAGTACTATCGCGGCTTTTCCAACGCGACGCTATGGCCCGCGTTTCACTATCGCCCGGACCTGATCGAGTTCGACCGGCACGAATACGACGGCTATTGCCGCGTGAACCGCTGGCTCGCCGAGCAGCTCGCGCCGCTGCTCAAGCCCGACGACGTGATCTGGGTGCACGACTATCACCTGATTCCGTTCGCGCAGGCGCTGCGACGCCTGGGCGTGAAGAACCGGATCGGCTTCTTTCTGCACATTCCGTTTCCTGCGGCGCAGATCCTGTTGAGCGTGCCGCGTCATCGCGAACTGGTGGAGGCGCTGTGCGCGTTCGATCTGCTCGGCTTTCAGACCGAACCGGATCTGCGCGCGTTTTGCGACTACATCGAAACGGAAGCGGACGGCGTCTTGCTGCGCGACGCCACGCGACCGGTTGAGGTGCGCGCATTCGGCCAGACGCTGCGCGCGGCGGCGTATCCGATCGGCGTCTATCCCGACGAGATCGCCGCGCTCGCTAAGGACGGCGAAAGCGGGCGCGACGTCGAGATCGTCAAGTCGACGCTGCATCATCGCAAGCTCGTGATGAGCGTCGATCGGCTGGATTATTCGAAGGGTCTGGTCGAGCGGTTTCGCGCGTTCGAGCGCCTGATCGAGCACGATTCGCATCAGCGCAACAACGTGTCGTTCCTGCAGATCGCGCCGCCGACGCGCTCGGATGTCGACGCGTATCGCGACATCCGGCTGCAGCTCGAAGCCGAATCGGGCCGCATCAACGGCCGCTATGCCGAACTGGACTGGACGCCGATCCGCTATATCCATCGTCAGTACGAGCGGCCGGTGCTCGCGGCGTTGTTTCGCGAGGCCCATGTCGGCCTTGTCACGCCGCTGCGCGACGGCATGAATCTCGTCGCGAAGGAATATGTGTCGGCGCAGGATCCGGACGATCCCGGCGTGCTCGTGCTGTCGCAGTTCGCGGGCGCGGCGCGCGAGCTGACGGCGGCGCTGATCGTCAATCCGCTCGATGTCGACGGCATGGCCGATGCGCTCGCCACCGCGCTCAAGATGCCGCTCGCCGAGCGCCGCGCACGCTATGACGAGATGATGCAGCAGCTTCGAGACAACAACGTCTCCGTCTGGCGCGACAACTTCCTGCGCGATCTCAAGGCGCGTTGAACGTAAAAAAAGCCGCGTTTCCTTGCAGAAACGCGGCTGTTTTGATTGGCGCAGCGCTCAGGCCGGCTGCTTGTGCGGCGTCGCGACGATCGACGGCACCTTGCCGTGCTGCTTCGCGAGCAGCTCGCGATACAGCCCCGGACGATCGCGCAATTCCTGCGGCGAGCCGTCGTCGATGACCTTGCCCGCGCTCATCACGATGATGCGGTCGAAGTTCTGCAACGTCGACAGGCGGTGCGCAATCGCGATCACCGTGCGGCCGACCATCAGCCGGTCGAGCGCCTGCTGGATCGCTTCTTCCGATGCGCTGTCGAGCGCGGACGTGGCTTCGTCGAGCAGCAGGATGGGCGCGTTCTTCAGGATCGCCCGCGCGATCGCGATGCGCTGGCGCTGGCCACCCGACAGCTTCACGCCACGGTCGCCGACGATCGTGTCGAAACCTTCCGGCATCGCCTCGATGAAGTCCGTGCAGCGCGCCTCGCGCGCGGCGGCGAGCACTTCCTCACGGCTCGCTTCCGGACGCCCGTAGGCGATGTTCTCGAACACGGTGCGATGGAACAGCGAAATATCCTGCGGCACCAGCGCGATCGCATGGCGCAGACTGTCCTGCGTGATCGCGCCGATATCCTGGCCGTCAATTTTGATGCTGCCTTTCTGCGTCTCGTAGAAGCGCTGCAGCAGCGCGAGCACGGTCGACTTGCCCGCGCCCGACTTGCCGATCAGCCCGACGCGCTGGCCCGGCTCGATATGCAGATGGAAGTTGTCGAGAATCGGGCGGCGGCGCGGATAGGCGAACGTGACGTTTTCGAAATCGACGCGGCCGCCTTGCGGCACGAGTTCGGTCGCATCCGACCGGTCCGGCATGCCGTGCGGCTCCAGCAGTGTTTGCACGGCTTCGGCGAGACGCGCGACGTGCTGGGTCACATCGACGAGCGCGACCGCCAGATCGCGCGTGCCGTGCAGGATCGTGAAGCCGAGCGAGCTGACGAGCACGATATCGCCCGAAGTCGCGCGACCCTGCGACCACAGCCACAGCGCCCAGCCGAGCAGGCCGGCGGAGAGAATCGCCGTCACGACCGCATGGAACAGGCGCAGCTTTTCGAGGTAAAGCAGGCTTTGCTGGCGCGCGACCATTTCCGCCTTCACCGTTGAGCCGAAGCGCTTCTGCTCGCGGAAGGTCATGCCGAACGCGCGCACGAGCGCCATGTTGCCGATCACATCGACGAGTTCGCCGTCGACCGAGGCCGCCTTCGACGCGAAGCTGTGATGCCGCGCCGAACCGCGCTTGGCCAGCCGGTAGAGGATCAGCGAGAGAATCACCGACGCGGTCATCAGGCCGGCGGCCATCAGCGGATTGACGGAGACGATCATCACGATCGCGCCCAGCACCGCGATGCACGGCGGCAGGACGTTCCACGCCATCACGTTCTCGGAGGTGTAGATCGCGTTCGAGGTCGCCGTGATCCGGCTTGCGAGCATGCCGGGCTGCTTCTCGGAGAAGTAGGTCGGCGAGTGGCCGGACAGATAGGAAAAGAGATCCTTGCGCAAGTCGCCCGTGACGATCACGAACACGTGTGCGCCGACCCAGCCGCCGACCCGCCACAGCAGGTTGTCGGCGGCGATCAGCCCGACAAGGATCATGAACGCGCCCCAGAGCGGGCCGGGATGTCCGCGGCCTTGCCCGAGCACATCGATCAGATGTTTGATCGCGTACTGCGAGGCGAGCGCGCAGCCGACTGCGGCGAACACGCTGAAGAGCACGATGGCATGCGCAACCGGATGCCGGCGGATGTAGCGCAGCAGGAACGCGAGCGGGCGATGAGCGTAGCTCGAAAGCTTCGCATTGTGCGCGTTACGCTGGGAGACGGTGAGTTGGTCCAATGGTCTTTTTTGGTCGTAGAGCGGTTGAGCGTGTGTTGCGCCTTCGGGCAGTGCCATGCGCGGTATCGTCTGCGGCAACCGGCATGCGATGCGTCGCCCGGTCCGGCGCGACTGACGTCAAGCGAGGCGACGCTGCGCCGTCTCCATCACGAATTGTAGCCAGTATCGCGATGAGGCAACGCGTCTTTGGGCACATGATGCTCGGCGCATGTGGCCGTCCGAACATCGCCCGGGGTAAAAATCGGGCCGTCGCTGGCGCCGGCTGGCTGCGAGCGCGCGGCTTACGGCATGGGCGCGCATTGTAAGCACATTGCGCCGTTTTTTGCGATGAAGCGCTCGCCGGCCCGGCGCGCGCGTCTGGTGTTGCGTCGCGGCAGCGATCTGAAAAGCACGCGTCGCGCCAGACATCGGGCCGGCGCTGATTTGCCGCCGTAAAGTGCGTGCTGCCGCCCGAGCGTCGCCGAAGCCCGTGCTCCAATGTAGAACAACCTTAATAAACAGGGGTTTGCAAAATGTATCCCGCGTGTAACAAGGTAAATAAGTTGAAATGACTACCGCCGCGACTCTGTAAAAAGCACCATAATCCGCTCCGGGTTTGCCCCTAGGCAACCGACAGGTTTTTGCAAGTTCCCGTCAACCGCCAAAGCGCACGTGCGTTAATTGCTGGCGCGCGGCGATTTTCGAGATATGGAACCGCACTTGCTTGGTTCGAACGCCTGCGCGACAAACCGGTAATCGGGCGACCACGCTTTTTCACTCGAGCATCAGCACCAGCGCCGCGGCCCACGCGCCGCGGCAAGCTTCGCCCGAGCCGAGCGATTCGCTCCCCAACGTCAACATGACAGTAGTTCTTGCCTGACCTTTCATTAGGAGTTTCACGAACATGCGAATCGCTCAAATCGCGCCCCTCCACGAAGCCGTTCCGCCGAAGCTGTATGGCGGCACGGAACGCGTGGTGTCTTATCTGACCGAGGCACTCGTGGATGCTGGACACGACGTCACGCTCTTCGCGAGCGGTGATTCGCAAACGTCCGCGAAGCTCGAAGCATTCTGGCCGCAGGCGCTGCGCCTCGACCCGACCATCCGCGACACGATGGCGCCGCACATGCTGCTGCTCGAGGAAGTCCGCCGCCGCGCCGACGAGTTCGACGTGCTGCACTTCCATATCGATTACTACCCGTTCTCGCTGTTTGCGCGTCAGCCGGTGCCGTTCCTGACGACGATGCACGGCCGTCTCGATCTGCCCGAACTGCAGCCGATCTTCAGCACGTTCAGCGACGTGCCGGTCATTTCGATTTCGGACAACCAGCGTCAGCCGCTGCCGCAAGCGAACTGGCTGTCGACGGTCTATCACGGCCTGCCGGAAAACCTGCTCAAGCCGATCCCGAACGTCGAACCGGGTTATCTCGCGTTCCTCGGCCGCATCTCGCCGGAAAAGCGCGTCGATCGCGCCATCCGCATCGCGCAGGCCGCGGGCATGAAGATCAAGATCGCCGCGAAGCTCGACAAGGCCGACCGCGCGTACTACGAAGAAGAGATCAAGCCGCTCTTCGCGCTGCCGCATGTCGAGTACATCGGTGAAATCAGCGAAGCCGAAAAGACCGAGTTCCTCGGCAACGCGCACGCGCTGCTGTTCCCGATCGACTGGCCGGAGCCCTTCGGTCTCGTGATGATCGAGGCGATGGCCTGCGGCACGCCGGTAATCGCGTTCAATCGCGGTTCGGTGCCGGAAGTGATCGAGAACGGCGTGTCGGGCTTCGTCGTCGAAGATGAACTGAGCGCGATCGCCGCCGTGAAGCGTCTCGACACGCTGTCGCGCGCGAAGGTCCGCGCCGCGTTCGAAGCGCGCTTCTCGTCGAAGGTGATGGCGCGCAACTACGTCAGCGTGTACGAAGAGATGCTGCGCCAGAAGCGCCGCACCGTGCTGCGAGAAGTCAACGCAAGCTGAGCAAGTCTTGCCGCCTCGCGCGGCAGAGGCTGCAAAACAACGCCCCGCGCGCCTCAAGGCGCGCGGGGCGTTGTCGTAATAGCACATACAGGCATGCCTTTCGCGCGTCAGACCGCGCTACGGTTGTGAAACCTCTGACGACATCCGTAATCTCCCTATAATGACCGGGCTTCGCAGTGCGCGAAGCGGCATGCATCGTTCGTGGACAGGAGTTTTTCCTTGGCAAGACCCAAGCAAATCAGCGCGAGCCCGGCACCGGGCGCCGGCACCGTGTTCGCCCTGCGGGCAATCGGGCTGGTGCTTGCGGCGCGGTGGGCGTTCTCGATGTCGCAGATGGGCTATCTGTCCTCGCTGCGCGGGATGACGTCGTCGCCGTGGGCCTGCGTGAATCTCGTCCTGATCTTTCTGCTCGTCGTGCTGCCGGGCGCGAAGGCGCGCATGGAGCGGCCGCTGCATCCGCTGCCGCAATGGCTGCGGCAGGCGCTGCGCCTGCTCGCGCTCCTGACCTTCGGTTTTGCGATGTTCTCGGTCGGCGCATTCGTCTGGAGCGCCGGCTGGCGGCGCTTCACGCAGGCGCTTGCCGAGACGAACGGATGGCTCGTCGTCGGGCCGGCGCTGTATGCGATCATCATGTGGATCTGCCGGCCGCGCGCGCTCTGGCGCACCAATGTCGCGGCGCGCCGTTTCGCGATCGGCCGCTATGCGATCTCGCTCGATCCTGTCACGCGCACGGCCGTGGTCTGGGCGGAAAGCCGCAAGCTCGGCCAGTACGATGCACGCGAACTGTCGCTGAAATGGCCGGCGCCGTCGCCGGAGATTTCGCCTTCCGCGACGATCCTCGCGCCCGCTACCGAGCCTGCCGGTCCGTCGATTCGCGCGAGCGGCGAAGTACGGCGCGGCGTGTTCGCGCGTCGGCCGAAAGTCGAATTGCTGTGGGACTCGCCCGCCGCGGCGGGGCACAATCGCACCACCGTGTTTCGCGCGCCGCTCGCCAGTGAAGGCGATCGCAATGCCGCGCGGGCGCTCGATGCCACGCTGCGGCAGGTCTGAATCGCCCGCATTCGCCGGACATCGTTAGCCTGAATTGCCGTACACGTCGTTCCGATCGCTTCAGGGAGGAAAGGATGCTGTTACGCTGGTCGCTGGCCGCGCTTCATCTGCTTGCTTTCGGTTTCGCGCTCGGTTCGGTGCTCGCGCGCGCCCGCGCGCTGCGGCGCCTCGATGCCGCGCAATCCATTCAGGCCAACGAACTGCGCCTGCGCGACGTGTTTCGCTCGGACAGCGTGTGGGGCATCACCGCGATCGTGCTGATCGTGACGGGCGTGACGCGCGCGTTCGGCGGCTTCGAGAAGGGCGGCGCGTACTACCTGCACGAACCGCTTTTTCATCTGAAGATGACGGCGCTCGTCGTGATTCTGCTGATCGAGGTCTCGCCGATGCTGGCACTGATCCGCTGGCGCATCGCGCTCGCGCAGGGTGGACCGATCGATCTCACGCGCGCACGGCGCTTCGCGTGGATGAGCGATCTGGAAGCGGGACTCGTGATGGTGATGGTGATCGCCGCGAGCGGCATGGCGCGGGGCGTGTGGGCGTCGTAGGTGCGCGGTGAGCGCGTGGCGATGCTGAAAATGAAAAAGGCCCAGGTCGTGAAACCTGGGCCTTTTGTTCTTCGGTGCTCGTCTTTACCAACACCAGAATCCTGGTGGGTAGTACTGGGATCGAACCAGTGACCCCTGCCGTGTGAAGGCAGTGCTCTACCGCTGAGCTAACCACCCGAAGAGAAGCAAGATTATGTCAGGCGTTTCGCATTTCGTAAAGGGCTTGTTAAAGCAAAATTCGAAAAATTATGCGGGAACGGCGTCGCCTTCGGCCGGAGCCGGTTCCGTGCGCCATACGCTCGTGCCCTTGACCGCCTTGTCGAGGCCGGTCAGCACGGCGTCGTGCGCCGCGAGTTCTTCCGCGCTGGCAGCGAGCACCGGCAGATCGAGATCGTCGAACGCGATGCGCGACGTGGAAACCGAGCCCGACGCCTGCTGGTCGCCGAGCATGTCGATGACGAGGCTTTCCTGGCCGCGCGTCATCGCGAGATAGACTTCCGCGAGCAGCTCCGAGTCGAGCAGTGCGCCGTGCAGCGTGCGATGCGCGTTGCTAATGCCGAAGCGGTCGCACAGCGCATCGAGCGAATTGCGCTTGCCGGGGAACATCTGCTTGGCCTGCGCGAGCGAGTCGATCACGCCGCCGCATGTCTCCGAGACCTTCGGCAGCCCGAGCTGCGCGAACTCCATGTCGAGAAAGCCGACGTCGAAGGGCGCGTTATGGATGATCAGCTCCGCGCCGGCGATGAAGTCGCGCAATTGCGCCGCGATCTCCGCGAACTTCGGTTTGTCGCTCAGGAATTCGGTGGTGAGGCCGTGCACCGCGAGCGCGCCGGGATCGCTGTCGCGTTCGGGGTTCACGTAGAGGTGCAGGTTATTGCCGGTCAGCCGGCGATTCACCAGCTCGACGCAGCCGATTTCGATGATCCGGTCGCCCGTTCTCGCGTTCAGGCCGGTGGTTTCGGTGTCCAGTATCAGTTGGCGCATAGATGGCGTGTAAGTTGATTAGCTGTCCGCGAGCGAGGTCACGCCACGATTGGCGAGCGCATCGGCGCGTTCGTTCTCGGGATGGCCGGCGTGGCCCTTGACCCAGCGCCATTCGATCTCATGCTGCGCGACGAGCGCGTCGAGCCGCTTCCAGAGATCGGCGTTCTTGACCGGCGTCTTCGCGGCCGTCATCCAGTTCTTTTTCTTCCAGCCGTGGATCCATTCGCTGATGCCTTTCTGCACATACTGCGAATCGGTGTGGATGATCGCGTGGCACGGGCGCTTCAGAGCCTCGAGCGCCGAGATCACGGCCATCAGTTCCATGCGGTTGTTGGTCGTTGCGGGCTCGCCGCCGAACAGTTCCTTTTCCAGCGAGCCGAAACGGAGCAGGGCGCCCCAGCCGCCAGGGCCGGGATTGCCTTTGCAGGCGCCGTCCGTGTAGATGTCGATTATCTTGTTCGATGCGGATTCTTGAGTCATCAATGCTCGTTGCGAGTCTCGTTGCGCGTGTGCGGAGC
>Ga0160447_100237_pt1 | contig 30761 bp, 29 predicted proteins | sample HID1973K_E1MG_FD_108222 | JGI IMG/M metagenome (GOLD analysis project Ga0160447, IMG submission 108222) | Enriched mosquito-associated microbial communities from UW Madison campus, WI, USA - HID1973K_E1 MG | ecosystem: Host-associated > Arthropoda: Insects > Digestive system > Unclassified ...
CCGCATTCTGCAGCAACCAGCCATGCACCAGCTTATCGATTCAGGGCGCCTCAAGGGTTCGCTGCGCCGGGCTCACGCCCGCCCTCGACCCGCCAAACCGCCCACTCGGATTTCAAAAGAGGCCTGAAGGCTTTCCAGTTGCTCCCATAACACGCACGCGAGCCGGTTCTGTTCGAGTGCAAAGGCTTGCAGAGCCTCGAGCTCCAGTGGCAGATCCCCGGCAGTGACGGCGGCGGGCAGCATGTCAACCATGATGCCCAACATGCGCGACGTTTACAAGCTTCGTGAGCGCTGCGCGCGATTCCGGGCAGCCCTTAAGCCACGCGCGTCACCGCGACGGCGCGATGAGGCTCGCGCGCCGGAATCTCGATACCTTCGAGCCACGCATTGAGTTCCGCGAGCGTGAAGCCGCGTTGTGCGAGCGAGGCCGGTGATGGGAATGCCCGTGTTCGAGCCGCTTGTACCAAAGCGCGAATCCGGTACGGTCCCAATAGAGGCACTTCACCTTCGTGCGGTCACGGCCGACGAACACGAACAAGTTGCCCGAAGCCGGCTTCTGCACAAGCAGCGGTTCGACCAGATACGACAGAGTGTCGATCGACTTGCGCATGTCGACCGGCTCGCGGCAGATGTAGGCTCGAACATCAGCGGCGATCAGCACCGTGCACCGCCAAGCTGGCCAAGCACGAAGCGCACGATGCGCTCGGCATGCACGCCACTCATTTCGATGCGAACGCCGGCGATCGATAACGTCACGCGATCACGCGTCGACGATGATGACGTATCGGCCGACGCAGATGATGGTGTCGCCGCAGGCTCACCTTCGAGGCGAGCAATGACGAACGCGGCGTCGGCCGTCACGGCCAGCGGACTCGTTGCAGGCGTCTCGCCCGTAAACTTCTTGCGCCACAATCCAAAAGTGCTGACGGCAAGACCTTGTTCGCGACAGAAGCGTCGAGTGCCCACGCCACTCACCTTCCATGCTGCCACCATCTCTCGCCAGAACGCTTGAATTTGGCGAGGGCGTCGTGCGCGCCTTCGTACAACAGCTCGGCCTACCGCGTCATCGTCCATCGCATCACTCCCTCCAGTACGATGGCCAAACCTTCGCATCGTGCATGCGGACAATCAAGACGGGTTGCGCGGACGGATACGACGCGAAGTCAGTTGACCGCGAAGTCGCAGTCCGAGTAAAAAGGCAAAACCCCCGTATCGCTGCATCCTGTTTGTTCGCGATGGCGCGGAACCGCTGTTCGCCTTGCAGTGGAATCAGCGTTCGCTTTACCGGGGAATGGCCGTTCGATTTGCGTGGAATACGCAGTCTTTTGCATGCGAGTAGGTGCTTCTCTTCCACACGCTGTCCTTTGGTGCAGCGCTGAAATCAATGGTTGGAGATCGTGCAATGAACGGCAAATCCATCTTCACCGGCATCTTGTTACTGGCTGGATCCTTCTGCCCCGTGTCACCTGCATTTTCTCAGTCATCTCCTCCGACGTCCGACACAGCAGCTCAAACCAAAGCGCTGGTCGAGAAGGCCGCCGCGTTGATAGACAGCAGAGGCAAAGCCGCGTTTTCCGAGTTCAGGATCAAAGGCAGTGAGTGGTTCCATGGCGACACCTATCTGTTTGCTTACGATTTGAACGCAAATGTACTGTTGAATCCGGCTTTCCCTGCACGGGAAGGGAACAACGTTCGCGGCCAGAAAGATACCAACGGCAAGCTCTTTCATGACGCGATGATCCAGACGGCTGAAACAACGGGATCGGGCTGGGTCGACTATATGTTCCTGAGACCGGGGCAGACTGAGTCATCGCATAAATGGACCTACGTGAAGGCAGTCAAGATTGACGGAGTTCCGGGCTTGGTGGGGTCGGGCTTCTATGCGCAGTAGGTTCGGGCCGGCGGCGTTCGCGTGGTCATCTCCTGCAACTTTCCGACAAGCGGCCGTTTAGCCGCCTTACCGCATGATCATCCTCATGCGGGCTTGTCTTCGCTGATGCGCGTCACATCGACAGTTGAATGTGCTTTCGGTGCGCGAATTTCACAGCTAGAACTTCCGCCTCGTTCGCCGTTCCCGGAAGCCGACGTTTGATTGCGCCGCATCGCGAACGACAGCTACGTGGCGAACTGCAGCCGCACGAAGGATGAACGGCGAAGGTCGCCAAAGGCCGAAGCGCGCACGTCGGCTGTCCGGCCGTGCTCAGGGGTAGAATGGTCGTTCATCCGCGGGTGCCTAGATTGGTTAAGCACCGCGGGCCAGATCTTGCCCAGTACGCTGTTGGATCTTGCGATCAAGCAATCGAACCTACGTCTACCCAATCTTCGGGCATGACAATCTTTGCGTCGATGTTGGCATGTTCCTTCAGAAGGTACAGTAGATTGCTACCGGCTAGGAGTTCAATAGGCTTGCCGTTGGCGAACTCAAAAGCCGCCTTCCCGTAGCCGCTGGTCGCAACCAAAATGCCCTTCGACGCGCCTTCGTTTTGCATCGTACCGTACAGGTCGCGGACGGCGCTCACTCCCACGGTGTTTTTGTATCGTTTCGCTTGGATCACGACCTTCCCCCCGAAGATGGGACGCGGGTCGAACGCCACACAATCCACGCCGCCGTCCCTGGAGGCCTGCGTCTGACGCGACTCCAAACCCATCGCATGGAACAGATTGGTAATTAGTGATTCGAACTCGCCAGGCGTGAGGTCCATCAAATTGGGCCGCTGATCGAGCGTAGAAAGCACGTCGCCTTCATCGATGAAGCGAGGGTCAGTCATGTTTAGCTCAAGCACGGGCCGTACAGGCGCTAGCTCTGCAGCACTCTTCGAAACTGAGGCGTTCAGCGATTTCAAGCAGGTTAGCGGATCGACATGCGCTAGGTCGATGTCCTGGAATACTTCTCGCGTGGCGCGAACGGTTATGATGCAAGGCCGAATAGGCTTGCCAGTACCTCTGTCGATAGAATCGACATACCCATTAAAGACGACTGTCTCAACGTGTCCGACAGCATCCGACGCAAAGATTTCGTGAAGCGACCGCAACGTGGTTTGGGCCACCGCATCGGCGTACATCGTACGTCGTTGGCTGTCAGGACGTGCAGATTCGGTGAATGAATCCGAGGCTTTAACGTATTTGACCGACTTTATCGTCGGGACAATTTTGTCGCATTCGGGCAGGTCATAGGCCACGACTAGCTGCTTCGATTCAGGCTGCAACTCGATATACGATGATTGAGCAAACCCCTCGGGATAGGCTCCGCGTTCAAGTACCGTGATGAAATATGTAGCGATAGCGTTTGGGTCAGCCGCCCGAAATGCCGCTTCAAACTGTGCGACTTGCTGATTGTGTTCGTTAGCATCGCGTTCGGCCTGTGCTACCGCACGTGCATGAGCATCATGGCGCTTCTTTATCTCGGCCTGACGTATGGCTTCCTTTGCTTGGTGGTCACGCTCATCGGACTCAAAACGCTGCCTAGCAACGAGCACCTGTTGCTCATATGCTTTCTTCACCCAAGGAAACACGCGCGCTAAGCCTTTGGGATTCTCAGGTGCGTACCTCTCCCAAACTGGCGGTCTCTCAGAATGAGGCAAGCCCAGCAGGTCTACCGAGTTATGCGCTGGTTTTATCCGCAGCTTGGAGAAATCGAGAGTCGGATCGCGGCCCAGACCTTCAATCAAGATTTGACCAAGAGCCTCCACTTGTGCCTCGATTTCCTGATTCTGGCTGGCAGCGTCTTCGAGCTGAGATTCGACGTGAAGGCGCTTGTTTTCCTTTTCATCAGCGATCAAGGCCCGCTGAAAGGCACGTGCCTGGCGTTCTGCCTCTCTAGCTGCGCGAGCCTGAGCCCGTAGCGCTTGCTCATGAGCACGTTGCGATGCGCGTGCCGAACGGTCCATATCGCGCGAAATGCGATTCATAGTGCTCACAAATCCCCGGCGAGCCATGCTCTTCCCTTAATATTTTTGTGATCTTGCCCGAATCATACCGTGGACGTCGCGAGAATGTTTGAAGTCGCGGCGCATGCGCGATGTCAGACGCGTGGTGCTGCTGACGATTGATGTGAGCCGCATCGAAACAGCAACGGCGCAGGACAACCGCGCTTTCTAGGACCGGTATCCGGTAGTAAAATCTCGCGAAGTTCGGCTCGAACGCTTCTTGATGCCGGCCGGATCTTGCGGACCTGATCGAGGAACTGATCCGTGTACCCGTTCTGCCAAACTCCTTCGCTCATAAACCTTTGCAGTTGATCGCCAACGCTCCACTGCGCCCCGACGAACCAGTACGCCTTGTCGTCATCCGAATCGCCAACGGCGTCGCATACTTCAGTTTTACCCACTTCCGTGGCAGTCGTCACAGAATACCTCGTAATCAGTCTTCGGCTTCCTGCGCGCACGTTGTCCCCGCTCTGAGCCGCGCTCCGCGGGCTACTGCACCAATGGAACGCCAGAAACGAGAGCGACTCGAAAGAGGCTGCCCGTGCTCTGGCGCCACGTTGCCATGGGGGCTTTTTACGGTTGACGTCAGCAAGCCCAGGAATCTTGAGGGACGGCAAACAGAATAATCACAGTCGTGGATGATGTGTGTCCTTCCAGGCCTGAGACAATCTGTTTCGCGGATTGGGGTCAAGCAATAATCACGGTGCTGGATTCGATCCGTGCCAACGTCGCCGCTTAGAAAGGTGAGCCATATTCATGGCGACGGTGCAGGCGCCCTGACGAATTGAATTAACGACCGCTGAAGGCTCAAAAGGGAAGCAGCGAAGAGCGCGGACCGGAAAAGCCGCTCAGGGTAGTGAGTGTGGGTTGGCTGACGCAGGCAGTTGCAGTCATGGCGCGCGACGCCGCGAAGGTCAGCAATCCGCCACGCTGCTGACGTTAAACGCAACCTGGCTCAATGTCGGCTACGGCCGACGGGCCGACTCTGAGCTTGACGCAATGGCCGGGGTAAGGAGTATGGGCCCTCGTGAAAGGTGTGGTCGTACGCGCTTCCCAAAGACCAGCCCAACGGTCGAACGCCTTCCGCTGCAATCTGGCGGCGTCGCTGCGGTGGTAGGTCCGGTTGACCCCCGAAAGCAGGTGGTCCGACGGCTCTTGACCGATCAGTAGGGCCGCAACGGTCCCTACCACTATCCAGTCAGGGCTAGCACGCCGGGAACTCGCCAGGGAGACTGCTGCGCGAAATCCGACGAGGCGTAAATCAAGTCTTCACAAGAGATACCCGTCTAACTGCACTGATATGTCGAGACACGCCACTCGGGCCCAAGACGAAATCTAGCTACGCCATTACGTCAGAGCGCGGCTCGATGCGATCTTAATTCGCGCGCAAGCCGCATTTTTTTTCAAAAGCTCGCGCTTCGTGTTCATAGCGGCTAGCTAGGTGCGTGCTATGCCAGCCTTGCTATTCCCGCTACTGCAACATAAAGGTGCGTTTCGGCTTAGTTTAAGTGCACCGTCCGCCCTATGGTAGTGCCTATCGGAAAAGAGTGCATTTGGCAATTCAGTTTCGCCCGCACTCGCCGATATCATGAACTTCATACGGCCGGCTACTAGCCCTCGTTTAACGACCTGCAAGGACTCTAGCGATGTTTTTGTTTAACCCGGGGACGGCACTCATGGGCCGCCTTACTATGCCGCGGAAGCTCTTCCTTCTTGCGGTCCTGTTTCTTGTACCTTTGGCTGTGTGTCTCTTTGTGATCCTCCGAAATGAACTCGATTCGTACGCGTCGACGGAACAGGAAGCTGAAGGTGTGAAATTGTTGCAGACGAGTCAGGAATTGCTTAAAGCGGTTCAAAGACGCCGAGGTACGAGCGCAGCGTTGCTCGCAGGTAATGAGACGATGCGCAGTTCCTTCGAAGCTGCAGACTCTGAGGGTGAAAAGCTCGCCGCTTCGTTGCGCGCGTCAGCTGCAAATATCAAGTCGTTTGACATCAGCGCAGAAGCTGTTGCGCTGGCCGAGCAATATGCGAAAGTCAAGGCTGTGCCACTAACCGCCCCGGCCGGTGAGCTGTTCGACGCCCATACAGCCCTTGTACACGCCATCTTCGGGTTCACGGCCGAGTTGGCCGACCGATCGACACTCGCGCTCGATCCGGAGGCGGCGACCTACTACATCATGAATACAGTGGTCTTCTCACTGCCTGCTTCTGCTGAGTTGGCGGCCATTACACGTGGCCGGGGCGCCGCCGCGTTGGCTCGGGGCTCGCTCGACGAGGCGAATCGGGGCGCGCTTGGTGTCTATGGGAATCTGCTGCGCGAGCAGATAGCGACCGTGCGCCAGGACCTGAATCGCGCACAGCGGACTCTAGGAAAGTCCGACGAGAAGCAGCAGGTGCAAGCGCCGAACATCGCCGACTTCGACGCGTTCGCCTCGTCGGTGATCGAACTGGCTTCAGGCAGCGGCTCGAAGCTGACGAACTCGACAGAATACTTCGACTTAGGAAGTCGGGCCGTCGACGCTGTTTATGCTGCACATGGAAAACTTTCTGACCGTTTGCGTAGTTTGCTCGTCCAACGTAAGCAGGCAAACGCACGCTCTGTCGCACTCATCGGCGCGATAAGCGTGTTATCGGTCGCGTTTGCTTTATACCTCTTCGTTGCATTTGCCCGACGCACAGCATCGGATGTGAAAGAGATAGCCGATTGCATGCAACGTGTGGGGGCAGGAGACCTGCGCGGACAACTTTCGACAAATGGGAAAGACGAGCTTGCGCTCATTCGTCGAGGGATGAACGAGCTACTTTTTGCTCTCAATCGGATTCTGCAGGCTACCAAGGCTAGTGCGGTGTCGGTGTTCAGCGGTAGCGAAGAAATCGCCGCGGGCAATTTGGACCTCTCGGTAAGAACAGAAGAGCAGGCGGCGTCCCTGGAAGAGACGGCTGCAAGCATGGAGGAGTTGACGTCAACCGTCCGGCACAATGTGGAGAATGCTCGTCGGGCCGGCGTGTTAAGCCGGGAGGCGTCGTCAAGAGCAGCAGACAGTGGCGAGGTCATTGTCAAGGCCGTTGAGGTGATGCAGGAGTTTGGAAAACGTTCGGCCGAAATGGCGCAGATCATCGGTACGATCGAGGGGATCGCTTTCCAGACCAACATTCTTGCTCTGAATGCAGCTGTAGAAGCGGCGCGTGCAGGCAATCACGGCAAAGGATTCGCAGTGGTCGCAGCAGAGGTCCGAATGCTCGCGCATCGCAGCGCACTGGCAGCCAAGGACGTAAAAGAGATGATCGAACGCTCGGGGAAAAGCGTCGCAGGTGGGACCCAGTTGTTTTCAGCCGCGCATGAAGCGGTGGCAAGTGCTATTTCGTCGATCAATGATGTGGACACGATCGTGAACGAGATCGCAGGGGCTTCCACTCAACAGGGCGCGGGTATCGAGCAAATGAACATCGCGATCACACAACTGGATCAGGCAACTCAGCAGAATGCCGCGCTCGTGGAGCAGTCCGCCGCTGCCAGCGCCTCGCTGAAGGAGCAAGCCTTGAAAATGGAAAGACTCGTTTCGGATTTTAAGTTCGACTGTTAGTTCATGACACGTAGAGGTCAACTGTTCAAAAAATACGCACCTGAAGACGGCCCAAGCCAATCCACGAAAGCCATGCGCGATTCAAGCGAGGCTTCGCTCTAAGGTCGAGCAAAATGGCGCCTGGGTCGCGGCTGTGCGCTCGCTAGTGAGCGTAGCCGCAGGTCGGTCACGGGCGGCCGCCAAAGTCAACAGTCCGTCGGGCTGCAGACGTAGAACGCAGCTAACATCAAAGTCCAATAGGCCGAAGCGCGCGCAAGGGCCGTCCGGCAGGGCTCGGCCATAAGCCGTTGTTCTCCACGAAAACGGCATGACATTTGGCAGGACAGCTCGACTTCTAAAAGCGGTCGGCCAAGCATTCGCGACCTGTCGCTTATGTTTTTCGGTTGAAGGCGGATTGCTGCGCGCTTGCGCCTTCACGAAGGGCGTTCGCAACGACGACGAAGGCGGGAGTGAGTTGCCGACGGCTTGGGTAGTACAGATGGAAACCCGAAAACGACGGGCACCAGTCAGAGAGCACACGAACAAGACCTCCACTTTCAATCTGCGACAACACGCGTTGCTCAGGAACAAAAGCAAGACCGACGCCCGCAAGCGCGGCCTTCACTGCCATCGTTGCCGTGTTGAACACGAGTTGCCCTTCGACGCGCACGTTTAGCGCACGTCCGCCCTTTCGGAACTCCCATGCATAGATTCCGCCGGCCGTAGGCAGGCGGATGTTAACGCAGTTGTGCGCCGTCAGGTCTTGGGGCGTTTTCGGTTTAGCGTGTCGCCCGAAATACCCCGGCGTGCCGACCACTGCCATTCGAAAGTCCGGACTGATGCGAACGGCAACCATATCTTTGGCAACCTGCTCGCCAAGACGCACGCCTGCGTCGAGTCGCTGTTCGACGATGTCCGTAAGTCCATTATCGATCACGATTTCAACCGTGATTTCCGGGTAGTCAGGCAGCAGCCGCTCAATGACCGGCCACAACAGCAATTCCGCCGCATGCTCTCCGGCGGCGATGCGCACAACGCCCGCCGGCGAGTCGCGCAAAGCGCTCAAAGCGCTAAGCTCGGCTTCGATCTCGTCCAAGCGGGGGCCGACTGACTGGATAAGCCGTTCGCCGGCTTGCGTTGGCGAGATATTCCGTGTGGTTCTGGTGAGAAGCCGGAGCCCGAGCCGCGCCTCCAGATTGCGCACGGTCTGACTGAGGGCCGACTGCGAAATGCCGAGCTTCGCGGCTGCTTTCGTGAAGCTGCCCTCCCGCGCGACGGCTAGGAATGCGGTGATATCGGAAAGATCGGAGCGCGCCATTTATAAGCCTGTCTTCTGACTTCATGCGGATTTTAGCTCTTAATCGCAAGAAGCCGCGCTGCTACATTAAAAGTCCAGGCAATTACCGCAAAGGAACGCTCATGCAGATCAGGAGAAGCGGATCTCAGCCGTCCGTGAAGGGGCCGGCCGAATATTTCACGGGTATGGTGAGAATCGATGCGCCATTTGCCGGCGAGGATCCGGCACGGATCGGCGGGGCAACGGTCACGTTTGAGCCCGGCGCGCGGACTGCATGGCATACACATCCGCTCGGCCAGACGCTGCTCGTGACTGCCGGCGTCGGCTGGGTGCAGCGGGACGGCGGACCAGTCGAAACAATCCGCCCGGGCGACATCGTCTGGATTGCCCCTGGAGAAAGGCACTGGCACGGCGCGACGGGGACTACAGCGATGAGCCACATCGCGATAGCTGAATCACAGAGCGGCAGCCCTGTTGCCTGGATGGAAAAGGTCACCGACGAGCAATACGAAGCTGGTGCGGCCGCGCTGGAAAATTGAGGAGCTGAATGGTGAAGACACGAACTCTCGGAAGGAGCGGACTTGAAGTGTCCGCTATCGGCCTCGGCTGCATGGGTCTGAGCTTCGGCCTAGGACCGGCGACCGAGCGCAAGGAAGCTTTGCAGATCATCCGCACAGCCGTCGATTGCGGTGTGACGCTGTTCGACACGGCGGAAGGTTATGGTCCGTTTGTGAATGAAGAATTGGTCGGCGAGGCTTTGGAGCCGGTTCGCGATCAGGTTCTGATTTGCACGAAGTTCGGCTTTGCGATCAATGGAAAGAATGAGCTGGTCGGCCTCGATAGCCGCCCCGAGCATATCCGCGAGGTGGTCGAGGCGTCGCTGAAGCGCCTGCGCACAGACCGGATCGATCTTCTGTACCAGCACCGCGTCGATCCGGCGGTGCCGATGGAGGATGTCGCCGGGGCGGTCAAAGACCTGATCGCTGAGGGCAAGGTTCTGCATTTCGGCCTGTCGGAGGCGAGCGCTGCCAGCGTCCGCAAGGCACACGCCGTGCAGCCGGTCACAGCGATTCAGGACCATTACTCGCTGTGGATGCGTGAGCCGGAACAGACGAAATTTGCGCTCTGCGAGGAGCTCGGCATTGGACTGGTGGCCTGGGGTCCGCTCGGGCAGGGATTTCTGACCGGGAAGATCAAGCGCGGCATGACGTTTGATGACGCGAACGACCTGCGCAAGGATTTTCCACGCTTCACGCCCGAAGCGATGGAAGCGAACTTCAAGGTGGTCGATTTCCTGGATGATTTGGCCGGCAGCAAAAACAGCACACCGGCTCAAATCGCATTGGCCTGGCTGCTCGCACAGAAGCCTTGGGTCGTGCCCATCCCGGGCGGCACGAAGCTCGAGCACCTGGACGACAACCTGCCGGCCGCCGACCTCGTGCTGACCAAAGACGATTTGCGCGAGATCGACAAGGCCTTCGCCACGATTGACATCAAGGGCGCGCCACTTTCGCCTGCCCTCGATGCGGCCATCGACCGCTAACACAGGATCTATCGATGCAAAAGCGAATTCTTGGAAATAGCGAACTGGAAGTTTCGGCGCTCGGACTTGGCTGTATGGGCATGAGCGCCAATTACGGCCCCGCGCCCGACAAGCAGGAGATGATCTCGCTCCTTCACGCGGCCGTCGATCGCGGTGTGACGTTCTTTGATACGGCGGAAGTGTACGGTCCGTTCGTCAATGAAGAGCTGGTTGGAGAAGGGCTTGCGCCCGTGCGTGACCAGGTTGTGATTGCTACAAAATTCGGCTTCAATATTGATCCCACGACGCGCGAACGGAGAGGCTTTGATAGTCGACCCGAGCATATCCGCGCAGCCTGCGAGGCGTCGCTGAAGCGCTTGCGCACGGATCGCATCGATCTTTTCTATCAGCACCGCGTCGATCCCAACGTGCCGGCCGAAGACGTCGCTGGAGCGGTGAAGGATCTGATTGCCGAAGGCAAGGTCCGGCATTTCGGGCTGTCCGAAGTCGGCGCGGCCACGATTCGCCGCGCTCATGCAGTACAGCCTGTTGTCGCTGTCCAGAACGAGTATTCATTGTGGGCGCGCGATGTGGAAGCCGAGGTGCTGCCGGCCTGCGAGGAATTAGGCATCGGCTTCGTGCCGTGGAGCCCTCTGGGACAAGGCTTTCTGACCGGCAAGGTCGACGCGAAGGCGGGCTTCGACGATTCCGACATCCGGTCCTGGTTCCCTCGTTTTACCCCTGAAGCGATGCGGGCCAATCAGGCGCTGGTCGATCTGTTGGACCGGATCGCAGGACAGAAGCATGCGACCGCTGCACAGATCGCCCTCGCATGGCTCCTTGCTAAAAAACCGTGGATCGTGCCGATCCCGGGAACCCGACAGCTGCACCGCCTCGAAGAGAATCTGGCTTCGGCGAATGTCGTGTTCACGGCAGACGACATGCATGAAATCGAGACGGCGGCGGCGAAGATCGAAGTGCGAGGCGCCAGGGGAACAGGCAACGAAAGGCACGCGTGAGCGTGAGCCAACTCATCACATACAAGGAGCTGGAAATGCAAAAACGAACTCTTGGTGCAAGTGGTCTTGAAGTCTCGGCGATAGGCCTGGGTTGCATGGGCCTGAGCTACGGCTACGGTCCCGCGGCCGATAAGACTGACGCCATCAAGCTGATCCGTGCAGCGTTTGAACGCGGCGTGACGTTTTTTGACACGGCCGAAGCCTATGCGCAGGGCGCAAATGAAGAGTTGTTGGGCGAGGCGCTGGAGCCGTTTCGCGACCAGGTCGTTATCGCGACGAAGTTTGGTTTCGAGAATGGAGACGCTAGCAAAGGGCAAGATAGCCGGCCGGCGCGCATTCGTGAAGTGGCAGACGCGGCGCTCAAACGGTTGCGCACTGATCGCATTGATCTCTTCTATCAGCATCGCGTCGATACGAACGTTCCGATGGAGGACGTCGCGGGTGCGGTCAAAGACCTGATCCAGCAGGGTAAGGTCAAGCATTTCGGGATGTCGGAGGCGGGCGCGCAATCGATCCGTCGCGCGCATGCGGTTCAACCTGTGACTGCGCTCCAAAGCGAATATTCGCTGTGGTGGCGCGAGCCCGAAAAGGAGATCCTGCCTCTGCTTGAAGAACTCGGCATTGGTTTTGTGCCGTTCAGTCCGCTTGGCAAGGGCTTCCTGACTGGAGCTATCAACGAAAGCACGAGCTTTGACAAGACTGACTTCCGTAATGTCGTTCCGCGCTTTTCGGAAGAAAACCGCAGGGCCAATCAAGGTCTAGTTGACGTGCTGAAAAAGATTGCAACGGGACTGAATGCGACGCCTGCGCAAGTCGCGCTTGCATGGCTGCTCGTTCAGAAGCCATGGATCGCGCCGATCCCGGGCACGACGAAGCTGCATCGCATGGAAGAGAACGTCGGTGCGGCCGATCTCGAATTGACGCCCGATAACCTGCGGGACATCGATTCTGCCCTCTCGACCATCGCAGTGCACGGCGAGCGTTATCCGGCTCAGATGCAGGCGCGGGTCGGCAAGTAAGCCGAACTACGAAGTTTCGGCGATTTTTGCAAAGAGGATCACCATGTCAGGAAACATCGCAGGAAAAGTCATCGTCATCACCGGCGCAAGCAGCGGGCTTGGCGAAGCAGCCGCCCGCCGGCTGGCGCAAGACGGCGCGAAACTGGTGCTTGGGGCGCGCCGCGTCGATCGCCTGAAGGCATTGGCGGCGGAACTCAAGCTGCCAGACGAAGCGGCAGTCGAAACGGACGTCACGAATGCTCAGCAGGTCAGGGCGCTCGTCGATGGCGCTGTGACGGCGTACGGTCGCATCGACGTCATCATCAACAATGCCGGTCTGATGCCGCATTCGCCTCTGGAGCGCGGGAAGATCGAAGATTGGGACCGGACGATCGACGTCAACATTAAGGGCGTGCTGTATGGCATCGCCGCAGCGCTCCCCCATATGACCCGGCAGAAAAGCGGCCACATCATCAACGTTTCGTCGGTGGCGGGCCACAAGGTCGGCAAGAACAACGCCGTCTATTGCGCGACGAAGACTGCGGTGCGGGTGCTTTCCGAAGGACTGCGTCAGGAGGTGAAGCCTCACAACATCCGCACTACCATCATTTCGCCGGGCGCGGTGCAGTCGGAGCTGCCGCAGAGCGTCACCGAGGCCGACGTCGCGGCAGGGATCGCTGACTTCTACGAGAAGTTCGCCATCCCTGCCGACAGTTTTGCCCGCATGGTCGCATTCGCGATCCAGCAGCCCGACGACGTGGACGTGAACGAAATTCTGTTCCGTCCCACGGCTCAGGAACTGTAAGCGGCGGGTACCGCCTCGCGGCGCGCGCGTCAACACGATCAGTCCCCGCATCATCATGACACCGCTCGCGAAGGACGAATTGTCCGACTTCCACGGTGCAGTGTACCGCCGCGTGATTGACCGCTGCCCGCTCAAGCGCGCCGCCACGCCCGGATGAGGTCGCCAATGTCGCGGCGCAATGCTGAAGGCCAGTGCTTTCCCGCGACGGTTGACGATCTTCAGCCGGTGCTCGAGATCGCCACCGAGTCCGGGCTGCACCATCTCGACATTCAGCCCGATGTCCGCCCGCGGAGCATCAAGCAATGCGTCGCGCTGCTCGATGGCTGGCAGCGACTCGTGGAGCAGGTCGACTTTCCGGTCTACATCGAAACGCATCGGGACCGGATTACGACCGATCTCTACTTCACGCTCGACTTGCTCGATGCACGCCCAAACCTCAGGTTGCTGGCGGACCTTTCGCATTACCTAATTGCGCGCGAATTCGCGTGGCCCGTTTCCGAGGATAACCATGCGCTCATCCGTCGCATCATGGATCACCCGTCGGCGTTTCACGGCCGCGTGGCTAGCCGCGAACAGGTTCAGGTTGAGATTTCGTTCGAGCCGCATCGCATGTGGGTCGACCTGTTCCTCGACTGGTGGAAATATTGCTTCGCATCGCGGAGCCGAAGGGCCGGCCCACGACGAGTCGCTCGCGTTCGTCTGTGAACTGGGGCGGAAGCCCTACGCGATCATCGACCGCGACGGCCGCGACACGACCGATCGATGGGCCGAGTGGTTGATGATGCGAGACTGGGCTCGTGAGCTGTTCCGGAAAAACATCAATCCGTTTATATCCCGAGTACCATCGCTGAAAGATTTTCAGTCCAAATGGTCCGGGGCCTTTGGAGACCAACCGACTTCGGAGGTTCAACAAGAGGGGGTGCCTTCAGACTGATTTGCTGTTCAGCAGCCTCGTCAGCGCTTCCAATGCTCGGGAGGATGCTTCAATGCCAACTCGCTCGGAGAGAACCTCAATGAGGTCTTCCAATTGACTTGTCGAAAATCCAATGTTCATTGCGACTTTGAGATGTGACTGAAGTTGAGAGGCTACGCCGTCGAGGGCGGAGAGCATGCTGATAGTAGCTACTTCACGGGCGTGCCAGTCAAGATTGTCCCGACAGAAAATGTCACCGAAAAGATGGGTCTTTAGAAAGGTGTCAATGGCCGGTGCGAATTCGAACAAGGGGCCTTGCACGGGTGCGCCGACTAGGGACGTTTGGTTCCGCGTTCCTTCTTCTAAGAGAGCCTCACCCTGGGGGATTCGCTTTTGCGGCGTTGGCCCAGACTTGTCCTTCATCCCATTCGCGTTACGCGCTTCCAGGACCGTCATAAATGCGCCCAACGCATTCAGACTGCGGGGAAAGCCCGCGTAGGCATAAAGCTGAATCAGAATTTCTTTGATCTCATTGATAGAGAGCCCTTCGTCGAGTCCTTCGATGAGCGCTCCATTGAGCTTTGAAATGTTTCCCGACGCGGCAAAAGCCGCGATTGGGACTATTGATCTTTGAGTCGCCGAAAGCGTGCTTCCCGGATCTCGATTTTTGGACATAAAGGGCAGTTGAGGATTGTTGGACGATGTTCGGCTAAACTCGCTGGCTCGACCAGTCCGCCAGCACAGGATACAGGCGCAAAGCGCGGCCGCCTTGCCTAGCATCATCCGCCGCGACTTTTCAAACGCTCTAGGCATTTCGTCTCCAAGCAACGGCAGCATCGCCGGGTCATTGCGCCCATGGCTCAGCCAACAGCTCTTAAGTTCAATACTAGTCGGTCACGAGTTCGCCCGCGGTGTATTGCTCGTCCGTCACGGGTTCCATCCAATCGACGTTCTTCCCGTCGAGGGATTCAACAACTGCTAAGTGGGACATAGCAACCGTGGCGGAGGCTCCATGCCAATGCCGGCGTTGGCACGGGCAGCAAATTACGTCGCCTGCCCGAATCTCCGTTCTGGGACCGCCCTCGCACTGCGTCCAACCTACGCCAGACAACACGAGCAATGTTTGTCCCAGCGGATGCGTGTGCCAGTTCGTCCGCGCGGACGGCTCGAAGGTCACAATAGCGCCGCCTGCCGTGCCCGGTTCCTCGACCTGGAAGAAGCTGTCGATGCGAACGGAGCCGGTGAAGTACTCGGCGGGTCCTTTGACGGATGGCTTGGCGCCGTTCCTGATAATCTTCATGCTGATCCTCAAGTTTTGATTTTGCAACGCTGCGGTACAGCTCGGCAGGGGAAGGCCGTGCGACCGGTTCCAAGCAGCGGAAGATGGAAGCGAGCTGTACCGGACCCAAAGCGTTCGCTTGTTATTGAGCGGCGCCCTCTGCGAATGGCGCCATTCGGCCGCCCTTCGGTTGACGCAGATTGCGCGGCGTCAACGCTTACTGAGGCGCAAGCGCCCCAAACCAATACGAGGCCGTCACGCCACCATCCATCAAGAAGTCGCTGCCGGTTATGAAGGCGCCGTCCCGGCTCATCAGTAATGCCGCGACGTTCGCAACCTCATCCGGCGTGCCAGCACGCTTGGCCGGGCAACCATCGATCATGCGCCTGTACCCTTCACCGCGAGGGCCCGACAACTCGTCCTTGGCAAGCGGCGTCATGATGATGCCGGGGCTGATTGTGTTGACGCGGGCGCCACGCTTGCCCCATCGCGTCGCCTCATACATCACGCGCAATGCATTTCCGCGCTTTGATAATTGGTAAGCATGCAATGAGTCCCTCACCTGCGAGGGCTGCAGGAAAGGCAGATTCAGCAATTCTTCGACCGGTGTCGTCGCGAGCGCATTGTTCTCGTCGATCGATAGCGGAGGCAATCGATGACCGGATTGCGACGCGATCATCACGCCAGCGCCGCCTTCGCAGATGATCTCGCCGAACGCCCCAAGAACGAGTGCGGTGCCGTAGAGGTCGACCTTGAGGATGGTCTCGGGAGACGCTTGCGACGGTGACACACCAGCGGCATGGACCAGCCCATCGACCGCGCCGATCGACGCGGCCAACCGCACCAGCGCTTGAACGGACGGCCGGGACGACACATCGACCGTGGTGGTCGTCACCTCGAAGCCGGCTTCGCTCAGCGTCTTGGCAGCCGCTTCGGCGTTTTCAGCTTTTAGATCCGCAAGGAGCAGATGCTTACCCGCGCCCACTCGACGCGCAATGGCTTGTCCGATCGAACCCGGACCAATTACAACAACGACGGTCTTCATAATCTACTTCCCCTTTCGTAGCTGACTAGAGATCACTCACGCCGATGCTGCTTCGGACATGCAAATCGGGCGTTGTGGCGAGCCTAGCGACGAGTGCTGCAAGACTATCAAGCGATATTTCGTGTCCGTGAAAAGGCTCGTCTTTCTCCGTAATCCGATATGGCCCCTCGGGCGCTTGAGTGAACCACCCTGGCCGCAAGATCGTGTAGTCGAGGTCCGACTTTTCAATCAACGCCGCAGAGTCACGATACGGATCAAGGATATTGCGATATTTCTCGCCGGGAACCTCGCCGTAGATGCCCATCGAGCTCACGAAGATCAGCCGGGTCAGTCTGCTTGCATGCATCGAGTCAATGATCACTCGTGCTTGCCGCGCCATATCGCCCGAGAGGTTTGCGTATACTACGTCTTGTTCGCGCATCGCGTCCTGCAGTGCAACGGCATCGAGTACGTCTCCCTGAACAATGGTCACCCGTTTTGCGTCGGGATTGTTGAGTCTGCTTGGGTTTCGTAGATAGAGCGTGAGATGGGCGTCGGTGCGCTCCAAAAGCACTCTTGCCGTCTTTCTCGCCAGTGTCCCGTTGGCGCCAAGAACCAGGATCCTCATCGTGCGGCAACCGCTGAATCGGAAAGTGTCGACATGTCGATAACGAAGCGATACTTCACGTCGCCCGCCACTGTGCGGTCATAGGCCGTGTTGACGTCCTTCATCGCGATTGTCTCAAAATCGCACACAATATTGTGTGCGCCGCAGAAGTCCAGCATCTCGTGCGTTTCGCGCAAGCCGCCGATCAGTGACCCCGCCATCGAACGGCGGCGGAAGATGAAGGGCACGCCGCTCGTATGTGTCAACGTCTCTACTGCACCGACGATGACCATCGCGCCGTCGCGCTTGAGGAGGTTCATGTAGGGATCCGTGTCGTGACCGACAGGAATCGTGTTAAGCAGGAAGTCAAAGCTGCCCGCCATTTTTGCCATCGCGTCGGCGTCTTTCGAAATCAGCACTTCGTCGGCGCCGAGTTTCTTGGCGTCCTGACCTTTCGCCGGTGATGTCGTGATCATCACGACATGTGCACCCATGGCATGCGCAAACTTGACGCCCATGTGGCCGAGTCCACCGAGGCCGATAATGCCTACTTTCTGCCCTGCGGCCACTTTCCAGTGCTTCAGCGGCGAGTATGTCGTGACGCCGGCGCAAAGTAGGGGCGCGGCCGAGGCGGGATCAAGATTGTCAGGGATGCGCAGCACAAACCGCTCGGCGACTGTGATCTTGTCTGAATACCCACCGAGAGTTGTCTTATGCGGCGTTCCGCCTGCCTTATCCTCGCTGTTGTACGTCGCCGTGAAACCGTTGTCGCAATACTGTTCAAGCCCGTCATAGCATGAGGCACAGTGCCGGCAGCTATCGACGAGGCACCCCACGCCAACGATGTCGCCGGCCTTGTATTTCGTGACCTTCTCACCGACTGCAAATACACGCCCGACAATCTCATGACCCGGAACGAATGGGTACTTGGTGCCGCCCCACTCGTTACGGGCCGAATGAATGTCTGAGTGGCAGATACCGCAATAGAGGATGTTGATCGCAACGTCTTCCGCGCCCGGCGCGCGACGCTCGAATTCAAAAGCCGCCAGCTTAGAATCAGCAGATTGTGCCGCGAAGCCGAGTGCTTTCATAACCTTCCTTTGCAAAATTAAAGATAAATGTTCCAGCTGGTGTCTTGTCGATGGACAAGAAGCCTTATTGGTGCGTCTTCTTGAGATCACTACCGGCGCGTAGCCCATCTCGTGCGATCATTCGCGCAGACAGGGCACTGCCTATCGCCATAACTGCGATTACAAGCCCCATTGGGGTCGGGGTACCGTCAGCCAGCAGTCCTACGAGCGCAGATCCGACGATGCCCGTGCCGTATTGCACTGAGCCAATCAGCGCCGACACAGCGCCGGCGCGGAGGGGATACGCGTTCAGGGCCCCGGCGATCGAATTAGCAACGATGAATCCCGTTGCCGATACGAAGACGAACAATGGAACAATCAGTCCTGCCAGGCCGCCGTAGCCAGTCCACGCCGTCAGAGAAACGCTTATCCCCGACAACGCAGCGACGGCGGTTCCGCTCACCATCAGGCGGTCACTGCCAAACCGCGGAACTAGCCGCGAGTTGATCTGATTGGTGACCATGATGCCGACGATGCCAACGGCGAATAGCACGCCGTACGCCCGAGGTGAGACATGGTGGAACGAGATATATGCGAACGGTGTGCCGGCAATGTAAGCGTAGATCCCGCCATAGAAGAAGCCGCCCGCGCCGGCGTACCCGAGCATTTGTCGGTGCTTCAGCACCGTGAGATACGCTGAAAACGCCTTCCAAAGCGGCTCGCGACAGCGTACTTCCGCTGGCAATGTCTCTGGCAATAGGCGAAGGCAGGCAAACGTGATGCCACCGACCGCCACAAGTACCCAGAAGATGGCCCGCCATGACCCAACATGCAGAATCACGCTCCCGACGCTCGGGCCTATTAGTGGCGCGATGGCCATCACTGTCATCAGCGTGGACATCATCTGCGCGGCACGCGGACCGACGTAAAGATCGCGCACCATTGCCCGTGCTAGCACGACGCTCGCACATGCGCCGACCGCCTGGACGGCTCGCCAGCTGATTATCATCGTAGCGCTCGTTGACACAGCGCATCCTGCCGAGCCGATGATGAAGAGAACCAACCCGATGGCGATCGGAAGCCGACGGCCATAACGATCGCCAAGGGGTCCCCAGACGAGTTGGCCGAGACTAAAGCCGACGAGATAGCCGGAGATCGTGAACTCGAGTGTGCCTGCATTGGCGCTCAAGGCTTCGGCCATCGTCGGCAGGGCAGGTAGGTACAGGTCCGTGGATATCGATGCGAAAGCCATCAGCAAGCTCAGGATCACGATGACGCGCAGCGACCCTCTGTCCGCTGGACGCTCATGTGCCACGACGTCGGACGCCTCCACGCCTTTCACAGCGTGGCCGGGATGCACGTTACCGGAAAGATCGGGTGAGAAATTCGTGCTCATGGCAGTCGATAAATAAGCAATTGACATGGGCCGAAAGCGACGCTGGCGACCGATCGCCAACTCAGCCCGATCGCCGGCACTTTCAGGCCTGGCGTTCCACGTTGTACCTTTTTCACCATTCGCTCCGTGACAAATTGACCTTGAGCAGATCGAGGCGCTGGGCCGCGTCGCAAATCGATAAGATAAACTTCGTTGCATGGCTCAACAATCGGGCCGGTACTACATGGCCTATTGAGGTAATTTCACATATGGCGAGAGCGGGTTTGTCTGAACTTTCGGCTTTTGTTGCGATTGCACAGCAAGGCAGCTTCAGCGCGGCGGCACGGGCAATGGGCGTTACCCCGTCAGCGCTCAGCCACACGATGCGCGCACTTGAAGCTCGACTGAACGTACGGCTCTTCAATCGCACGACGCGCTCGGTAGCCTTAACAGAGGCGGGGGAACTGCTGCTGCGGCGGGCGGCTCCGGCAATCGAAGACCTTGAAGATGCCGTCAACGAAGTCACCTCGGCGCAGCATCGCCCTTCGGGCTCCATTCGTATCAGTTGCTCTGAAAACGCTGCAAGACCGCTGGTGCAACATGTATTGCCAGCTTTTCTTACCGAATACCCGGACATTCACATTGAATTCGTCGTAGATACGCGACTGGTCGATATTGTGGCCGGTGGGTTTGATGCGGGCATTCGAGTGTACGACGACGTGCCGCGCGACATGGTTGCGGTGCGCTTTGGTCCGGCCATGACCTTCGCGGCGGTCGCGTCACCCGAGTACGTTCGAAGAAACGGAATGCCGAAGTCGCCCACTGATCTGCTTGCGCATCGTTGCATTCGCTTTCGTTTCGAGAGCGGGGCCTTGTACCGATGGGAACTGGAGCATCGCGGCAAGCGCACTACGATCGACGTGCAAGGACCGATGACCCTCGGGAACATGAACCTGATGGTCGATGCGGCACTGGCTGGAATTGGCATTGCGTGGGTACCTGTGTCCCTCGTCGCGGAGCACTTGTCGTCTGTCAGGCTCGTGCAACTTCTGCCGCAGTGGAGTCCTTCGTTTGCGGGCCTCTGCCTGTACTATCCGTCCAACCGTCATCCACCACCGGCGCTGCGGCTATTCGCTGAGGCCGTGCGAGCTTGGAGCCGCGACGAGACCAGTCAATCCGGTTAGCGACGAGCATTAGCATGCGGATGTCCCGGATAGGAGGGTGCGCGCGTAGTCGAGCGCCTCGGCGAGCACATCGATTTCCTGCTGCTTTTGTTCGAGGACAACGCGAAGCCGATGGATCTCGGCATCGCGCTCGTCCAAACGGTCCCGTGCTGTCGACTCCGAAACAGTGAGCGGCGGTAGCCAGCCAGATAATCGTGACGAGAAGAGCCTACCTGTGTCACGCGGCGGACCGCTGAGCTCAACGAGCGGGAAGAAGCATTTTTGTAGCGAAGACATAAATGGTCTTATTTGTGTTCAAGTACGCAGATCAAGCAAGCATAGGCATGTGCACGATTAGCTTGTCGAGCGTGACCGGATAATCCCGCACTCGCACACCCGTCGCGTTATAAATCGCGTTGGCGATCGCTGCGCCCACACCGCACAGTCCAAGTTCGCCCACGCCTTTTGCCTTCATCGGTGACGACATCGGGTCTGTCTCGTCGAGGAAGATGACCTCCTGACTGACGATGTCTGCATGTACGGGCACTTCGTAGCCGGCCAGGTCGTGATTGACGAAATAGCCAATGCGCTCATCCACGGCGAGCTCCTCCATCAGCGCTGCACCGACGCCCATGGTCATCGCGCCGATCACCTGACTACGCGCTGATTTCGGGTTCAAAATGCGGCCTGCCGCGCATACGGCCAGCATGCGGCGAATTCGGATCTCGCAAGTGGCAGCGTCGACGCCAACTTCGACAAAGTGCGCACCGAAGGTCGACTGCTGGTATGTCTTCGTCAACTCGCCGAACTCTACGAAGTCGTCGACGACGATGCCCGCATCGCCCGCAGCGTCCCCCAGCAACACTGTGCGGTCACCCGAGCGTATTGCGCCATTCTCAAACTCGGCGGTCATCGGATCGAAACCGGCGTTGCGCGCAAGCGTTTCACGGGCCTTTACGCAAGCCGCATAAACGCCTGATGTCGAACTATTTGCGCCCCATTGACCACCTGATCCGGAGGAAACGGGAAAAGTTGAGTCTCCCAGTTTGACGAGGACGCGCTTTAGCGGCACGCCCATCATCTCGGCCGCGGTCTGAGCGATGATCGTATAGCTACCCGTACCGATATCGGTCATATCCGTTTCGACCGTGACGAGTCCCATGCGATCCACCCGCACGCGAGCGCCGGACTTGGTGACCTGGTTGTTGCGAAATGCTGCCGCCACACCCATTCCGACCAGCCATTGTCCGTCGCGTGCGCTTGCCGGCCGAGCATTCCGATTTTTCCACCCAAAGCGGTCAGCGCCGGTGCGCAGACATTCGACCAGGCGCCGCTCGGAGAACGGACGCTGCGGTCTTTCCGGATCGACCTGAGTATCGTTGACGATGCGAAACTGCACTGGATCCATGCCAAGCTTCTCGGCCATCTCGTCCATCGCGATTTCCAGCGCCATGAGACCGGGTGTTTCGCCAGGCGCACGCATTGCGTTACCTTCGGGAAGGTCGAGCACAGCAAGCCGCAGCGCCGTCATGCGGTTGGCTCCTGCGTAGAGCAAACGCGTTTGCTGGACTGCGTTTTCGGGCTTGCCGCCGGCCAGATCGCCCGACCAACTTTCGTGTCCGATCGCGGTGATCTTGCCATCCCTGGTCGCGCCGATTCGGATGCGCTGAACGGTCGCCGGCCGATGCGTCGTGTTGTTGAACATAAGCGGGCGCGTAAGCGCGACCTTTACTGGCCTGCGTGCGGCCCGTGCGCCGAGCGCAGCGAGAATGGCATCGGCGCGCACGAAGAGCTTCCCACCGAACCCCCCGCCAACATATGGGGAGATCAGTCGGACCTTCTCCTTCGGGATATTTAAGGTTGCGGCAACATCGCTCCGACTCCAGTCAATCATCTGGTTGGATGTCCAGAGCGTCAGCTCGTCGCCCTGCCACATGGCTATGGAGGCGTGCGGCTCCATCATGGCGTGGGCTTGGTTAGGCGTCTTATAGGTTGCATCGAGCTGAACGGGCGAGGCAGCGAACGCGCCTTCGAAGTCGCCGACGCTCGAACCGGGAACGCCGGTCTTCGGCGGTGTCGCCGCCGCCAGCGCGCCCTGCAGATCAAAGCGACCGGGTTGGCTGATGTAGCGCACATGTACGAGTTGCGCGGCGGCACGCGCCTGCTCGAGAGTCTCGGCGACCACGAGCGCGACTGCCTGATGATAGTGCTGGACTGTAGGTCCAGCGAGCAGGCGTGCGGTGTTCCATTTGCCCTTGCCCAATTCGCTTACGGTATCGGCTGTGACAATGGTGATGACGCCAGGGGCGCGAAGCGCTTCGGAAATTCGAATGGAATGAATTCGGCCCTTGGCGATCGCCGCACCGATTACATAGCCGTACGCCGAATTCTGCACGTCGCGATGCCACTCGTAAGCATACGGCGCGGTGCCCGTTGTCTTACGCGGCCCGTCCACGCGGTCCACGGGCTGGCCAACGACCTTCAGTTGGTCGATGGGATTCGTCGTCGCCGGACTATCGAATTTCATGCTTGTTCCTTCGCTTGTTGTAGCACCGCGCTGAGCGTGCGCTCTGCAAGCGCAAGTTTGAATGCGTTTTGCTCGGTGGTTTGTGCACCTGCGAAGACACGCTCGCTGAAAGGCTTCGTCCCGCTCGGAAGCATGCTTTCGGCGGCTTCCACGCGCCACGGCTTATGCGCAACGCCGCCCATTGCTACGCGTGTGCTGCCATCCGGCTGAACGATCGCGGCGACCGATACCAGTGCGAATGCGTATGAGGCACGATCGCGTACTTTGCGATAAATCTGCGTGCCACCGACTGGCTTAGGCAACGTTACGGACGTGATGAGTTCGCCGCGCTCCAGTACGGTTTCGACGTCCGGCGTGCTGCCGGGCAGCCGGTGAAAATCCGCGATTGGGATCACCCGCGATGTCGCATCAGGGCGCACAGTCGTCACCGACGCGTCGAGCACACGCATCGCAACGGCCATGTCACTTGGATGCGTAGCGATGCAGGCATCGCTTACGCCGATCACGGCATGCTGCCGGCTCACGCCGCCAATGGCGGAGCAGCCGGTGCCAGGCGCGCGCTTGTTGCATGCCTGGTTCGTGTCGTAGAAGTAGGGGCAGCGCGTACGCTGCAGCAGGTTGCCTGCGGTCGTCGCCATGTTGCGCAACTGGCCCGATGCGCCAGCGACAAGCGCGCGCGACAACACTCCGTAGTGTTGTCGCACACGCGGGTCAGCGGCGAGATCGGTGTTGCGCACGAGCGCGCCGATGCGCAGCCCTCCATCGGGCAACGTTTCGATCGTGTCGAGATCAAGTCCATTGACGTCAATGAGATGTGTCGGCGACTCGACGTTGAGCTTCATCAAATCAAGCAGATTGGTGCCGCCTGCGATGAATTTTGAGCCGGCAACGCGCAAAGCGGCCGCGGCTGCCTGTGAGGGCGAGGTCGCGCGTTCAAAGGAAAAGGCGTTCATGTGCGGGTCCCTGCCACTTCGGCGATGGCGACGGCAATATTCGAGTACGCACCGCAGCGGCAGATGTTGCCGCTCATGCGCTCGCGCACTTCGGCTGATGTCACTTGAGGTCTTGCCGTGAGGTCGCCGGTGACATGGCTCGGGATGCCTTGCCTGATCTCGTCGAGCACGGCAACTGCGGAGCAAATTTGGCCCGGCGTGCAGTATCCGCATTGAAAGCCGTCATGCTTGACGAACGCGGCCTGCATGGGGTGCAGATTGGCTGGCGTCCCGAGCCCTTCGATGGTCATCACAGATGCGCCTTGCTGCATGACTGCAAGCGTTAGACAAGAATTGATGCGTCTCCCGTTTACGATTACCGTGCATGCCCCGCATTGGCCGTGGTCGCAGCCTTTCTTCGTGCCGGTGAATTGAAGGTGCTCGCGCAGGAGGTCGAGCAGTGTGGTGCGCGTATCGACTTCCAAATGCTGCAGCTCTCCGTTCACTTGGATGGAAACCTTGACCTTAACTGGCGGACGGACGGCTGAATTGTTTCGTTCGCCTTGGACCGGTTGTGCATCCGCGCTCCCAGAGAGCAGGGTGGTGGCAGAGGCCGCACCGAGCTTAAGTACTGTACGTCGTGTGAATTTCAGCTCAACAAAGTCTTCCATTCGGGACAGGCCTTCAATCGATTTTGGATAGGGCATGTCGTGCCTGTCTTTCGGCTCGCCACGCGAACTTTCCAACAACTTACATCATGAACGCACTTCACACTACCGCGTCCAACTTCATAGGCACTTGAGAGATTTTCATCAATCCGGGCGATTGGAACGCCGTCTCGCGGTTTTGGCAAAGGCCATGATCAGTTCCGGCTGATCCCGCCGGTCGGATTTCGCCTTCAACGTAATGTGGCGGTACCAGAGCCGCGCAATCATCGAACAGGTGGCGCATCTAGACGGCTTTTGAGCCGGTCGCTACACTCGAAAGCCTCTCGCGTTGGCTGCTCAGAAAGGCAGGCAAGGGGCGAGCGCACATCGGGCTTCATGGCAGGTCAGGTATAGCGTGCCAACGGTTAGGCGTTAACCCGCGCTTGCCCAGTTGTTCGTTGACACATTCGCTACGGGAATTTAATCTTCGAGAAACGATTTAGATGATTTAAGCCATTTCGTTACCCCGATATGAGGCACGACTCATCGAACATGCCATACGGTTCTAAGGAGATATGATGCATCCGTCCGCCGTCGAGTTAAGCCACTTGTCTGCGCAAGATGAAAGCGGGACGCGAGCGGCCAAGCGAGCAGTTTTTTGTACGATTTTTGGAAATGCGCTCGAATGGTTCGATTTCGCGACCTATGCTTACTTCGCCACTGTCATCTCCAGGCAATTTTTTCCGACATCTGATAAGGCGACGGCGCTTATCGCGACGTTTGCCGTCTTCGGAATCGGGTTTGTATCACGACCACTTGGCGCGGTGTTTTTCGGCCGACTTGGCGACCTAAAGGGGCGAAAGCATGCGCTGCTTATCGCCATGCCACTGATGGGGATTGGAACAACGTTGATCGGTGTCCTGCCAACGTATCAGGCAATTGGAGTCGCAGCGCCGTTATGTTTGGTTGCGTGCCGATTAGTGCAAGGATTCTCTGCCGGCGGCGAGGCTGGCAACGCGATGGCATATCTTGTTGAGTGGGCGCCGGCGAATCGACGCGCGTTCTATAGCTGTCTCATTCATGCGACATCGGTTGGCGGCACGTTAGTCGGATCTGGCATCGCGGCTGCGCTGTCGACAATGATGAACCACGAAAGCCTTGAACAGTGGGGTTGGAGGTTACCGTTTTTGTTCGGCGGACTTGTCATCGCCCCGCTTTCGTTTTATCTCCGCACAAAGGTCGATGAAACGCCGCGCTTCGTTGCCGAAGAAAAAACAATCTCTCAAGGTCTTTCGCGACAAGAACGGAAGACGGCGTGGGTCCATTGCGCGAAAGCGATCGGGATGACAAGTATCTGGTTCGTGTCGTACTACGTGTTTATGGTCTACACGCCGGCGTACCTAACCGTGCACGGTCATCTCGAGCGTGCGAGCGCATTGTGGATCACTACCGGCGGTTTTATCGTGATGATACTTAGTATCTTGGCCGCCGGGCTTATTTCGGACGTTTTTGGACGAAAACCCCTTCTAATCGGGGGCGCTGTATCATTCATCGTCCTGGCCTATCCGCTGTTCGTACTGTTCAAGAACACCTCCTCTGTGATGCTAGCGTTCGGAGCCATTGCGGTATGCTCGACGCTCATTGGAATTTTTGCAGGAACCTGCCCCGCAGCAATGGCTGAAATGTTTCCGACTCGAGTGCGAACGACTGGTATTTCTCTTGGGTACGGCCTGTCGGTCGCAATTTTTGGGGGTTTTGCTTCGGTGATCTCCGAATCGCTCATCAAGTTCACGGGCTCGGATCTATCACCTAGCTTTTTCGTTGTTTTTGCGGCCCTGTTGTCTTTGATAGTCACGTGCTCGATCAAAGAAACTGCGCACACCTCGCTCGAATGAGGAGGGCGTCGTTTGGCACATGGAGGGGCTCTTTTGTGTCGCTATCCTATGTTCCCGGAGGGGCGCGGGTTACCCTATAAAATTGTTGCCACTATCGAGCAACAAGCTGCTTTAGTTTTGTTGGCTGATTTTCCTTTGAGCATCCTGAAAACTCTGGGGATAATGGATAGCGTCTCCTCCGGGGGTGTACCCGCTCTTTTCTAATTTACTTAATTCGGCGTTCTTTTTAGCTCGAAGAGATGCGCGATCAGCCATGCGTTGAGGTGTAGATGTTTGCCCATCCACTACTGAAGGTGCTGTTGACCCGCTCGGAGTCGCCGTCTGCGCCAAAGAAGCTACCGGCGCAAGAAGCACCAAGGAGAGCGCAGGTGTGAGGGACAAACCAAGTTTTCGCGGGTTCATTTTAAAGCCTCTCGAGGTTGATCAGGGTTATCCCCCTATCCGCCACGATAGACTAAATTCAAGATCTTCGCTCGAGGAACTCGGAACGGGAAGCTGCGTCGGAGGTGCCTAACGGGCCAATGCAACTCATTGAAAGAAGAGGGGATTGAACTCATCAAACAAGGACGACCTATGCGTCGATTTTCAGTCGATTCGGATACACGTCTGACTTTCCGTAGACCTGCCCGGACGCAAATCGTCCCTTCGAAGGTTAGCGGGAACTCCGCCGGTCGCGGACACGGGTAGGCTTCTGCAGCAAATTCTTGTAGTGATCGCGCACAAGATGTTCGAGCGCGCCGACATGCTCCGACATTGCCTCCGCAGCGGCCGCACTGTTCCGCTGGCGGCAAGCTTTGAGGATTCGTTCATGGGCCAAGATGACATGTTGTCGGTTTCCAAACGTATATCGAACCCCGTGGTGCTCGCCATGCGCCAGAAGACTTATGGTTCCCCAGAATGTTTCCAACACCTGATTCCCGCTCGCTCGGGCGATAAGACTGTGAAAAGTACGGTTCTCCTGAACAAACGCCGCTTGGTCTTCGCAACCATTGCGCATTCGATCAATGGATTCCGCCAGCTCGGCAAAATCTTGTTCACTACCTTGCTGTGCCGCCTCAGCCGCAAGGGCCGGCTCAATTACCTCCCGAGCTTTCAATACCGCCAGGAAAGGGACGCCATTGAATCTCAAGAAGATCGAAAGGTATTCCGCAAGCATATCAAGGCTAGGCCGTCGAACGACCAAACCGCCACCGGGGCCGGGGCGCTGCTCAAGGACTCCTTGAGCTTCGAGGATGCGCACACTTTCACGCAGCGTTGGCCGACTCACGTCGAACTGTGTAAGAAGTTCCGCTTCGGTTGCGAACGTCTGGCCGGGCTCCAAGTCGGATTCAGCGATCCTGGCCAATAGCTCTTGTGCGACCATCTGGGATTTCCCCAGATAGTTTGAAGCAGGGCGGGAATTCATATGACCTTCCACATGTTCGACGATATCTCTGCGTCCGCGAGGCATCTTGATAAATAATTTAAATCGTTTTGAGGATGGTAATGCTCTCATCTCTATCATGTCAACCTATCAGTATTACGCAGCGAGCTTCAAACGGGTCCGTAATCGACCTTATCGTCTAAATCATTTAGATCTATTATTCCGAGACAGAAAACCTGGTTTGTAGGGACCGAGGAAATTATGACTATCGACACTTCCCGACTTTCTGACGCATCCGAAGACTTTGCAACGATACTTGCTCGATTTGCCTGCTCGCTCCATATAGAGGCGATGCCTGCCGACGCGATTGAAGAGGCTAAGAACAACGTCTTCGACACCCTGTCATGTGCCGTCGCGGGTTCCACCGCAAAGGGAATAGGCGAGCTGCGTGAGATCGCGGTTGAGTGGGGAGGCGCTCCTCAAGCAACCATTTTGGTCTCGGGTGAGAAAGTGCCAGCACACCATGCGGCTTGGGTGAATGGAGCGATGGCACACGCTCGAGACTACGATGATACCCACGACTCGGCAGTGCTCCACGCTGGAGTCTCCGTCGTGCCCGCAGCGTTGGCGGCCGCAGAATGGCGGTTTGGCTCGAAAGGAACAGATTTCCTTGCCGGCGTCGTTGCTGGCCTTGAGACTATCTGCAGGCTTGGCGTCGCGACCAAAATCGGGATTGTTGACAGCGGTTACATGTACACGTCGCTCTTCGGCTATTTCGCGGCGACAGTGGCCGCTGGACGTGTGTTAGGACTAAGTGAAGCTGAGATGGTCAACGCGCTGGGCATCGTCTATTCGCAAGTTGCTGGCAATCATCAAGTGACGCGGGACGGAGCACTGACAAAGCGTATGCAGCCCGGTTTTGCCGCGAAGGCTGCGCTCGTATCAGTTCAACTCGCAATGCGAGGGATACGAGGCACCCAAAACACGTTCGAAGGCTTAGACGGATTCTTCCGCGTTTATCTCCAAAATAAAGTTGACCTCGGAGCTCTGCGTGACGGGCTCGGAGAACGGTTTGAGATGCGTGGACTAAGCTATAAGCCGTATCCTTGCTGCCGATTCAATCACACCTCCATCGAAGCAGTGCTCTCTCTCGCAGAGTCAAAGCAAATTCACCCCTCTCTAGTCGAGCGGATCCGTGTGGGCGTCACGCGACAAGCTTTTGAAGCTGTCTGCACCCCGGTTGATGTTCGTAAGGCTCCGAAGACGTTGGTACATGCGCAATTCAGCATTCCGTACACCGTCGCTGTGGCACTTGTAGATGGATGTGTGGGGCTAACTCACTTCACGGATGCCGCAATTCGCCGCGAAGACATTCTTCAAATTGCCAAACGAGTCGAACCATATATTGACGAACAGATTGAGCGAGATTGGAGCCGGAGTGTTTCGCCGTCGAATCTTCAAATTGAAATGATGGACGGGACTAGCTTTGCGACAAGAATCGATCTTCCATTAGGTCATCCAGATCGTCCGATGTCGGCTGCCGATTCCGATTGGAAAGCCAGAGATTGCTTTTACCATGCAGCGATGCCTCTTGGGAGCGATTCGTCGACACTCTTGAGATCGTTGGTGAAGGATGTCGAAACCTTGGAGGACGTCCGTGCCATCGTGAAAGCAATTACGTTCGCGGGCTGACGGCTTTGGTCCCTATTCGGCTCACGACGTAAGGGCGCATCTCCCGCGGGTAAACCCAATTGCGGGCGATCTTGACAGTGTGTGGCGGGCATCTTACGATGATCGTAAATCATCTAAATCAATTAGAGATTGGCCTGGCGCCAATCCAGGAGACATGATGGCTTTGTTCAACCTCCGCTGCACTACGGTGGCTACGATTACGGCGCTTGTCGGCGTGCTCATCGCGAGCGCTTCGTGGGCACAAGATCAGTGGCCTGATCATCCCATCAAGCTGGTGGTTCCCTTCGCTCCTGGCGGCAGCGATGATCCGCTCGCGCGCATGGTCGCCAGCAAGTTGTCGCAGCGTCTTGGGCAGAACGTCATCGTCGAAAACAGAGGCGGAGCGGGTAGCAGTATCGGCACGGATTACGTGTCCAAGTCGAAGCCCGATGGCTACACACTGCTGTTCACTTCGACCTCGATCACGACCACTGCGGCAAGTCGCAAGGTGCTGCCCTATAACCCAGTCAAAGATCTCCAGCCAATCGGAGAGGTTGCTTCGGCGCCGTTTCTGGTGATCGTGTCGAACGAGGTCAAAGCCAAGAATATCGCCGAGTTTCTTTCACTGGCTCGGGCTCAGCCCAACAAGATCAAATACGGTTCCGCGGGCGTGGGCGGGATGAATCATCTTGGCACCGCGCAGTTCGCGTCAGCTGCCAAGATCGAGCTGGTGCACGTGCCCTACAAAGGTATTGCTCCGGCGTTCGTCGACCTGATGGGGGGCAACCTCCAAATGCTGCTGCCCAGTGTGCCTTCGTCGATTCAATACATTCATGGGGATAAGCTGCGTGCGCTCGCGGTTACCGGTGCTCAACGCTCACCTCTTGTACCGGATCTGCCGACGCTGGCTGAGGCTGGGTTGCCCAATTTCCGCCTCGAGGTGTGGTGGGGCTTATTTGGTCCGTCCGGGCTGCCACAGCCGATCATTAAGCGTCTGAACACCGAACTCAACGCCGTGCTGGCATCCCCCGAGATCAAGGATCTGCTTACTCGTGAAGGCGCGACCGCTCAGCCCGGCACGCCGGAGGCGCTCGGCAACCTCGTCCAAAGCGATCTCACACGTTGGACCACGCTGATCAAAGACGAACATATCCGGACCGAGTGA
>Ga0160447_100238_pt1 | contig 30757 bp, 21 predicted proteins | sample HID1973K_E1MG_FD_108222 | JGI IMG/M metagenome (GOLD analysis project Ga0160447, IMG submission 108222) | Enriched mosquito-associated microbial communities from UW Madison campus, WI, USA - HID1973K_E1 MG | ecosystem: Host-associated > Arthropoda: Insects > Digestive system > Unclassified ...
CTGATTGGACGCGCCATCGCCCGCGAAGGTGATGCCGACTTCGCCCTTGCCGCGAAACTTCGCCGCGAGCGCCGCGCCGCAGATCAGCGGCGCGCCCGCGCCGAGAATGCCGTTCGCGCCCATCATCCCTTTGGACAGATCGGCGATATGCATCGAGCCGCCCTTGCCGTTGCACGAGCCGCCTTTCTTGCCGTAGATCTCCTTCATCATTTCGACCGGATCGACGCCCTTCGCGATGCAGTGCCCGTGTCCACGGTGCGTGCTCGCGATACGATCGCCGTCGCTCAGATGGCTCATGATGCCGACGCCCGCCGCTTCCTCGCCCGCGTACAGGTGCACGAAGCCGGGAATGTCGCCGCGTCCGAAATCGACGTGCAGGCGCTCTTCGAAATCGCGGATCGTACGCATCTTGCGATACACGGTCAGCAGTTCGTCCTTAGAGAGCGGCAAGCCGCCCGCATTTTGCGTAGCTGTCATCTCTGTCTCCTTTGGTGGATGGGTCTAACGGGTATTGCTCGTGGGCCGGCGCATCAGCCCGGACGCCGCCGCGTAGCGCATGCACGCGGCGACATCGATGCTGCGAAAGGCGTTTTCTTTGAGCGTGACGGTCACTTCGTCACCGGGGCCGAAGGCGAGCTCGCGTTCGCCGTCGAGCGCGACGATGCCGGTGCGCTGCTTCACGCGATGCGGCACGCCGTCGGTGAGGCGCGTCCAGTTCGCGATCGGCACGGCTTCGATGAGACCCGGCGCGATCGGCGCGTGCAGATCGAATTCGCCGAGGCCGCGCGCGGCCAGTTCGATCGCGACGCCGCCCGGATCGTGACGCCCGAGCGGTTCGAGCAGACCCGCGATGGCCGACATGCCGATCGCCTGCGGATCGGCGTACGCGACGTAGACGGCGGCGAGCGTGTCGATCTTCCACAGCGCCCGCGCGCCGATGAAATGCTCATGCGAGATCACGGCATCGACGAGCGCGATGTCGCGGCGCATGTCGCCGTTCGACGCGCGTATCTCGATGTCGAGCCGCTTGTTCGACGCGAGCGCTTCGCCCGGCGGCACGCGGCCCGTCGCATAGAGACCGGCGGCGAGTCCCGAGATGGTCGGCTCGCGCATTTCCGGATACGCGTTGTTGGTGCCCGTCGAGAGACCCGCGATCGGTACCTGTCCGCATTCGCGCACGACCGCGCGATGCGTGCCGTCGCCACCGAGCACGATCAGCGCATCGACGCCAGCTTCGCGCATCATCCGCGCGGCGCGAAAGGTATCGTCGACGCGCGCGGTCACGGACATATCGAGGAACTCGACTTTCGCGAGCCCGGCATCCGGACCTTGCCTGCGCGCGAGATGGCGTTGCAGCATGACCTTCAGGCCTTCGCGGTCCGGCATCATCAGCACGCGCCCGACGCCGCACGACGCCAGCGACGAAAGCAGCCGCAACACGATGTTCACGCGATCCGCGAGCTGCAGGCTGTTCGCGTTCGCGATGACGCGGCGAATATCGCGCGCCGAAACAGGATTGGCGATGATGCCGACGAGCGGCGTCGCGCTTTCAGGCATGCCTGTGTCTCCGTTTTTGTGTCGTATGTTTTGTGCGGCGGATAAAGGCAAGCGCCATGCCAATCGGCACGGCGTTTTCAGGCGCGTAAAAGCGAGGGATTACCCGCGGAAAACGGGCGCTTCAGAGGGTGCACGGGGCGCCGCCGTGACAGGTGTCACAGCGGCAGGTGTATCGCGGGGGGTACAGGCGTATCGGCGTGCTCAGCGGCCGTTCGCGTCGCGCTGATTCGGCGAGCGGATGCCGTAGCGCGCCATGCGTCGGTACAGCGTCATGCGGCTCACGCCGATCTGCCGCGCGACCGCGCTCAGGTTCCAGCTCGCCGCGCGCAGATACTGCATCAGCAACATGCCTTCCGGCGGCAGCCGATGCGGATCGAAATCCTCGATGACGCGCGGCGGCGGTTCAACCGGCGCAGCGGCAGTGGCGACACCGCCGAACCCTTCCGGCAGGTCATCGACGTCGATCAGGCCGTTCGAGCACACCGCGCGTGCATAGCGCAGCACATTGCAAAGCTCGCGCAGATTGCCCGGCCACTCATGCCGATGCAGCCGCTCGCGCGCCGCCGGCGATAACGTGACCGCGCCTTCGAGGAATTTGTCGACGAGCCAGTCGAGATCGGTGCGTTCGCGCAGCGGCGGCAGCGTGAAGCGCGCGCCGTTCAGGCGGTAGTAGAGGTCTTCGCGGAAACGTCCGTCCTGCATGAGCGCATCGAGCGAATGATGGGTCGCGGAAATCACGCGCACATCGACCGATACGGGCCGCGACGCGCCGATCGCGAGCACTTCGCCTTCGGCCAGCACGCGCAACAGACGCGATTGGAGTTCGCGCGGCATGTCGCCGATTTCATCGAGGAAAAGCGTGCCGCCGTCGGCTTCCTGAATCAGCCCGCGCTTGCCCTTCGCGCCCGCGCCCGAAAAGCTGTTCGGCAGATGCCCGAACAGCTCGCTTTCGATGAGCGTCTCCGGAATCGCCGCGCAGTTCACCGCGACGAACGGCCCCGCGCGCCGCGCGCTCGCGCGATGCAGCGCCTTCGCGAAGAACTCCTTGCCGCTGCCTGTTTCGCCGTTGACGAGCAGGTTGATCGGTGAATCGACGAGCTTCGCCGCGCGTTCCAGTTGGCGCTTGAGCGTCGCATCGCCGCCGCTCAGCGCGGCCAGCGCCGCGGGCACTTCGACATTGCGTTGTGACACCGCGTTCGTCGCGGGCGTGACGCATGGCGCGGGCGGCATCACGCTCAGATACAGCAGCGCGCCCGATTTCGCGAGCGGCACCGCGCGCAGCTCGCTCGGCCGCGAATAGACGAAGCGGCCCAGTTCCTCGATGCGCGCATCGAAGAGCGTATCGAACGGCACGCCGATCAGCGACGCCACCGGCTCGCTTGCGAATGCTCCCGGCGCGATCGGCCGGCCGATCTCCGCTGCGAGCATCGCGTGCGCGCGCCGATTGTGTCCGACGATGCGTCCGCTCGCATCGAGCGCGATCAGGTATTCGGGATCGACATCGACGAATTCCGGCGATGTGTTCAGCTTCAGAATCCAGTCCTGCCGATGCGTGCGCAGGAAGTTCGCGTTCTCGATATGTCCCGCGTAGATACGCACGAGCTGCAGCGCCAGATTCTGGCTGTCGCGCGCTTGCGGCGAGGTGAGCGCGGAGATATCGAGGATCGCGGCGAGCGCGCCGCGCGAATCGAAGAGTGGCGCGGCGGTGCAGGTGAGCGGGATATGCGTCGCGTCGAAGTGATCGACCTGATGCACCGTGAGCGCCTGGCCCGTCGTGAGCGCGGTGCCGACCGCGCAGGTGCCCGCGCCGGCTTCGCTCCACTCCGCGCCGAGATACAGCCCCGCGCGGCGCAGCGCGGAATCCGTGTTCGCGTCGCCGAGATAGTCGACCGTCACGCCGGACGCATCGGTGAGCAGCACGACATAGCCCATGCCCGCGACATGCTCGTACAAGGTTTCGAGACCGTGACGCGCGATCCGCGCGAAATCGTCGATGCGCTGCTGATGCTCGCGCAGGCGCGTCTGCGTCAGGATGCGCGCTTCCTGCATGCGCGACGGATCGAGTCCGTACTGATGCACGCAACGCCGCCACGAAGACTCGATGATGCTCTCGTGCGTGCGCAGCGGCGCGGGCGCGGACATGGCCGGTTCCGCCCGCGTGGTCGCCGCGACGACTGCCTCGATGTGCTCGCGTTGCCGCATGTCCATCGTGCTCTCCTTTGCGCGCGAACGCGGGATAAACCGATTCGCACGAGCGTGTCTCAGGCCATATGATGCTCGAATCGGCACAACGCGTCATGCGGCGATAGCGCTGCGCCGCAGCAAAAACGCGTGCGGAAACCTCGGCGCATCAGAACGAAAACACAGGAGACGACGGATGGCGAAGATCGCTTACGAAGATTTCGAGCGACAGATCGTGCAGCATCACATCATCAAGGGCAACGTGTACGAGAACGGCGCGGCGCTCGTCGAGCGCGCGAACAGGTGGATCGAGGAGAACGGAGTCGACGTGCTGAACGTCGAGAGCCTCTCGACGTTCGGCGCCGGCGACGATACCAGCGTGAGCCACTGGTACTCGGGCATTCGCGTCTGGTATCGGACGGCGTAGAAGAAGGGTCAGCCGCGCCCGACGAACGGCATCTTGGTGGCCATCACGGTGTGGAACAGCACGTTCGCCTCGAGCGGCAGATTGGCCATGTACAGCACCGACTGTCCGACGAACTTCACGTCCATCATCGGTTCGACGGCGATTTCGCCGTTCGCCTGCGGCACGCCGCGCGACATGCGCTCGGACAGCTCGGTGAACGCGTTGCCGATATCGATCTGACCGACCGCGATGTCGTACTTGCGGCCGTCGAGCGATGCGGTCTTGGTGAGGCCCTGGACCGCGTGCTTCGTCGCCGTGTAGGCCGCCGAGTTCGGGCGCGGCGCGCTCGCGGAAATCGAGCCGTTATTGATGATGCGCCCGCCCATCGGCGTTTGCGCCTTCATCGTGCGGAATGCCTGTTGCAGGCAAAAGAACATGCCGTTCAGATTGATGTCGACGACGTTGCGCCATTGCTCGGGCGTCCAGTCCTCGAACGGTCCGGGGGGATTCGTCACGCCGGCATTGTTGAACAGCAGATCGACGCGGCCGAAGCGTTCGACCGCCGCCTTGAAGAGGTTTTCGACCGATTTCGGATCGGCGACGTCGGTCGGCACGGCGAGCGCGCGCGCCCCAGCGTTCGATTCGCCGATCACCGCTTCGAGCGGCGCGGGACGCCTGCCCGCCAGTACGACCGACCAGCCGTCGCCGAGCAGGGCCAGCGCCGCCGCGCGGCCGATGCCGCTGCCCGCTCCGGTGACGATTGCGATTCGTTGAGACTGGTTGGCTGCATCGGACATATCGGCGTTCTCCTGTCGTTATGCGCGCGACACTTGCGCGCGCTGAATTCGGGAGAACATTATCGACGACTCAGCGCATTTCGGCGCTGATTCAACGCGCGCTTCAACGCGCGTTTCACCGATTACGGGACGCTTCCGTCGTGACCGGCCCCGCCGTGTTGCGCAACGCACTGCCGTCGCAGAAGACGGCAGTCATCAGCATCGGCACGATCTGCTTCACCACGGCCGTGCTGCCCGCTTCACGCACCTTCTCTTCCACCGTCTCCGACGCGGCGAGCACCACGACGCCGTACGCGGAGTCGTTGATCGGCTGGCCGCTGCCTCGCTTGAACATGTCGTCGCCGTGCTCGTAGCCCAGCACGGCATAGACGCGAAAACCGTATGCCGTGAGTTCACTGCCCTGCGTCGGCTTGAAGGCGTTCACGGAATTCGCCTCGACGCGCATCGGTCGCGCGTCGATGGACTTGTCGGCGACGAGCGGCGCAATGAACCTGTGCGCGCTGGACTTGCAATCGAGCTGGCTTTCCAGAGGGGTTGCGCCGCACAGGCTGGGCAGCAGTCCCCCGACCACGGCAGCGAATGCGGTAAGCGTTGCGAGAGGAGCGGTTTTCATGGCGAGTCAAAACCAACGGTTCGAAAGGGCCGACAGGAATGCTCAGGCATCCGAGTCGATGCAATAAGCGAGCCAGCGAATCTGGCAAATCGGCCCGCACCTCGCGCACGCGCTGCATTATTCCCGCAGGGGCTTGGTTTCTAGTGTTGGTTGACTTCTTGACCTTTGGCGTTACGCGCAATCCTCGTTCTCTTACAGCGATTCCTACAATCGCTTTTGTAGTGAAGTTAAAGACAGGTTCTGCGCTTCGACAGGCGGCGTCTGTACGAGATCCCTCAATCTTTACTTTTCGATGCGGCGATCCGATGACTGCGCGCGCAAGCCGTAAGCAACAGGAAAACGTCGAAATGGTTATATTCGCGGTTCCGACCTTCGAGGACCCTAAATGACCGCGCTTGCCGATTTTCCGATCACCCGCAAATGGCCTGCTCAGCATCCCGAGCGCATCCAGTTGTACTCGCTGCCGACGCCCAACGGCGTGAAAGTCTCGATCATGCTCGAGGAAACCGGCCTGCCCTACGAGCCGCATCTGGTGCGTTTCGATACCAACGACCAGCTTTCGGACGAGTTTCTGTCGCTGAATCCGAACAACAAGATTCCCGCGATCATCGATCCGGACGGGCCCAATGGCGAGCCGTTGCCGCTGTTCGAATCGGGCGCGATTCTCGTCTATCTGGCGGCGAAGAGCGGCAAGTTCATGCCCGACGACGTCGCGAAGCGCTACGAAGCGCTGCAATGGCTGATGTTCCAGATGGGCGGCATCGGCCCGATGTTCGGGCAAGTCGGCTTTTTCCACAAATTTGCCGGCAAGGATTACGAGGACAAGCGGCCACGCGCGCGTTACGTCGCGGAATCGAAGCGACTGCTTGCGGTGCTCGAAAAGCGCCTCGACGGGCGCGACTGGATCATGGGCGACGAGTACAGCATCGCGGATATTTCGGTGTTTCCGTGGGTGCGCAATCTGATCGGCTTCTATGAGGCGCGCGAACTCGTGGACTTTCATGAGTTCGGGAACGTGGAGCGCACGCTCAAGGCCTTTCTGGACCGCCCCGCCGTGCAGCGCGGACTCGAGATTCCGAAGCGCAACTGAGTCGGTGCTCGCGCTTCGTGCCCGTTGCAAATGCGCGCGGGCATCGGACGCAAACGTATTCGGCACATGAGGGATGCGGTTGTCACACAACCGTCTTGAACCGCCGGTAGATTGCGCTTCTCGAAAAAGTCTGAGGATTGGCCGCTCGCGCCGAATCAGACTTTCCACGCGCACTTTTTCTCCTCTACCGCATATGTCGAAGCTCACTGTCAGGGCGCGCCTCGCGATCGTCACGGGCGCGGTCGCCGCCGTGCTCGTCGCGGTCGGCAGCGTCGGGTTATTCGGCGTCCAGCAAGGCAATGCCGCGCTGCGCCACGTCTTCGAAGGCCGCGCGCAGGCGCTGCAAACCATTTCGACCATCGACGAACTCATCACGCAGAGCCAGTTCGCGATCAGCGACGCGGTGCTCGATCCATCAGCGCAAAAAACGCAGACCGTGGTGACGTCGACGCAGCAGCGCATCGCGAATATCGATGCCCTGCTCGGCCGCTATCTGCGCTATCCGCTCGATGCCACCGAAGCGCCGCTCGCCAAACGCCTCGCCAGCGATTGGGCGACCCTGCGCGACAAGGGCTTTCGCCCGACGGCCAGCCTGCTTGCCGCGAACAATCTTTCGGAAGCGCAGTGGATCGTGACGCAGCAAATCGAGCCGACCGCCGCGCGCGTCAAGAAGGAAACCACGGAATTGCGCGCATTCCAGCTAAGCGCCGCGCAGCACGAGTATGACCACGCGCAACGCGTGAGCCGTGTCGTGCAGTGGACTGTTGGCGCGTGCATCGCCGCGGGCGTGGCGCTCGTCGGATGGCTGTGCCTTTCGATGGCGCGCGCGCTGATCCGGCAACTGGGCGGCGAGCCGGCGCTCGCGGCAAACGTCGCGCGGCGCGTGTCGCAGGGCGACCTGCTGACGGATGTACCCGTCGCGCCCGGCGACACCCAAAGCGTGATGCACGCGATGAGCCTGATGCGCAGCCAGCTCGCATCGATGGTCGGCGACATCAAGCGCTCGACCGACACCATCGGCATCGCGGCGGCGGATATCACCGAGGGCAATCACGCGCTGTCCGCGCGCACCGAGGAGCACGCGGCGAGTTTGCAGCAAACGTCGGCGAGCATGGAGCAGATCGCGTCGACGGTGCGCGCGAACGCCGACCACGCGAACCGCGCGCGCGAGCTCGCGAAGGAAGCGTCGGTGCGTGCGAAAGACGGCGAACGCGCCGTCGCCGACGCGATCGCGCGCATGACCGATTTGTCGGCGCGTTCGGCGCAGATCGGGCAGATCACGGGCGTCATCGAATCGATTGCATTCCAGACCAATCTTCTCGCGCTGAATGCCGCCGTCGAAGCGGCGCGGGCTGGATCGCTCGGGCGCGGCTTCGCCGTCGTCGCGGAGGAAGTTCGCGCGCTCGCGCGTCGTTCGTCAGGAGCGGCGAAGGAAATCGCCCAGTTGACGCACGAAGTCAACGCGCATGTCGAGTCGAGCGGATCGACGGTGAAACACGCGGGTTCGACGCTCACCGATCTGCTCGCTTCCGTCGATGGCGTGTCAGCACTCGTCGAAGCCATCGCGACGGCGTCGAGCGAGCAAAGCGGTGGCATCGATGAAGTGAACGACGCTGTCTCGCAGATGGATCGGCTGATGCAGGGTAACGCGGCGCTCGTCAACGAGGCGGCAGCGGCGGCGCTCTCGCTCGATGCGCAAGCGCGCGAACTCAGGCAGACGGTGCAGGCGTTTCAGGTTTGACGTTCTTTCGATTCGGCTCGGCGCTTTGTTGCCGGTCGCCGTGGTTTTGGCGCGACGCCGATGCGCGGATCACGTGACAGGACAAGCAAGGTAACACGACGGACGACATCCTCGAACGCAGGGTCGCTTTGCTTTACGCAAAGCCATTTCCCGAGGACCTGATGCGGGTGCAAGGCGGGAATTTCCTTGATGAGCGCAGCGTGTCGTTCCTGCGACGTGCATACCAGCAAACCGTTCCACGGTTCGTCGCGGTCGGCCACAACCAGGCACAGCAGCCCATCGACGTATGCCGCGTCGCTGCCGAACATTCGCTTTCGGAAATACGTCTCGTCGCCTTCGAGAGGCTCGAGAATCCAGAGCAATGAGTTTCTGACCTTGGATGACATCGAATATTCAACTCAGCGTTCGGCGTTCTACCTGTCGTCGGCCCGAGAGCGACGCTTCTTATAGCTCACCGCGACTGGCGCCGATGGCGTGGAAGGCGGCGCATAGGGAGACTCGTCGGGGCCGAACTCCTGCGTGGCCGCAAACAACGCATCGTTGAGCGTTTCCTCAAGGGCCTGCTGCGATTCCTCACCGACGACTGAATTACGCGTTTCGTCGTCGCCCTCCTGGGAGTTTGCTTGGGCAGGCCCCGCGGCGCTTGTCTGAAGACCGTGCGGCGAGCCGGACAGAGCCCACTGCGCCACGAGCTCTTGCGCTCGGGCATAGGAACATGTGATGACACCGCGAACGGTTTCCACCTGCAGCGCGCGCCGAGCCGCAAGCGTCTCTGCGTCGACGTGGTGGTCATCAGCCAGCATGAGGGCAGAGATGCCGAGGGAGTTTGCCTCGCCCGCCGCCAACCTCGCGTTGGTAGCCACCAGCTCACGCCATCGCTCGAACCCGCAACCCGACGCCACGGCTTCGAGCGCCTGATTCAGGCGCAGCGCGTTCTTGCCACCAGCCAGCTCCTGCAGGAGCTCTGCCTTTTCCTGTGCGGCGTCGGACGAAATCAAGTAGCGTGCGCTTACCTCAATAGCCATGCCTATGTCACCCTCTGCGGAAATCTGAAAATCAACTGTCCTGCCGTGCAGACAGGCCTTACGGCATTATCGTGCGCGTTGGTCGAATTTTAGCTCGCCCGCTAGTCGGACTCATCGTTCAACGAATGCCGGTTCCAGACTGTTGCGAGCAGCCACTGGAACAGCGTGTGGCCCTTTTTCTGCTCATCAGGCATCGGAGCGACGAGCTTACCAAGCTTGTCCTGCCGATATGCAAGTAGCTGACACATCTGCTTCGCAACCTCGGGATGATCCTTGAGAAACGAAGTCATGTCGTCCTTGCCGAGCTGGAACAAGACCGACGGCGTGAGCGTTGCGATGGACACGTGCATCGAGAGCCCCGCGAGCAGCCCCGCTTCGCCGAACGCTTCACCCGGCCCAATCCGAGCGATTTCGCGGCTACCTGCCGACTCGACGAGGGAAACCGACAGCACGCCGGAATGCACGATCGAGAGACTGTCCGGCACGGTGTCCGGCGCCAGAATCTCGTGTTTCTCCTGATACTCGTGTCGGGAGAGGCATTTCGCCAGCCTTGTCACCTCCTCGCCCGACAGGCTGTCGAACAGGCTTACTCGCTTCAGCAGCGCCTCCTTCTCGTCACGCGACGTGAGCGCCGGCGCCGGCACGCCAAGCGCCCGTAACGCTACGTCAGCCGACGCGAGATGGCGGTAGCAGAGGTCGAAGAGTTCGCTTGATACGGCAAGCTTCTGGTTCATATCGGCCACGAAGGCTACCACTTCGTACTGCACCGAGTTTGCGGTGGTGCGCTTCATCCGGGCGTACGGCGCCGGCGTCGCGAGAATGACATTGCAGCCCGTGAGCGCGCGCCCCAAGGCGTCCAGCACAGTTTTCGGTCGCGCCTCGGGTTCGATTTCGAGAATGAGCGACAGCCCGTGGACGTCCCCCGGCCTGCTGTTGTTGGTGATTTTCGCCTTTGCCGCGACAGCGTTCGGCACGATGAGCGTGTTTCCCTGACCCGTCAGTAAGTGCGTCGCGCGCCAGTTCATCTCGACGACCTTCCCTTCAACGTCGTCAATCGTCACCCAGTCGCCTATTGCATACGGCTCCGTCGTGTTGATGACGATGCCCGCGAAGACATCGCTGAGCGTGCTCTGAATGGCAAGGCCCAGCACGATGGCGAGTGCGCCCGATGTCGCGACCAGTCCGCGTACGGGCAATTCGAGCACGAAGCCCAGGGCGGCCACTGCCGCAGCAAGAAAGACTACGGCGCCGAACACATCCGAGAAAAGACGCTGCTTTCTCCAGGCGCGCGGCAGCAGCAGGGTGTCGAGCGAAAGCGTGAGCAGACGCGCGCCCATCAACCACCAGATGATTTCGAGTACCTGCCCCAACCAGTGCAGCTCGACCACGTCGATGTAAGGAGCCTGCGTAAAGGGACTAAGGCCAGACGAAAAAAGTATCCAGCTGAGCCCGAAGAAGAGCGCGAGCCGAATGAAGAGTCGTGCCAGGTCGTTCGCGGGCAGCTTCGCGCGCCACACGACCACGTCCACAGCGACAATGGCGAGACCCAGAATCAGGGGGTTCTTCACGGCGGCTCCTCTCGAGGAACGACTTCGAGAGAATACACAGTTGGTGCTATCTGCGCGCTAGTGACGGCTTGCGCGCCAGCGCGAGGGGCACGTAATCGGAGCCTGTAGACTCAAGTCGTAATAGCGGCTTTGGTCAGTGCGACAGCATGTACGCAATTACGGCCAGCCGTTTTGGCGGCGTACATCTGCGCGTCGGCCGCTTCTACCAGGTGAGCTGGCGCGATGTCTTCGCCCGGGTTGCATGTCGCCACACCAATCGAAACTGTGATGCATCGATGTTCGTGTGTGATGTGCTGAAGCTGCAGGCCTTGCACCTCCGTCCTGATTGCATCGGCCATCACGGTTGCTGCTTCGGTCGTCACCTTGGGCAAGACCACCACGAATTCTTCACCGCCATAACGGCTGACGAAGTCGACGGAGCGACGAGCCACCCGTCGAACACAGTGCGCGACAGCGACGAGTACTTCGTCGCCGGCGGCATGTCCGAGGGTGTCGTTGAATCGCTTGAAGTGGTCGATGTCGATGAAAAGGGCTGAGAGACGCGAGCCACGTTGCCGCGCCCTGTCCCATTCCTGAGCAAGATGCGACTCAAGGCCGCGTCGATTCGCAAGCCCGGTAAGCGGGTCGGTCGTCGATAACCGCCTGAGCCTGGTCTCCTTGCTGACCTGCTCTCGAAGCACAAATGCGAAGAGCCAGGAGGCGGAAACTGCCACGGCCGCGAGCGCCGCGGCGAGCACGAGTACCGTTGCATCGCCGAGAGTCATTTGAACCGCATCGAGCAATAAGCTCACGAGACCAAGGACGAGGCCTGTGCCGAGGACCCCGATAATCATTGGATGCACGCCGAGAATCTGCGCCGTTCGGCGTAAGACCAAATGCATGCTGGCGCCCGCTTGACTGCTGCTGGGCGAACTACGGGGCTCAAAGGTTGCCATGACCGGATCTCACCGAATGCCGGGCCCTGATGGGTGCCGGGACCGCCTTACTGCTTCATGGTTTTTGGCCTGAGCAATGATTGACTGATCAAGCAATATGATAAATCGCAAATTGAAACGCACCCGCGACAAGTCGCCGCGTGAGTGCGTATAGCGGACGTTATTCGAGAGCTACATCGATTTTTGGCGCGATGACACGAATTTCGCAACCGGTTCAGAATGGACGACGAAGCAGCGCGCGAATTTCGCACGCCGCGGGAAATGCGTTACGCATCAACCCGTTGGCCCGGCGATGCTCAGGATATCCACATGCTTGTGCACGGAAACTGTGGACAAGCTACGTTCTTCGATGCGATGTCAGACGGTGGTGACGCCATGGATGCCCTTCCCTGCTCTTTTTCCTCTCGCGAATTTCCCCTTCGCTCCATCCGCATGCGACGATTTCCCGCCATTGCGGCGATCGGGCTGATGTGCGTCGCGGCCCACGCGCAGACGCAGTGTCCCGGCTATGTCGAAACCGATGCCGGCAGCGCGTTCGACATCGCTTCGATCATCAGGGATACCGGTTCGCCGCAATCCGCGCTCGACAAGGTGCGTAACGCGGTAGCGCGCGTCGATGCGGGCGGTGGATGCGCGATCTTCCGCGACCGCCTCGCATGCGAAGAGACGCTTACGCTCGCGAACAAGGCCATCGCCGCGCTGCAGGCGTGCGCGTCGTCCCGCGCGCCGAAAAGCACTTCGCACGGGTAGTGAAATAAAAAAAGCGCGTGCCGCCCGATTCGGCGGCACGCGCTTTTGAGTGCGCCCAAACGTAGGTTCGGGCGTCTCGAAGGATCAGCGATCCAGGAACGGACGCAGCTTGTCGGCGCGGCTCGGATGCATCAGCTTGCGCATCGCCTTGCTTTCGATCTGACGAATACGCTCGCGCGTGACATCGAACTGCTTGCCCAGTTCTTCGAGCGTGTAGTCCGAAGCCGTGTCGATACCGAAGCGCATGCGCAGCACCTTCGCCTCGCGCGGCGACAACGCGTTGAGCGCATCGTCGATCGCGGCGCGCATGTTCGCGTGCACCGCGGCGTCCGCCGGCGATGCGGCGCCCTGGTCTTCGATCATGTCGCCAAGCGTCGCATCGGCATCTTCACCGACCGGCGTTTCCAGCGACACCGGCTGCTTCGCGATCTTGAGAATGCCGCGGATCTTCTCCTCCGGCATTTCCATGCGCTCGGCGAGCACCGACGGATGCGCTTCCTGACCGGTCTGCTGCAGGATCTCGCGCGAAATGCGGTTCAGCTTGTTGATCGTTTCGATCATGTGAACCGGCACGCGAATCGTGCGCGCCTGATCGGCGAGCGAACGCGTCACGGCCTGACGCACCCACCACGTTGCATACGTCGAAAATTTCCAGCCGCGGCGATATTCGAACTTGTCCACCGCCTTCATCAGACCGATGTTGCCTTCCTGAATCAGATCCAGGAACTGCATGCCGCGATTGACATACTTCTTCGCAATCGAAATCACGAGACGCAGGTTCGCTTCGATCATCTCGCGCTTGGCCTGACGCATCTTCAACTCGGCAGCCGTCATGCGACGGTTGATCTGCTTGAGTTGCTGAAGCGGCATCTCGACCACGCTTTCGACATCGATGAGCTTCTGTTGCTCGGCCTGAATGGCAGGCAAACTGCGCTCGAGCGAGGCGCCGTACTGCTTCGAGCCCGCCGCCGCGCGCGAGGTCCATTCGAGATCGGTCTCGTGACCGACGAACGATTCGACGAACTTGTCGCGCGGCATGCCGCAACGATCCACCGCGATCTGCAGCACGCGACGTTCGATATCGCGCACCTGCGCGACGCGCTGCTGCACGTCCGCGCACAGGCGGTCGATGGTCTTCGCCGTGAAGCGGATCGAGCCGAGCTCGCGCTGGATTTCAGTGCGCGCCTTTTCGACGGCCTTGATCGCGACCGCGCCCGAACCCTTAGGATTGCTTGCCTGTTCCGCCAGCTCGCTCACCCGGGCGAAAATCTCGAGGCAGTCCGCCTTCAACTGCTTCAGACGCGCTTCGTTCGACGCGCCGGCATCAGCGCCGTCCACGTCGTCATCGTCGCTATCGTCGTCGCTGTCGGATTCGTCGGTGTCCGTATCGATGTCGGCTGATTCGCTTGTTTCGGAAGGCGAAATATCTTCGTCTACCGAATCTTCTTCCTTCAGGCCATCGACCAGTTCATCGATCTTCAATTCACCCGACTCGACTTGCGCCGCATCGGCGAGAATGGTCGCGACGGTCGACGGGCACGCCGCGATCGCCTGAATCATCTCGTGCAGACCGTCTTCGATGCGCTTCGCAATGGCGATTTCACCGGCACGCGTGAGCAGCTCGGTCGCGCCCATTTCGCGCATATACATGCGGACGGGGTCGGTCGTGCGGCCGAATTCCGAATCGACCGTCGACAGCGCGTTTTCCGCTTCTTCGTCCGATTGCTCGTCGGTGACCACGCTCGGGGCGCTATCGCTCAACAGGAGCGTTTCGGCATCCGGCGCCTGCTCGTAGACCGCCACGCCCATATCGTTGAACGTGCTGACGATGGTTTCCATCGCCGCGGTTTCAGCGAAGTTATCCGGCAGATGGTCGTTGATCTCGGCATGCGTGAGGTAGCCACGCTCCTTGCCCAACTGAATGAGCGCGCGCATCTGGCGCTGACGCTCTTCGTTCTGCTCTGCGGTCATCGCGACATCGGGCTGCATCGTGCCGGTCTGGCCCTTCCCTTTGTTCGCCCGCCGGCCTGGTGCCTTGCGCGCCGGTGCGACGATATCCAGCTCCGAATCTTCCCGATCAAAACTTGCCATACTTTCTCCTCGACAGGTTTGCTCGGCGACGACAGATCCCCGGAGCGAGCGTAACGGCCCGCAATGATATCGATGACAGCTTCGACCACGGACGGCTGCTGAAAATCGCATCGAGCAAAGCACGCAGACCGCATCCGTACGCGGTTTTGCGTTTTCCAATCGCCCATTAAGGCGCAACCTTAGAGTATATCAGCATTTGCTGCGACGCAGCAGGTTTTTCAATACTTTTTGGGTTGCGGTCTTCGGCGGACCCTTTCATTCAAGTAGCGCGCGTGGGCCGTCTCATTGAATCGTCGTCATCGCCAGTCTTTTCAGATGAATCAACGAGGCTTGCCTTCGAGGCGGCACGCGACACCGCTTGTAAGAGCGAACTCAAACATGAGGGGCGTGACCGGTCTTGAGAGGCTGGTCGCGTGGCGTCCCTCGAAGGGTTAGTTGGGGCACATCCTGCCCGCTTCAAGCGAAGAAACGCTTTGATATCGCTGAGGTGCGTCTCGAAATTGGGGCTGGATTCGGTGGGGCGCGAATTCATCTGGGCCGGCACCGGCGGGACGCGCGAGCGAAAGTGCGATGTGGAAGGCTGACCATCGACGCGGTCGACCGTCGGGTCGACTGAGACGATGTGTCCAGCGTCGAGCGCTGCGACGAAATCCTGGGCCCATGCGCCGGCATGCACGCGCGGTTGTGGCTCGTCGCGATGGTGGATCACGATGGAGCGCGCGTCCTTGGAGATGCGGTAGTTACGAACGCCATCGCGGCTGACGAAGGATTGGCCCGCGAGATTCGTGGCTACGTCAGCGGTGCGCCGCGATTCGGCAAGCTTCTGTTCTTGGGCGACATGGACGTCACGCTGGCTTCGTGCGCGATAGGCGAAGTCGACCGGAGCACGCAAAAGCGTACGGACATAGCTGATCGGATGTGTGGCGCGCTTCAAATGGTTCCAACTGGCCTCGACGACATCGGAAAGGAGTTTGCCGTGGGCCTTCGCCTCGCGCATCAGTTTGAAGATCAAAAATTCACGAAATCCCAGTGGGACGAGGCGCTGAAGATCGGCGGGAAGCCGTCCTGGTTGTCTCTTTTGAGTAGTAGGGATTAGATCCTTATATATAGCACCGTCTGCCACGGTGACAGACGGCGGCACGCAAGAAAAGACGGGGGCGGTCGGGATCGGGTCGTCCTGATGATTGGCGGAGGGCGCTTCGTTGGCGGCAACAGACTCGACGAGACCCAGCAAAGAGGCCGCTTTCTCGGTCAGATGAAGATAGGCGCGGCCGAATAGGCCTGCCGCTCCGTATCGTGTTTGGGGCGGGCGCGTGATGAATCCAGCGAACTCGAGATCGTCCAGGCCGCGATAGAACGTACGCATCGATTGCTGCGCTCGCCCCGTGAGCAATTCTCGACGGGCGAAGATCGGGGCATAGGGACGAGAAGCGTCGACGGTACGCGCCAAGGCCGCGAGCAGCGCACGTGCACGAGCGGGCAGGGCGGCGGTGTGAGTCGCGCGATGTGCGGCTCGAAAGATCACCCAGGGCAGGTTCGATCGATCGCAGGCGTAGTCATCGATCGCCTGTTGATCTTCCAGTTCGGAAGGCGGTTCGGGTTCTTGCGGGCGAAAACCAACCTCGCCAGCAACGGAATGTTGCGCGATACGCATGTCAAGTACGTCCATTTCGAAAAATGGAAGACAAACGCTTGACTGCCGATCGCGTTCCGCTAAACTTCGAGATGTGGACTCGTGACCCGATTGGCGTCGGGAAGCGGACCGGGCGATAAGCAGTTAAGCCCGATATTCAAAAGCCTTCGGTTGGCGCCGAAGGCTTTTGTCTTTTTGCAGCTTGTTCGTTACATAGAAGCCTCGTTAGTGCTCTGACGACAAGTCTTTGATTTTCAAGGAAGTTCTACTAGGTTCAACAACTATCGATTCCATCTGTTTCGTTAAGTTGTTGATTTGAAACGAAAACCTAGAAGAGCTTCAATCCTGCTCCGATTCGCTCAACGTTTTGTTGATGAACTCGGCAATCCGTTGACCCCAATGCTCTGCATCGCTGGCATCCTTCTCAAAGAATCGGACGCCGACTACGCCGTTTCGCGTGGAAATCTCGCAAACCTTGCGTCTACCAGAGCGAACAACGGTCGCGCTCGGTGCTGCCGTGCGCGGCTTCTCAGCCGCAAGAGCAACCGCTCTGTCTTGTGTGAAGTTGTCGTCTTCGATCAGCCGACGAACCGCCTCCACAACCTTGTCCGATTTGCCCGCCTCCGTGAGCGCCGCGAGTTTTTGCGCGGCATTGCTTCCCAGCCGTTCTGGCTTCTCCGCGAGCGCGATCTTGGCTGCTTCCGGCAAGGCGTCGAACGAAAAGATTCGCGTGACGTGACTTTTGCTGAGCCCGGCGCTCTCGGAAATCTCAGTGCGTGACAAGCCGCTCAATTCCTGCAGCCGTTTGAAATTCCAATACTTCTCGAAGTCGGTCAGCGAAGGCGAGAGCAGATTCGAGAAGAACGCTGCAAATTCGATTTCACCTTCTTCGATCGACGCAACGTTCGCGCGAATGGTCGTGCGCGCAAGTTCGCGATAGGCGGCAACGCGGTTGTGCCCCGCCACGATCTCAAAGCGAGCGTCCGGCAGCACGCGCACCAAAATTGGCGTGGCGAGTGCGTGCTGCGCGAGATTGCTTTTGAGTTCCTGAAATTGCTCCGCCGTCAGCTTGCGGCGTCGGCCGGGTACTTCGACGAGCGCGTCGAGAGGCACTTCGAGCGCCGCTCGTTCCTCCAGTTGCGATTCGAGTTCCTTGATCCGTGCCTGCGCAGTATTGATGCGATGCTGCGCGTCCATCAAGCGTCCTGGCGACGTGCGCGCCTCCGTACTCACCGGCCGCGCCGGCGCCTCCGCCGGCTTGCTGCCGATGTTCGCTGTCTTGGCGAGGAGTCTGTCCCCGATGCCCATTTATGCCTCCGTCTGATTCCACGCGCGAACGAATTGCGCGTCGAGGTGTTCAGCGAGCCGGTCGAGCGGCTCCTTGAATCGGTTGTATGCGGCGGTGCTGCCGTCGGGCTTCGAAAGGTCATAGACCGTCGACAGTTGCGCAGATGCGCCCTTCGGTACGGTCGACTCCGGAATCTCGAATGGCAGCACGCGATCGCCGTACGCCTTCTGAAGCCAGCCGCGCACGACCCGAGAGACATCGTCGGACTTCGCCTTGGTCATGATCACGTTGACGAAATCGAATCGCTTCTGCTCGAGCACGCCCGGAAGCTTCTTCGCGATATCGGCGAAGAGGTGCCAGAACTGGGTGGAACTTGCGAAGTCGAGCGCCTCGGGCGGGCAGGGCAGCAGAATTGCATCCGACGCCAGCAGCGCGTTGATAGTCAGGTAGCTGAGTGCGGGAGGCGTGTCGATCACGATGGCGTCATACTCATTCGCGAGCGGCATCAAGCCCTTGCGGACGATTTCCCAGAACTCGAACGTGCTATCGTTGAGCACCTTCGCCGGAATTTCGAATTCGGCATCGAAGAGTGACGACGACGCCGGGATGAGATCCAGGTTGTGCCAATACGTCTCCTGCACCGCGTAGTGCAGCGTTTCCCGATCACCATAGATGAGGGGAAGAAGGGTCTGATCGTCCGAGATTTCCGCGTCCGGCGCCCATCCGCAAAGCTGGGTGGTGGTGCCCTGCGGGTCACAGTCGATAACGAGCACGCGACGGCCGAGCAGGGTCAACGCCTGCGCGGCAGATACAGCTGTCGTCGTCTTGGCGACGCCGCCCTTGAAGTTCGCAACGGTCACAATTCGCCCGCGCTTACCTTCCGGTCGACGTGTTCGCTCCTTCGTCGCCCTGATCCAAGTCAGTGCTTCTTCGAGGCTGAACTCCTTGCTGCGGCCCGCTCCCTTTGACGTGCCCGCAGGCAGATCGCCCTTGGTCGTCAGGTACTGGAACCGCTGCTTGTCGACTCCGCAGAGCGACGCCACCTGGGCGCTCGTGAATGTCGGCGCGCTTTTGCGCGGATACGGCTCCAACATCGCGTCGCGGATCTGATTGAGAATGTCAGTGGCTTGGGCGGCCACTCCCAAGAGCGTTTCGATCGAAACGGATTGATCGACTTCGGGAAGCCGAGCGCTTAGCATGGAGTTCGCAGTCACTGGCGGGCCTGGGTAAGCAAATAATTCTTCGGTTTGTGGAAAACAAGCTGCAAACCGAAGAATAAACGGCGAACCGGTAAACCTCAAGTAAACTCTGAAGTACTTGAGCGACCCCAGCGGGCATTTTTACAACGCCGGGCGCTTGTGTAAACGCGAATTCAGGACGGCTCTGCCGTTTTCGCGGACATCGAGGCGCTGCGAATCAGCTTTTCGACGCCCAGAAAGCGGCCAATGTCCTCGTTTTTGAGATACACGGCGGTGGTCGAAACGTCGGCATGACCAAGTCCGATGCTGACCTCGCGCAGTGTCGCGCCGTGTCCGAGCGCGTGCGCGGAGTGGGTATGGCGGAGCCAGTGCGTGCTCGCTCGTTTCAACTCCCGGCCCGTCCCGGGCTCCCGCGCTTCCATGAACACTGCCGCATTTGCGAAGATGCCCTTGAAGATCTTCCCGACACCGTCCGGCGTCAGCGCTCGCCCGCCTCGTGCCTGAGCCAGAATCGGCGTGCCTTCCGGGCAGTCGAGGGGCGCGCAAAGGCCGCGCAATGCGAGATTTTCCCCAAGGGCTTCGACGACGGCCGCCGGCAAGAGCACCGAGCGAGAGGCACCACGACCCTCTTCGATCGCGAGACGCCAGACGGGGCCGGTCACGCCCGACAGCCTTCCGACGCTCAGTGCGTCTGTCGTCGCGGCCGCCAGCTCCGCGCGACGCAGGCCGGTGGCGTACGCGAGAAGCAGCGCCAGTCTGTCGCGATGCTCGGAAAACGAATAATCGGAACGTTCGACCGAAAGCAGCACGTTTCTCCACTGCTCCAGGTCGAGCGATCGCGTCGCCGACTCGAACACAGGCGGTGTCGCGACGCGCGCGAAGCCCGCAAACGGGTTGTCGGCCAGATAGTTTTCACCGACCAGCCATTCGCACAGCGCGCTCAGGATCGAGCGGGCCGTTTCCCGGCTGCGGTCCGAAAGTGGACCGGCGAAGGGACGCCAGGTGGAGAGGCATCGTTCGCTCCGATGAGACGCGATCCATCGAGCCTCCGGCCGAGGGTTCGGCAGAAACGCACCGATATATTCCGCGCATTCCCCCGGATCGAGCGACGATAATGGCTTGTCTTTCTCGACGAGCGCCCACAGGAGCAGTCGTTCCGCTTCACGTCGATACGCGCGGCGCGTGTGCTCACTGCTCGACCGAGCATCAAGCCAGGCGGAAATCGCACGGACATCCGTATCGAAACGCGCTCCCGCGTCGGTCCGATTCGACCCTTTTGACCCGTCCAGCCGCGCCGGAACCCGCAATACCTCCAGCGGGGCGATCACGAACACGTCGCTCCCATCGGTTTCGGTACGCTGCGGGGGCGACATCTCGCCGGTGCGCCATTGCCGTCGCGGCACGAGCGCGTGCGGCGAAAACGTGTGCCGCAGCGCCTGAGCGTGAAGTTGCAGCCAGTCGACCACACGTTGCGCGCCCTTCGGACCGAGTCGCGGCACGGCGGCGTACCAGCGATGCCGACGCCGTTCGATCAATTCGATGAGATCCGCGATCGTCGCCAGGCCCGCCGATGTGAGCCGCATCGTGATTGCCGGTTCGAACCAGCCATCGATGGGATGCTCCGGACTCGGATCTTGCGCGAGCGATGCTTCCATGCGCGCAAGCGCATCCGCCTGCCGGCGCCGCAGCCTTACATTGCGCGCGGCACGCCGGTCGAGGGCAGGGGAGGTGACTGGCGGATAGGCCTCTTGACATAGCGCCAGCAGTTCCGATTCACTGTAAACGCCGTCCGGATCGACGTTTTCGCGGAATTCGTCGAGCGTGGGCGCGGCCGTGGCCGGCGGCGGCTCGAACAGCGGAATGCTGCCAGGACGAAGCCGCAACAGATGCGCGGCCTCCGTGTCGCGGGCGCGCCGGGCCAGGACCGACAGCGTGTCACGCAATGCGTCGATCAGTCGTCGCGTGGCGCGGACATCGGTCCCGGCATCGCCGTACGATGCGTGCAACTGCGCTTCAGACACGCCGTCCAGATAGCCGCGATACAGCGCGAAATGCTGGCGCGTGAGGCGGCTTGGAGCGCGCAGACGCGCGCTATCCGCGACGGAGTTCGTCGCGCCGTCTGCCAAACGGCCTGCGGAAGCTGTGGCGTCGGGCCTCATTTATCCTTTCTTTTCAACCATTTGGGGCAAGGTTATCAACCAGCTTCGAATTTGACAACAAAAATCGCTACATCTGATAAGTCGAATTATCAGCATTGAGCGTGACTTTCGACGCGCGTTCTCACCTTCGCACCTGCGCGCGCTTGAATGTTCATCCGCCCCGGCGCATATTTTCAGCACGCCCACTGCCCGTATCCGCAGGAGAAACGAGCCTATGCTTGATCCTGTACGCCCCGCGTCGAAACCGCCCGAGCAGGATGACGCGTTCCGCCCGAGCTTACCGGAGGTGTACGCGTCGGTGCATGTGCCGACGGGCGGTCGATGGATTCGCCGCTTCCTCGCCTTCGCCGGTCCCGGCTACATGATTTCCGTCGGCTATATGGACCCGGGCAACTGGGCGACCGACATCGCCGGCGGCTCGCGCTTCGGCTACACGTTGCTCACCGTCATCCTGCTGTCGAATCTGATGGCGATCCTGCTTCAGGCGCTTGCGGTCCGTTTGGGCATCGCGACCGGCCGCGATCTCGCACAGGCGTGCCGCGATCACTATTCGAAGCCGGTGAATTTCGCGCTGTGGCTCGCGTGCGAGGCGGCGATCGTCGCGTGCGATCTGGCCGAGGTGATCGGCACGGCCATCGCGCTGCAATTGCTGTTCGGCATTCCGTTGATTGCGGGCGCACTCCTGACCGCGCTCGACGCGTTCCTTTTGCTGCTGCTGATCAACAAGGGCTTTCGCTTGCTGGAGGCGTTCGTCATCGCGCTGCTGGTCGTGATCGCGAGCTGCTTCGCGTTGCAGATCGCCGCCGCGGCGCCGCCGCTCGCAGATGTGTTGCGCGGCTTCATCCCGTCGCCGCGCATCGTCGCGGATCGCGAAATGCTCTACGTGGCCATCGGCATCCTTGGCGCGACGGTCATGCCGCACAACCTGTATTTGCATTCGTCGATCGTGCAGACGCGCGCGTACGGCAAATCGGTGCGAGCGCGTCGCGCCGCGATCCGCTGGGCGACCGTCGACAGCACTATCGCGTTGACGCTCGCGCTTTTCATCAACGCAGCGATTCTGATCGTCGCCGCTGCCGTGTTTCATGCGAGCGGTCACGACGAAGTCGCGGAGATCGGCGACGCCTTCCATCTGTTATCGCCGCTTCTGGGCCTGGGCATCGCATCGACGCTCTTCGCCGTTGCGTTGCTCGCGTCCGGCCTGAACTCGACCGTCACTGCGACCCTCGCCGGCCAGATCGTGATGGAAGGCTTTCTGCGACTGCGCATTCCGAACTGGGCACGGCGGCTCATCACGCGCGCGATCGCCATCGTGCCGGTGATCGTCGTGACGGCGATCTACGGCGAGAAGGGCACGGGTCAGTTGCTCGTGCTGAGCCAGGTGATTCTGTCGATGCAACTGCCGTTCGCCGTCATTCCGCTGGTGCGCTTCGTGTCGGACCGTCGCAAAATGGGCGTCTTCGCCGTCTCGCGCTGGACGAGCGGGCTGGCGTGGCTCGTCGCGGCGGTGATCGTCGTGCTGAACGTCAAGCTGCTCGCCGACACGCTGCTGTCGTGAGCGCGCGGTGGCCACGAACACTATATATAAGGAGACGCACGCAATGAGCGGCAGATTCATCGACATCACGCTTCGCGACGGCACGGCCATTCCCGCTTACGTGACCCAGCCCGCGAAGGGCTCGGGCCCAGGCATCGTGCTGTTGCACGACGACGCGGGCCTCGATGACTTCATCACGCACACGGCCGATCTTTACGCCGAAGAAGGTTACGTCGTGCTTGCGCCGCGCCTTCCCGACTACGATCCGAAGCCCGGCGGCATCGCGGCGGAAAATTTCGCGGCGCTCGTCGATGCGCTGCGCGCGTTGCCGCAGCATGCGGGCAAGGTCGGCGTGGTCGGCTTCGGGCGCGGCGGACGGCTCGCGACGCGTATCGCCGCGCAGGCCGATGTCGATTGCGCCGCCTGCTATTACGCTGACGATTTCGCCGCCTGCCGCGCCGATATCCCCACGATCCGCTGCCCGATGGTGTTCCACTTCCCCGAACACGGCGCGCCCGAACAGCGCGAAGTCGATGCCCCGTTCGCAGGCAAGCCGCACATCGAGCGATATGCATATCCGGGCACATCGAGCGGCTTCATCGTTCCGGGCAGCGAGCACTACGACAAACCCGCCGCGCTGATGGCGTACTCGCGCACGCTCGCGATGTTCCGCAAGGTGCTCGGCCCGCTCTTCGACCTCAATCTGCTGTGGGAGCAGCACTGCTATTTCGAGTTCGGCACGCGCGACGTCGACGCCGTCATGCCGACGATGATCGCCGAGCCCTACGTGAATCACGTGCCAACGATGACGGGCGGCGTCGGTCACGATCAGTTGAAGCGCTTCTATCGATATCACTTCGTTCATTCGAATCCGGCCGATACGAAGCTGATTCCGGTGTCACGCACGATCGGCTCGGACCGCGTGGTCGATGAGTTCGTGTTTTGTGCGACGCACGACCGCGAAATCGACTGGCTGCTGCCCGGCCTCGCACCGACGGGAAAATACTTCGAAGTCCCGATGCTCGCTGTGATCCGCTTTCGCGGCGACAAGCTCTATAACGAACACATCTATTGGGATCAGGCCTCGGTGCTGGTGCAGATCGGCGTGCTCGATCCCGAAGGGCTGCCGGTCGCGGGCCGTCAGACCGCGCGCAAGCTGATCGATGAAACGCTGCCGAGCAACACGTTGATGCCCAACTGGGCGTCGAGCGAAGGCAAGCCGATCTGAACGATCCGAGAGACGGCGCGGCGCACAATTCAACGTCCTTTGCATAAGCGCAATGGGTGCACTACTCTGAGCGAATTGCTGCCTGCCGGCAGCACTATGCAGACGCGTGCATCGTGGAACGATGCGCCGCACTGCTGAGCAAATCGAAACCGTCCGCAGGCCGAAGATCTCATGCGCCGCTCGTCCCTTCAGGTACGATCGACGCCGCTCGCTCATGCCATCTCGATTGCGTTCGGCGTCTCCATTCTCGTTCGCGCGGTGCCCGCGCTCAGCGCGTGCGACAACACCGCGCCGCAGTCCGGCAAGAGCGCAACCTGCGATACCAGTCAGCCCAATCCATCTACTGTTCCGGTCATCGCCGTTGCGGGCAGCGTCAATGTGACGATCAACGTGCTGCCGGGCGCCGAACTCGATATCACCAACCGCAACGGACTTTTTGTCCGCAATACGAGCACGGCGGCGAACGCCGGTATCTTGCGCGTGAACGGCGATTCTTTCGACGGCATGACATCGCAAGGCGCGACGGGACAAAACGTGCTCGTGAACCGTGGCGCCATCTTCACGACCGGCGTGAGTTCCGAAGCGATGTTCAACAGCGCGGCCGCCGTCACGATGCGCAACGCAGCCGGCGGCACGCTCACGACGAGCGGCGCGAACGCCACGGGAATGGGCGATTACGGCAGCCCAGGCGGCGGCACGTTGATCAACGACGGCGCGATCTTAACGAGCGGCTCGGGATCGCCCGGCATGGGCGCGAACACGAACCGCGACACGCTCATCAACAACGGTTCGATCACGACGACGGGCGGATCGGCGAGCGGCATGACCGTGAGCGGCACGCCCGGCCAGAACGTCGTGACGAACAACGGCACGATCGACGTATCGGGCAACAACGCACAGGGCATCGCCTCGCAGGATGCATCGCCGGGACTGGTCACGAACACCGGATCGATACGCGTGCGCGGCACCGGAGGAAACGGTGTGCGCCTCGCGAATCAGGCGTCGGTCGTCAATGCGGCGGGCGCTAGCATCGTGAGCCAGCGCGCGAGCGGCATCGTCGCGAACGGGGGCGGCACGCTGGAGAACGCGGGCACGATTCAAGGCGCGACCGGCGTGACCATCGCCGGCGGCGCCGAGAGCATCAACAACACGGGCACGATTCGCGGCGCGAGCGCGGAGGCGATCGTCGCGAGCGGCAAGATCAATGTGTCGGTCACGAACACAGGCACGATCGCGGGAGGCGCGGGCGTCGCGGTACGCACCGACACCGGCGCCGACACGTTCAACATGAACGGCGGCGTCGTCACGGGACAGATTCGCCAGGGCGACGGCGTCGACGCTTTCACGATGACTGCGGGCCAGGTCGATTCGCTCGATCAGGGCGACGCGCGCGACACGTTCACGATGACGGGCGGGCGCATCGTCGGCGCGTTCGCGAATGGCGATGTCGCGCGCATCACCGACGGGCGCATCGGCAATGTCGATCTGAACGTGGGCGCGAACATCTTCGAGATGTCGGGCGGGCAGATCGACACGAACGTGACCGCCGCGCAGAACGACGACACGTTCACGCTCTCGGGCGGTACGATCGGCGGACGCGTCGATCTCGGCAGCGGCAACAACGCGTTGACGATCACGGGCGGGTCGATCGGGCAGGGCGTTACGACCACGACCGGCACCGACACGCTGACCTGGAGCGGCGGCACGATCGCGGGGCCGGTCTCGCTCGGCGCAGGCGACGACTCCGCCGTGATCCGCAATCTGAACGACATCACGCTCGCCGCGACGACGCGCTTCGACGGCGGTCCGGGCGTCGATGCGCTGAGATTCGACAACGTGCAGACGAGCGGCCTCGCGCGTTACGCCAATTGGGAGACGGTGAATGCGACGAACAACACGCAGCTTACGTTCGACGCGAACGGCCTCACGCTCGGCGACGCCGCGACCGGCACCGGCGCACTGAATCTCGATGCGACGAGCACGATTCTGGCGGGCGGCATCGGCAACACATCGATACAGCCGGCGATCGCCGGGCAACTCGTCGCGCTCAACAACGCGGGCACGATCGATCTGACCAACGGCGGCCCGAGCACGAGCGACGCGTTCGTCGTGAACGGCAACTACACGGGCAACGACGGGCGGCTGCTCGTGCAGAGCGCGCTCGGCGCGGATGGTGCGCCGAGCGACAGGCTCGTGATCGCGCAGGGCGCGGGCGCGGGAACGACGTCGATCGGCGTGACGAACATAGGCGGCACTGGCGGTCTGACGGTGAACGACGGGATTCTGGTCGTGCAGGCGACGAACGGCGCGACGACGTCGCCGGGCGCTTTCACGCTTGCGCATTCCATGAACGCGGGCGCTTACACGTACTATCTGTTCAAGGGCGGCGTGAGCGAGGGAACAGTGGATAACTGGTATCTGCGCTCGAGCGTGCCGCCGGCTCCCGCTCTCGCAGTGGCGCCCGCCCAGCCAGCCGCTCCGCCCCCGCCAACAACGCCAACAACGCCGACAACGCCGACAACGCCGACAACGCCGACAACGCCCGCGGCCCCCACGCCGACTGCCGCCGCAGGAACACCGCCGCTTCCAGCCCCACCGTCGCCCGGCTCAGCGCCGATCCCGCTGTATCGTATGGAAGTGCCGGTCTACGCCGAGCTACCGCCGATCGCGCGCGAGCTGACTATCCAGCAAATCGGCACGTTCCACGAGCGTCAGGGCGAGCAGGCGTTGCTGACCGAAAACGGCGCGCTGCCCGCAGCGTGGGCGCGCGTCTGGGGCGGCCACGCGACGCAGCACAACAGCGGCGCGGCCGATCCCGAGTTCAGCGGCGGCATCGGCGGCGTGCAGATCGGCCACGATATCTACGCCGATACGACATCGAGCGGGCATCGCAACCACTACGGATTCTTCTTCAGCTTCGCGCGCGCGAGCGGTGATATCGACGGGTTCGCGCTCGGCTTTCCCAACTCCGACGCCGGCCATCTGTCGATAAATGCGTATAGCGCCGGACTCTATTGGACGCACATCGGCCCGAGCGGCTGGTACACCGACGCGGTGCTGCTCGGCAGCTCGCTCACCGCCGATCCGCAATCGAACCGCGGCGTCGGCGCGACGACGCACGGCAGCGCATTCGCCGCATCGATCGAAGCGGGCTTGCCGATCCCGCTGCCCGCAGGCCTCGCGATCGAACCGCAGGCGCAACTCATCTGGCAGCACGCCAGTCTCCACGATATCGACGACGGCATCTCGACCGTGTCCTTCGATGAAGCGAGCGGTTTCGTCGGCCGGCTCGGCGTGCGCTTCTACGGTCACGTCGATGCGGCCGGCACGACCTTCGAGCCGTATCTGCGCGCGAACCTGTGGCGCTATTTCGGCGCGACCGATACCGCGACCTTCGCGGGCACCACCGTCATCCCGACGAGCGTGTCCGCGACGACCGCGCAATTCGGTGCGGGCGTCGTCGCGAAGGTCAGCGCGCGCGGCAGTCTGTCCGCAAACGTCTCGTACTCGACCAATGTCGGGGGCTCGCACCGCAGCGCGATCGAAGGCGGTCTGGGCGTGCGCTGGAAGTGGTGAGCCGTTGCATACTATGGTCACGCTAAAAGAACAATCAGGAGACGAGCATGACCGATGTGGCCGGCGAAGACCGCGCGCCCCGCTGCCCTTTTCATGACGATGCCCGCGCGCCAAACGGCTGCCCCGTGAGCGCGCCCGCGGCGGAGTTCGATCCATTCGGCGACGGCTACAGCCAGGACCCGCCCGAGTACGTGCGCTGGGCCCGTGAACAGGAGCCGGTTTTCTGGAGCCCGAAGCTCGGCTATTGGGTCGTCACGCGTTACGACGACATCAAGGCGATCTTCCGCGACAACCTCACGTTCAGCCCGTCGATCGCGCTGGAGAAGATCACGCCGACCGGCCCCGAAGCGAACGCAGTGCTCGCGTCGTACGGCTTCGCGCTGAACCGCACGCTCGTGAACGAGGACGAGCCCGCGCACATGCCGCGCCGTCGCGCGCTGATGGACCCGTTCACGCCGGAAGCGCTCGCGCATCACGAACCGATGGTGCGCGCGCTCGCACGCGAATATGTCGATCGCTTCATCGACGATGGCCGCGCCGATCTCGTCGATCAGATGCTGTGGGAAGTGCCGCTCACCGTCGCGCTGCACTTTCTCGGCGTGCCCGAGGAAGACATGGATACGCTGCGCCTCTACTCGATCGCGCACACGGTCAACACCTGGGGACGGCCGAGGCCGGAAGAGCAGGTCGAGGTCGCGCATGCGGTCGGCAAGTTCTGGCAGTACGCGGGCAAGGTGCTCGACAAGATGCGCGAAGACCCGTCCGGTCCCGGCTGGATGCAGTACGGCATCCGCAAGCAGAAGGCACTGCCCGAAGTCGTGACGGATTCGTACCTGCATTCGATGATGATGGCCGGCATCGTCGCTGCGCACGAGACCACGGCGAACGCCACCGCGAACGCGCTCAAGCTGCTGCTGCAACATCGCGACGCGTGGCGCGACATCTGCGAAGACCCGAGCCTCATTCCGAACGCGGTCGAGGAGTGCCTGCGTCACAACGGCTCCGTTGCGGCGTGGCGCCGGCTCGCGACGAAAGACGTGACGATCGGCGGAATCGACATTGCCGCGGGCTCGAAGCTTCTGATCGTCACGTCGTCGGCGAATCACGATCAGCATCAATTCGCCGATGCCGATCTCTTCGACATCCGTCGCGAAAATGCCAGCGATCAGCTGACTTTCGGCTACGGCGCGCATCAGTGCATGGGCAAGAACCTCGCGCGCATGGAGATGCAAGTCTTTCTCGACGAACTCACGCGCCGCCTGCCACACATGCGGCTCGCCGAGCAGCGCTTCACTTACGTGCCCAACACGTCGTTTCGCGGGCCGGAGCATCTCCTGGTGGAATGGGACCCGGCGATGAACCCGGAGCGCGCCGATCCGTCCGTGCGCGAGGCGCGCGCGGTGGTGCGGATCGGTGAGCCGTCGTCGCATGCGGTGAGCCGCGCGGTGATCGTCGATTCGGTCGATGCGTGCGCGGATCGTATCGTGCGCGTGCGGCTGGTTTCGGCGGACGGGCGCGATCTGCCGCGCTGGACGGCGGGTTCGCATATCGACGTAGTCTGTGGCGAGACAGGCCTCTCGCGTCAGTATTCGCTGTGCGGCGACCCCGCTGACCGGCGCGCGTTCGAGATCGCCGTGCTGCGCGAAACGCAGAGCCGCGGCGGCTCGGCGTGGGTGCACGACAACGTGAAGCCCGGCGCCCACTGGCGCATTCGCGGCCCGCGCAATCACTTCCGCCTGGACGAAACCGCGAATCGGCTCGTGCTGATCGCGGGCGGCATCGGCATCACGCCGATCAGCGCGATGGCGCGGCGCGCGCGTTCGCTCGGCATCGACTACGAACTGCACTACAGCGGCCGCTCGCGCGCGTCGATGGCCTTGCTCGACGAGATGCGCGCGCTGCACGGCGAACGTCTTTTCGCGTATGTCTCCGAAGAAGGCACGCGCAACGATTTCGCAGCGCTCGCCGTGGGCGAGGGCACGCTGATCTACGCGTGCGGCCCGGCGCGCATGCTCGACGCGCTCGGCGTGGCGAGCGCGTCGTGGCCGGAGGACGCGCTGAAGATCGAGCATTTCGAATCGAAACTCGGCACGCTCGACGCGGAAAACGAGCAGGCGTTCGAAGTCGAGTTGAAGGATTCCGGCCTCGTGCTGACCGTCCCGGCCGATCAGACGCTCCTCGCGACGCTCAGACGCGCGAACGTCGACGTGCAGAGCGACTGCGAGGAAGGACTGTGCGGATCATGTGAAGTGCGCGTGCTCGCCGGGGATATCGATCACCGCGATGTGGTGCTGACCAAAAGCGAGCGCCAGTCGAACAACCGGATGATGGCGTGCTGTTCGCGCGCAAAAGGCAAAAGGATCGTTTTAGCGCTTTGAAAATTCAGCGACGCGTCGAGCGGATTTTCGTTGACGGATGACATTATGTCGCGGCATTGCGCAAGCGATTAACTGCATATGGCTTCATCACGCCGTCATATATCAGCGTTAAGACGGTCCAAAATTCTTTTGCGTAAAGACGGATTGGTTATACGCAGTAGTTAATTCGCATATAAAGAACGGGGCGATATCCCGCTCGGCGTCCACGACAGAAAGCCCACGACAACAACTTGGCTACGTTTGTATTACGTATTTACCCGCGATTGGCGAAGTGATCATACAACTTGCGCAATTTTCGTCATCATATAGGATGATTAATGAACGCACGTTCGAGCATTGCTGCAATATTCAGCACGAACGAAGCGGGACTTTTTACGCGATCTAGGGTTTATACCTACTAATATGAAATTTTTTACGCATGTTTTGCGTTTAGAATTGTTACTAATTTGGTGCGACGCACAAGCGCGCACGACCGAATAACTTCCAATATGCTCTGCTGCCCGCCGGCGCGAATCTTCGCGCAGCGGAATTGCGCATTCGCGATTCACGGCAGCAAGGCGAAAGAGAAGGCCGGTGCTTAACCTGAGAGATTTATCCAAGGCCCATATAAATGGACCACGCAATTGGCCGCACGTTTGCCGCGTCCCGTTCGGGATTTTTTCTGCGGAACGAACTTCGTCTCACGGGCGAGGTCATCCGCAGTCGGCGCGACGCCTTTTGAAGTCGCTCGCTCATGCATCGGTCGGTCGGACATCGCTCCGCACGCGGCGCTGCGCATCAATCCGCCCGAGTTCGAGTCGAACTCACCCAGTCCATTCGTAATGGATGCGTTTTCGCGTCGCGAGCATTGCATCGCGAACGAAGATTCCGTTCACGCTTTCGCTGTTTGACGAGGATAGAAAATGACTGACGTAGTGATCGTATCGGCCGCGCGTACGGCGGTAGGCAAGTTCGGCGGTTCGCTCGCGAAGATCGCGGCGCCGGAACTGGGCGCAACGGTGATCA
>Ga0160447_100248_pt1 | contig 29899 bp, 30 predicted proteins | sample HID1973K_E1MG_FD_108222 | JGI IMG/M metagenome (GOLD analysis project Ga0160447, IMG submission 108222) | Enriched mosquito-associated microbial communities from UW Madison campus, WI, USA - HID1973K_E1 MG | ecosystem: Host-associated > Arthropoda: Insects > Digestive system > Unclassified ...
GCGGAGCTTGCGCTTTTCATCAGGGGTCCTCTGATCGCCGGTGGAATGCGGCACACGATGGCCGTGCAACTGACGGCAACTTGCCAGCTTGAAACTTCGCGCGGCGAAGGCGGCGTGTACATCGCCGGGACTTTGCCGCACGGTCTGCAACGGCTCGTCAGCATTGCCATCGCATTCGCGGCGCGGCCGCGCATCCTGTGTCTCGACGAACCGCTCACCGGTCTGAATCAGACGGAAGTCGCCGCGACGCTCGACGTGTTCGAGCGCATCCGCGACGAGTACGGCAGTTCGGTGCTGCTCGTCGAGCACAACATGAAAGCGGTGATGCAGGTCTGCGACCGCATCGTCGTGCTGCGTCACGGGCGCATGCTGGCGACGGGAACGCCGCAGGACATTCGCCGCGATCCGCGCGTGATCGAAGCGTATCTCGGAGCCGGCCATGAGCATTGAAAGCAGAAGGGACGATATCGCGCTGGACGTGTCCGGCGTGTCGATCAGCTACGGCGTGGTGCCTGCCGTGCGCGGCGCGAGTTTTCAGGTGCGCAGCGGACAGATCGTGACGCTGATCGGCGCGAACGGCGCGGGCAAGTCGATGCTGATGAAATACGTGGCGGGCCTCATCACGGCGCAGGCGGGCAGCATGACGCTGAACGGGGAGGGGATGGACGCGGCGTCGGCGGATATACGGGTGCGGCGGGGACTATGTCTGGTGCCGGAAGGAAGACGTCTCTTCGGCAGCATGACGGTTCGCGAGAACCTGGAACTGGGTGCGTATTGCCGCAACGACGCACGTGCTGTGAGCGCCGATCTGGAACGCTGTCTCGCCTACTTTCCCGATCTCGTTGCAAAGCTCGGCGCGCCCGCCGGCACGCTGAGCGGCGGGCAGCAGCAGATGGTGGCGGTCGCGCGCGCGCTGATGGCCGCACCGCGCTTGCTGCTCCTCGACGAACCGACCATCGGCCTCGCGCCCTCTGTGGTCGAGAAGATCGCGCAGGTCATTCATCTGATCCGCGACACCGGCGTCGATGTGCTGCTCGTTGAGCAGAACGCGGAGGTTGCGCTGCGCATCGCGGATTACGCGTATGTGCTGGAGGGTGGTGCGGTCGTGCAGCACGGCGATGCACGGACGCTCGCTGGCGATGAGCAGGTTCAGCGCGCGTATCTCGGGATGTAGGGCGCCCGATGGAGGTGGGTCGTGCTCACAATTCCAGATCGCGCGCGCTTGGGGCATGTTTGCCTTGGGACTCGTCGCTGCGTAGTTATGGACGTGGATGTTTTCCTGGCCCGGGAGAGTCGAGCTTCTCAGGCACATGCCGGCCCGCGGCGGACGTCAGCGCGATGCCCCCGACGCGGCGCGGCTGTCTGTGGTGAAAGGAACGCCAACGCCTTCTGGAGCACGGCGTCCAAATCCTCATCGGGCCAGATAGAAATCCAGGGGGATGAGCTCCACGGCCCATTCGCCTTCTTCGCCCAGCGTGGCAGCCGGGTGCATGGACGCGATGCGCAACGCCTCGTCAGGGCTATCCGCCTCGATGATGAACAGGCCACCCACGACTTCCTTCGACTCGGTGTAAGGTCCATCGGTGACACGCGTCTCTCCAGTGCGCGTGCGAAGCGTTTTCCATTTGTCCAGATCGCCAAGCGAGGCGGAAATCAGAACCTTGCCGGTAGCGCGCATCTTCTCGTCCAACGCCGGGCATTGACTTACCAGTTCCTTGATGTCGTCCGGAGCCATCGCGGCGAACTTTTCGGGGGTGAAGTAGGCCAGGCCGAGGTATTTCATGGGAGATCCTTTTTGAATGGGGTTCACTGACGACGAATCAGATGATCGGAAATCGACAATGCTCCAGCTCGTTTGTTGCAGGTCTCGCCGGCCTGTCCGCTCTCGGTCCGAAATACGACACCGGGTTGCAGTCTGAGCAGGCCTCGCGTTACGCTCCCCTGACGTCATTCCTTTGATCGAGGTGAGAGGTGAAGCGTGACTGGATCGCTCGTCTGAGCCGTTTCACGACACTCATCATATTGATTGGCTTCGTGGCCGGATGTGCATCGACCGTCAATGAGGTCGAGCCCCTTGCCCTCGACGTCCATGAGACCATCGTCAAGATCCCGCTGAAAGAGCACGGAATACTTGGGGATCATGTACGCGACATCGTTGCTACCACCTACATGCCCGACGGCACTGGCCCCTTTCCGCTGATCGTCCTGAGTCATGGTAGTCCGCCTGATCCGAGAGATCGGCCGAAGATCGGCCGCTTTCGCAAGTTGCCACAAATACGGACGTTCGTCAGTCTTGGCTTTGCTGTCATCGTGCCGATCCGACGTGGCTATGGGGCGACGGGAGGCACCGACGAGGAGGAGATCCGCTCTTGCCGGAATCCCGATTACATGGATGCCGGCAAGGAAGCAGCGAAGGACGTGCTTGCAGCTGTCACGTACGCGCAGAACTTGCCCCAAGTGGATCGAAACCGGGTTGTTCTGGTGGGGCAATCGGCGGGCGGGTTTGCTTCTCTGGCGGCCGCCAGCCATGCACCGGAAGGATTGGTCGCGGTCGTCAACTTCTCGGGCGGCCGAGGAGGAGACCCGCTGAAACATCCGGGCATGCCGTGCGATCCGCAGCAGATGGCCGACACCATCGCGCATTTTGCATTGACGACCCGTGTTCCCGTTCTCTGGCATTACGTTCAGAACGACCAGTACTTTTCACCTGAAGTCGTCAGGACATGGTTTGCGGCCTTTCGGGCGGCAGGCGGTCAGGGGCAGCTGATCATCGAACCGCCCTTTGGCAGCAACGGTCACGGCATGTTCAATGTCGACCGGTCAATTCCGATCTGGTCGCCACACTTCCAGCAATTCGTCGCGCCGCTCGTATCGATGAAGCACTGAATCTGACGCAATCGATGACGAATTTGAGCGCGCATGACAGGCACCCGATTAACCGGAACGCGATTCCTGGACGTGGCATCTAACCCAGTATCCGCCACTGTTGCCGGGAGGGTGCCCGCGGCTTCGTAGCCGAGCCGGGACGGGAATGCTGCCTCCTGAACATCTCGTCCGGTGCGAAACATCACCTCGGCACCTTCAACGGCATGGTGTAAGTCGTTGCAGTTCCGCTGAGGCAGACTTCGCCCCGCTGATTGACGACGGAAACTTCTACGTTGCAGATAGGCTTGTCCTCGCGCACTGACTTCACTTCGACGCGACCGGTCACTGTGTCACCCACCAGCACGCCCTTGGAGAACTTGAGCTCCATGCCGAGAAACACGGTGCCGGGCCCGGGCAAAGCTTCCGCGACGATGGCGTTGAGCATGCCGGACGTGACGCCGCCCTGCACGATCAAACCGCCGAAAGGAGACTGTTTCGCGAGTTCTTCGTCGTAGTGCAGGGGATTGCGGTCGCCCGTGATTTCCGTGAACAATTCGATGTCGCGCATGCTCATCGTTTTCTGACGCTCCGCGCTCGATCCCGCCGCGGGCATGCCGTTGAGGGTATTGCTCCAGCCGTTGTCTGCGCTCATACCATCTCCTCGATGCTGTTCGTGTGATTACTCAACCAAGCCACCCGTCCTGCGCTCATCGTTTGGCGGGATGCTGTGTCAGTTGCGCGAGAAATGCAGCGCTCGCGTCGTCGAGCGGCTCTCTTGACTTCTCGAGCTTCGAGCACATCACCGCGCCTTCCCACGCATTCCAGAAGTATCGCGAGAGCGCGGCGGTGTCCGCATCCGCGCGAATCTCGCCACTTGCCTTGCCTTCCTCCAGACATTCGCGGATCCGTCGACGCCAGTCTTGCAGAACGTCCATGAGCGCCTTGCGGAAGGTCTCGTCCAGTGCGGCCAGTTCCTGGCTCAGATTGCCCACAAGGCAACCGCGCTTGAACTTGTGCCGCTGCATGCCGATCGCGGCATCTTCCGTGAACGCCTTGATGCGTTCGAGCGGGGAGAGGCTCGCGTCTTTCAGATGCATGTCGAGCTTCTTCGCGAAGTACTCGTGATAAGCCTGAATGACTTCGAGGCAATAAGCGTCCTTGTTGTTGAAGTAATAGTGAAACGAACCTTTCGGCACGCCCGCGAGCGCGACGAGCTCATCGAGCGAGAAGTTGTGGAAACCCTTCTCGGTCAGGATCGCGACACCGAGCCGGATCAGCTCGGAGCGGCGACCACCTTCTTTCTTGTTTGAAATCGTTGCCATTGATGTGACGTCCTTCGGATGATTGAGACGCTTTCTACCAGCGCGGCTGCTTCTTCAAAAGCGGGCTCATTGCGATCAGGCCGAACAGCGGGCCCGGAAGCAGGAGCAGCGAACTCCACGCGCCCAATGCGTGATACACACTCGTGGCCGAAAAAATCGAACAGGCCGAGATGAAGAAACCGAGGCTATTCTGAATCGTTAGCGCACCGCCGACCAGTTCGGGTGGACAGGCGCGCACGGACAGCGCGGAAAACTGCGGCGAGTCGGCGACCACGCTCACGCCCCAGAAGAGCAGCACCGCGAGTTGCGCGTACCCGGCCGTTCTGTCGGCAAAAAACGGATACAGCAGGCAGATCGATCCCGACATGAGGAGCGCGATGAACGCCGCGCGCGCACTGCCGAATCGCTTGCTGAAAGCGCCACCCGCGACACAGCCCAGCGCGCCGATACCGATCACCGCAAAGGACCACAGCGCAATGTCGCGCGTGGATGCCGTCGTGTCCGCCTGCAACGCGTGAGCGACCAGCAGCGGCACGAGTGTCCAGAAGGCATACAGCTCCCACATATGGCCGAAGTATCCGAAAGCCGCAGCGCGAAATTCGCGCGAACGAAACACCGAGCGCGCGTTGCTCACGCCTGCGTTCGATTTTGTGCGGCGCGCGTACGGTCCCTCGCCGAGCGTGAGCACCATCGCCGCGCCGATCATGGCCAGCAGCGACGACGTGAGGACCACGGTCTGCCACGGCACGGCATCGAACGCGCCGCGTATCGCGTGCACCGAAGCGGTACCGAGCGTCAGCATGGCGACGAGCCATGCGAGCGTCTGCGCGGCCCGCGCGGGCGCCCACGTCACGAGCAGCTTCATGCCTAGAGGATAGATGCCGGCCAGCGCGACGCCGACACCGAAGCGGAACACCACCGCCGATGCGAAGCCCGCGCTGCACAATGCGAAGAGCGCATTCAGCACCGCGCCGAGCAAACCGCAGGCGGCGAAGACGCGGCTCGTGGGCAGCCGGTCCGCGATTCCCGTGAAGGCGGAGATCAAAGTGCCGGCGATGAATCCGGCCTGCACGGAGTTCGTGAGCCATCCCATTCCCGACGCAGTGAGGTGCCACGACATCTGCAAGTCATGCATGGCCGCGTTCGCGCTGAACCACAGCGATGTGCCGAACAGCTGCGCGAGCGCGATCACCGCTATCGCCCGATTGGCGCGTGACGCCGCCAGCACTTCCGTTCGATCTGCGCCCAGCCCAGTGCTCACTTGAAGTCTCCTCAAAGGTCACGTCGATTGCCTGTCAAGCCGCGTCAGTACTTTCCCGCAACCACTATAGGTTTTTGTAGACGACCAGTCAACTAGAGGCTATAACGTCCATAACTGACCGGTCGTCTAGTACCTCGCCACAAGACTGAGCGACATGAAACGCATCAGACAAACGGAGACATGAGCAATGGAAAAGGTGAACGCAGGAGCAGCGACGTCAATGAACAGACCCGTGCGATCCTACGGGTTACGCGGATTCACACGCGTTTGCGTGGTGCTCGTCGAGAAGGTGATGCCGGACCCATTCGTCATCGCTGTATTGCTGACGTTGCTGACGTGCGCGCTTGCGGTCGCCCTCGCGCCGCATGGCGATATCGGCACGGTCGTGACCAGCTGGTATGACGGTGTATTCAAGATCGCGAGCTTCGCGTTTCTGGTCGCATTGACGCTCGTCACGGGACACGCGTTGTCGACTTCGAAGCCTGTGTCGATGCTGCTCACGAAGGTCGCGTCGTATCCAACGACCGCCGTGGGAGCGATGACGCTCACCTTTTTCGTCTCGATGGTCAGCGGCCTGCTCAACTGGGCTGTCGGTCTGGTCGTCTCCGCGTTGTTCGCCCGCGAGATCGCCAAGCGGGTGCGCGTGGATTTCGCGTGGCTCGTCGCGGCCGCCTACGCGGGCTGGTCGTTTTATCCGTGCGGTCTTTCGAGTTCCATCGCCTTGCTGAGCGCGACGAAGGGCTCGCCGCTGAACATCATCGAGAAGATGACCGGTTCGGTGCTGCCGATGCGGGACTTTCTGCTGTCGCCGTTGAACTTCGTTCCTGTCGTCGTGCTTGCCGTGCTGATTCCGCTCGTGTTCCGCATGATGAAGCCGCACGACAACGAAACCATCGCGGCGGACCCGGCGAAACTCATCGCGGAAGATACCGTCGATGTGCCGGACGAACGTGTGAAGACCTTCGCCACGTGGCTCGACAACGGATGGGTACTTAACCTGATTCTCGTTGCGCTGGGCCTGGGCTATATCGTGATGAAAGTCATGGCCGGCAAGTTCACGATGGACCTGAATATGCTCGTCATGATCTTCCTGATCCTTGGTCTGGTGACACACTGGACGCCGCGCGCCTATCTCACGGCGATCAACAATGCCGCGCGGGTCGCCGGTCCGGTGCTGCTCCAGTTTCCTATCTACGGCGGCATCATGGGCGTCATGACGGTGACGGGCCTCGCCGACGAAATGGCGAAATGGTTCATCAGCTTTTCCACCACGCACACGCTGCCGTTCTGGACCTTCGTCTCGTCGGTGCTCATCAGCATGTTCGTGCCGAGCGCGGGCGGACACTGGATCGTGCAGGCGCCTTTCGTCGTGCCCGCGGCCCAGCATCTCGGCGTCTCGCAACACGCGGTCGCGATTGCCGTCGCGCTCGGTGAAGGCGTGGCCGACATGGTGCAGCCGATGTGGGTCATTCCGCTGCTCGCGATTGCCGGCGTGGGCATGGGCCGCGTGATGGGCTTCACCGTCATCATCTTCTTCGTCATGCTGGCGGTGATGGGAGGCACGCTCCTTCTGCTGTAAGCGGCTCTTTCAACCTTTCGCACACTTTGGCCTCACTGAAAGCTCATGGACGACATGAATAACCTTGGCTTCATTCTGGCGGCCGCATGCCGAAAGCATGGCGCGGCCGTCGCGATCGACGCGGCTGAAACGAAGCTCACATACGACGCGTTGCTCGAACGCGCAATGGATGTCGAGCGCGCGCTCATCGCGCACGATTGCCGTCCCGACGAACCGGTGCACGTGCTCGTTTCCAGTCATCCCGCGGATCTCGCCGGTTTTCTCGGTGTGTGGCTCGCGGGCGGCGTGGTGGTGCCGCTGCATCGCACCTCGCCTGCAAGTGTGATCGACAGCGTGCAAGGCAGGAGCCGGGCGCGGCTCGCGGTCGATGTGGCGGCTTCCGATGTCGTCACCCTGATAGGCGCGACGCCGCCGGATGCGCGCGCCCAACTCGATCGCGCCGCGATGATCATCTTCACGTCCGGATCGACCGGCGTTCCGAAGGGCGTCGTGATCGGCCACGACGCCTTCAACGGCAAGCTGCGCGCCATCGACGCGATGATCCACTTCCGCAGGAACGAACGCACGCTGCAACTGCTGAACATCACGTTCAGCTTCGGCATCTGGTCGAGCCTGCTGACGCTGATCGGAGGCGGAACCATCGTGTTGCCGCAGAAGTTCGTCCCGGCGCTTCTGCTCGAACAATTGCGCAACGAGCGGATTCATCGCGTCGGCGTGGTGCCGACCATGTTGCGCGCCATGCTCGCCGTTCGCGCACAGGACACCGACGGCCTTACTGCCGCATGCCCGACGCTTCGCCAGATCCTGACCGGCGGCGAGCAGTTGAGCGAGCAACTCGCGACGCAGGTCGCCCAGCTCTTTCCCGATACCGATCTCGTGAATATCTTCGGTCTCACCGAGACGTCGACGTGTGATTTCTTCCAGTTCCCTCCGGATCGGGCAGCCAACCCTCATTCTTTGGGCTTGCCGTCGAGCAACGTGCAGTTCCGCGTCGTGGATGAACTGGGCGCGCCGTGCGAACAGGGAGTCATCGGCGAATTGCAGATCAGAAGTCCCTTCCTGATGGGCGGCTACCTCGATGAACCCGGCCTCACGCAAGCCGCATTCTCCGACGGATGGTTCAGATCAGGCGATCTCGCCCAACTCGACGTGGATGGCCAGGTACGTCTGATGGGCCGCTCGAAGGAACTGATATCGCGTGGCGGCAACAAGGTGACGCCGATGGAGGTCGAGCGCGCGCTGAAGCAGCACGAGGCCGTTTGCGATTGCATGGTCGTAGGCGCGCCCGATGACATTCTTGGCGAGCGCATTCACGCGCTGATCGTCCCGAACAGTGGTTGCGCGATCGAAGCGGACACGCTGCGCGCGTTTCTTTCGAGCAGGCTCGACCGCTTCAAGATGCCGGACTTCATCTATATCGCCGATGCGCTCCCGATCGGGCGGACTGGCAAGGCGGACCGGCGCGAGCTGCGCAACATGATTTCGGGCGGCACGCTCGCACCGCTTGCTGGCCGTTCCTGACACCGAACCGGAGACCCCCGATGTCCGAATTCACCACGCTCAAGTATGAAGTCAAAGACTCGATCGCGATCATCACGCTGAACCGGCCCGAGCGCCTGAACGCGCTGGGCAAGAAGTCGCTGCAGGAAATCAACGCGGTCATGGACCGGGCGGAAGCCGATCAAGGCGTTCGCGCCATCGTCATCGCTGGTGAGGGAAAGGCGTTCTCGTCGGGCTTCGACCTGAAGGAACAGATGGAAGCGCGTCCGGAAGGCGCGGCTGTGTGGCGCGAAATCCTCGACCGCGACTTCGATACGACCATGCGCTTCTGGGACTGCCCGAAGCCGACCATCGCCGCAGTCCACGGCGCCTGTCTCGCGGGCGCGTTCGAGATCGTGCTCGCCTGCGATATCACCGTGGCCGCGCGCTCGGCGATCTTCGGCGAGCCGGAACTCAAGTTCGGCGCGGGCATCGTCACCATGCTGCTGCCGTGGATGACCAATCCCAAGCAGGCCAAAGAAATCATTCTGACCGGCCTCGACCATATCGCGGCGGAGAAGGGCGCCGAACTCGGGTTCGTCAATCGCGTCGTCGAGGACGGCGAGCATCTGAACGAGGCGCTGCGGATCGCTCGCACGATGTGCGTCATCGACCCGAACCTGATGCGCGAAACCAAGCGGGCCATCAATCACAGCTTCGAGGCGCGCGGCATGAAGGAGACGCTCAAGCACGCGCTCGATATCGACCATGCCGTCGAGACGGCGGTGTCGCCCGACAAGAAGGCGTTCATGGAAGTCGCGCGCGCGCAAGGCATGCGCGAAGCCATCCGCTGGCGCGACCGCCGCTTCGAAGACTAATGCTTCTAGACCCAATCATCTCAACTGGAGAACACGTGATGTCCGGACAGACGTTCAATGCAATGATGCTGCGCGAGGAAGACAGGAAGACCAAGGCCGCGATCGAGAAGCTGAGCTTCGACGCGCTGCCGGGTGAAGACACGCTGGTGAAGATCGAATACTCGACGATCAACTTCAAGGACGCGCTGGCTGTCACCGGCAAGGGAAAGATCGTCAAGACGTGGCCGCTCGTGCCCGGTATCGACTTCTCCGGAGAAGTGGTCGAAACGTCGAATCCGAATCTGCGCGCCGGGCAGAAGGTCGTGCTCACGGGCTGGAGCGTGGGCGAGAAATACTGGGGCGGCTACAGCCAGTATCAGCGCGTGCGCGGCGAATGGCTGGTGCCGCTGCCGGAAGGGCTCACGACCCGCCAGGCGATGATGATCGGCACCGCCGGCTTTACCGGCATGCTGTGCGTGAATGCGCTCGAAGGCGCAGGCATCACGCCGGCGAGCGGTCCGGTGCTCGTGACGGGCGCGGCCGGAGGCGTGGGCAGCGTCGCCGTCGCCGTGCTGAGCAAGCTCGGCTACGAAGTGTGCGCGCTGACCGGCAACGAAGAGAAGCACGAATACGTCAAAGGCCTCGGCGCGAAGGCGTTCGCCGATGGCCCGCAGTGGGCCGAAGCACCGCGCGCGCTCGAAGCGCAGAAATGGGCGGCCGCGATCGACACCGTCGGTTCGAAAGTACTCGCCCGCGTACTCGCCGAGATGAACTACAACGGCGTGGTTGCCGCGTGCGGCCTTGCCGGCGGCGCCGACTTGCCGACCACCGTCATGCCGTTCATCTTGCGCGGCGTCCGGCTGATCGGCGTGGATTCGGTGATGCTGCCATCAAAAGATCGCATCAAGGCATGGAACCGCATCGTCATCGATCTGCCGGCAACGCTGCTCGACGGCATCACCGCGCAGACGGTCCGCCTCGAAGAAGTGGGTGCGGCGGCCGAGGCGATGCTGGCGGGTCAGCTCAGAGGCCGTGTCCTGGTCGACGTCAACTGACATGGAGCGCAACGCCCGGGCAAAGTCCATCCTATTGGCACGTGATTTTCGTTCGGATACTATGGTGGACATTGGTCAACTATGAAATACGGATTTGAACGATGCCTATCCGCGATGCAGGCCTGGACGACCTCCCGGTCATCACCTCGATCTATAACGACGCCGTGCAGCACACGACGGCGATCTGGAACGACAAGCTCGTCGATGTAGCCAACCGCACGCAATGGCTGGCCGAGCGTCAGAAGCAGGGCTATCCGGTCCTGGTTTCAGTCGATGAAAACGGCCAAGTTCTCGGCTATGCGTCGTTCGGCGACTGGCGAGCGTTCGACGGTTACCGGCATACCGTCGAGCACTCGGTCTACGTGCACGCCGGTCAGCGCGGCAAGGGCATTGGCGAGGCGCTGATGCTCGCGCTGCTGGAGCGCGCGCGCCGCATTGGCAAGCACGTCATGGTCGCCGCAATCGAGTCAGGCAACGAGGGCTCGATTCGTTTGCACGAGAAGCTCGGTTTCCAGCACGTGGGCAAGTTGCCTCAGGTCGGCATGAAGTTTGGCGTCTGGCTCGATCTCACGTTCCTGCAACTGATCCTGGATGATCGCGAGAAGCCGGACGACGCTTGAATTCGCGCCGGCTACGCTTTCGACGTTGCGCCTCTCGTCTGCCGCCTGAGAACTGGGGCGAATCCCATCAGGCCAGCGATCGGGCCGATCACGAGCAGCCACGCCGAGTCGAGCCCGACTCTTTCGAACAGCGCCGTTGCCGCCGAAATAGATACGACCGTGATGGCGAAGCCGATCGAGTTTTGAATGGCCAGCGCGCTTCCCACGAGCTCGGGCGGACAGGCCCGGGCGGAGAGCGCGGAAAACTGCGGCGAGTCCGCGACCACGGCGGCGCCCCACACGAGCAGGAGAAGAAACAGCAGCGGGGCGCTGGCATCGCGCCACATCAGGGCGAACAGCACACAGCACGTACCCGATATCGCCAGCGCGCCCGCGGCGACGCCCGCACTGCCGATTCTCCGGGAGAGCATGCCGCCGGCGAGACAGCCGGCCGAGCCGGCCGCGAAGATAAAAAACGAAAGACCGGAAACGCCGCCTGCGTGAATGCCGTCCGCCAGCGATGACCGTGCAATGTAAAGCGGCACCAGCGTCCAGAACGCATAGAGTTCCCACATGTGGCCGAAGTAGCCCAGCGCCGCGCCGCGAAAGTCGGGAAGTTGGAGTGCGTGGAACACCCCGGGCGATGGGGATGCCGTGCTCTTGTAGGTGAGATGGGATTTGCTTCGTGTATGCGGCCCGTCTCCGAGAAGGAAGATCAGGACGCCGGCCAGCAGCGCCAGCATCGAAGACGCCACGATGATGCCCTGCCACGGCAGATCGGTGCCTGCCACCTTCAGCGCATGGGGAAGTCCCGAGCCCAGCGTCAGCATCGCGACGAGCTGGGCCAGCGCCGGGCCGGTTTTCTCCGGCACCCAGCTGACGACGAGCTTCATGCCCATCGGATAGATGCCAGCCAGACAGATGCCGACGAGAAATCGACATATCGCGCCGGAGACGATCCCTGTGGCGAGCAGCGCGAACATCGCATTGAAGACGGCCCCGAAAATGGCGCTCCATACGAAGATGGCACTCGCGCGAAACCGGTCGGCGCCGCCGGTCAGCGACATCGTCAGCGTGCCGAGGATGAAGCCGGCCTGCACCGCGCTCGTCAGCCAGCCGATATCCGCGGCGGTGGCGTGCCACGCGCGCGTAATTTCAGAAGCAGCACCGTTCGCGCTGAACCACAGCGAGGTGCCGAACAACTGCGCGAGCGAGATGACCGTCACGGGCCCGACGCGCTCGGCGAGCATTCGCCGTACGCCAGTGCATTGCGCCATTGCCAAAGAGGTGTCTCCTGTTGTTTCGTTCGGGCACGCGGATCAGCGCGCCTCGAACGGGCGTTGGAAGTAACTGTGTGCAAGCGCCGCCCAATAGCGGACGCCTGCCGGAATGAGCGCGTCGTTGAAGTCGTAGGCCGGGTGATGCAGACCTGCATCGCCGCCCGCTCCCGCCAGCACGTACGCGCCCGGCCGGGCCTCCAGCATGAAGCCGAAGTCCTCGGAGGTCATGTTCGGCTCGACGTCCAGATGAACGCGCTCGTCGCCGAAGGTCGAGCGCAGCACGGCCGCGCAGAAATCGGTCTCGGCCTTCGTATTGACGGTCGCGGGGTAGTACTGAAAGAACTCCGTCTCGATCCGCACGCCGTAAGATTGCGCCGCGCCCTGACAGAGGCGGTCCACGCTCTCCTTGAGTTCATTCAGCAAGCGGGACGACAAGGTGCGGATGGTCCCCCGCATCTCGACTGTTTCAGGCAACACGTTGTCCGTTTCTCCGGCGTGGATCATGCACACGGACAGCACGGCCGGGTCGACCGGGTCCTTGTGTCTCGCGCAAAGCGTCTGGAATTGAAGAACGAGCGCGCACGCGATCGGCACGGGGTCGACACCTCGATGCGGTTGCGCCGCGTGCGCGCCGACGCCCTTCACCGTGACACGAAAGCGCGTGCCGGCAGCCATGATCGGTCCCGCGCGCAAGCCGAAGTGCCCCGCCGGAAGACCGGGCCAGTTGTGCATCGCGAATACCGCCTCGCTCGGGAATCGATCCAGCAGGCCCTCGTCGAGCATGCGCTTCGCCCCGGCGCCGCCTTCCTCGGCAGGCTGAAAGACGAAGTGAACCGTGCCGGGCAGTGCCGGAAGCTGCCGGAGAACGCGTGCAGCGGCCAGCAGCATCACGGTGTGCCCGTCGTGACCGCAGGCATGCATGCGACCTTCGTGACGAGACGCATACGCGTGCTCGCTGGTTTCTCGGATAGGCAGCGCGTCCATATCCGCGCGAAGCAGAATCGCGCGAGCAGGTTCGATGCCGGGGAGGCTCGCAACCACGCCGGTTCCTCCCAGCCCTCGCGTGACCTCGTAGCCGGCCTGCCGCAGCTCCTCGGCCACCACGTCCGAGGTCCGGACTTCCTCGTAGCGCAGCTCCGGGTGCGCGTGCAGGTCGTGCCTCAGTGAAACCCAGCGGGGCAGATGCTTGTCGATCAGCTCGCCGAGCCGGGTTGTCGTGTCTGAATTCATGCTCTTCCGGTGTCTATGTCAGCGTCTCGACCCGATACCTGTCGAGGGCTTCGAGGCCGAGTAGCTGCTGCATGCAGGCCTCGGCCAGCTCGCTTCCCTTGATCGAGAAGTGATCCTTGAAAAAGTGCAGATGAGTTGCGTGCTCGTGGAAGTGGTGCGGCGTGAGCACCATCGAGAAGACGGGGACGTTCTCGTCCAGCTGCACGCGCATCAATGCGTCGACGACCGTGCTCGCGACGAAATCATGGCGATAGATTCCGCCGTCGACGACGAATGCCGCGCCTGCTATCGCGGCGTAACGTCCGCTGGCGGCGAGACGCCGCGCGAACAACGGAATCTCGAAAGCGCCGGGGACGGTGAAATAGTGGATCCGGCTGCCGTCGAGGCCCTTGCTCTGCATGCGGCGCGCGAAGGCTTCCCTGCCCGGCGCCAGAATGTCCTGGTGCCATCCCGCCTCGACGTAGGCAATCTTGAACCCGGACTCGCAGTCTTCGGAATGTCTGTTCATCGTGTCATCCTCGATACGCCCTTGCGAGAGTCTGAAACGCTCGCAAGGGCCGTGCTCGTCAAAGCGCCGTCGCGCCGCTGCGAGCTTCATCGGTCGCGCGCCTCGTGAGCAAGGTCACGACGACCAGCGTCATCACGTTGAGCACCAGCGCAACGATGCCTACGTTCAGGTCCTTCAGCGCGTCGGGAAGGAACGGAAACAGTTGTGCGATCGTGCTCCTGGTGAGGGACACGGCGGCGACGGTCGCTTCGCCGACGATGATGCTCGCGAACGCGGCCGCTCGCGTGACCGGGTTATGGCGCAGCAGCGAGGCGACGAGGACCGGAAACAACTGCGTCACGAGGGCGTACGCCATGAGCAGCAGCGACACGATGGTCTGGCCGCCCTGAAGCGTGAAGAAGACCGCGCCCAGCATGATGACCGGCGCAATCCAGCGCGCCGACGCGGCGATGTGCTGCTTGCTCGCGTTGGGGCGCGCCACGCGGTAGACGTTGTTCGCAAGCAGGGTCGATGCGGTCATCAGGATCATCGAACCGGGCACGATCGCGGTCAGCACGCCGGCCGCGCCGATCACGCCGACGAACCAGGGATCGAAAGTCGCCATCGAGATCTTGAGCAGCGCAAGGTCGATTTCGGTTCCCTTGAGGCCCGGAATGCGCAGGACCGCCGCGAAGCCCACGAAGAAAATGAACAGCAGCATGAGTTGATAGATCGGCAGCACATAGGCATTCCGGCGCAGCACGTCCTCGCGTCTGGCGGTGTACGTCGCCATGAACATGTGCGGCCACATGTAGAAGCCGAGTGTCGAGAGCAGCACCGTCGAGACGAGCCACACCGGACTTTCACCACGTGACGACAAGGCAAGAAAGCCCGGCTTCGCTTCGTCGATGGCGGCGAACATGGAGCCGATCCCGCCGTAGTAATGGAACGGCAGATACAGCCCCAGAAAGACTGCGACGCCCATCACGAGAATGTCCTTCACGACCGAGGTCCATGCGGAGCCATGCACGCCGGACAGCGCCACATAGACGGCGACGACCGTGGCCCCGATCCAGACGCCCTGCGTGGACGACACGGCCGAATAAGAGGCCACCGTCACGATGATGCCCAGCCCCTTCAGTTGCAGCACCAGATACGGAATGAGCGCGACGATGCCGACGATCGCCACCAGCACGCCGAGCAGCGGGCTGTTGTACTTCGCGGCGAAGAAGTCGGGTTGCGAGATGAGGCCGCGTTGCTTCGCATATCGCCAGATCGGCGGGAGCAGCCAGTAGGACAGCACGAAGCACAGACTGCCGTAGCCGATCATGTAGTAAGCGGCGCCGCCGTGTCCGTACGCGTATCCGCTGCCGCCGAGAAACACGAACGTCGTATAGATCTCTCCCGCCATCAGAAGAAACACGATCGCCGTGCCGAATCCGCGCCCGCCGACGGCCCATTGTTCGAGACTCATGCCTTTGCCCGGACGGGCGCGGATGCCCAGGAACAACGCGAGCGCCATGGCCGCGAAGATGATCAAAAGTGCGCTATTCATGCATGGTCTCCCGCCATTTCTTCACTGGTTTTGATGCGGTGCTTGCTGTCCGAGCGATAGACGAGGGCCATCACGATCGACGTGATGACGAGCGTCCCGGCCAGCCAGGCAAGCAGAAACGGCATGCCCAGGACGAACGGCGTCACACGATTCAGAAAGAACGGCCCGAGCAATACGAACGCGGGCGGCAAAACGACGAGGGTGTGGATGGGACGCATCGAGACTCCACAAGCTTTTGTGATGAAAAGACGAGCGGAGCCGCGGGATGCCATATCCCGGACGAGAACGCCGTCAACCTGTGCGGTGTTGCCTTGCCCCGGAATGCTCACCGCCGGCATTCCGTCTTGCACGCGCCGGAGCGCGAGGAAACTTCACGTAGGGTGATCTGGCCGATTCCCGCCCGATGCTGTCAGGTCAGGTTCGCCCGCGACGCGCGGCTCAGACGATCAGGTGGGAGATGCTCTTGACCGTCGTGTAGCACTCCAGTCCTTCTGTTCCGCCCTCGCGTCCGTAGCCGCTTTCCTTCACGCCTCCGAAGGGCGTCTCCGAGACTGCCGATACGAAATGGTTGATCGCGAGATTCCCGACCTCCATTTCCTGTCCCAGCCGGTATGCCGTCGCGGCGGAGCGCGTGAACGCATAGCCCGCGAGCCCGAAGGGCAGGGCGTTGGCCCGGGCGATGGCTTCATCGAGCGAATCGAACGGCGTGACGAGGCACACCGGTCCGAAAGGCTCCTCGTGCATGATGCGGGCGGAGTCGGGCACGTCGGCGAGCACCGTGAACGGGAACAGGTAACCCGCTCCGGGCAGTCGTTTGCCGCCACACATCAGACGCGCGCCTGCATCCAGCGCGTTCTGGACCAGCGCTTCGATCGCCTCGAGCCTGCGGCGGCTGGTGAGCGGGCCGATATCGCTGCCGGATTCGAGCGGATGGCCGACACGAATCTGCTTCGCATGCCGCTCGAATGCGGACACGAACGCGTCATAGACCGCGCGATGCACGAAGTAACGCGTCGGCGCCACGCAGACCTGTCCGGCGTTATTGAGCTTGCCCTTTACGCAGGCGAGCGCGACCGAATCGACGTCGATGTCGTCGCTGATCACCACGGGCGCGTGCCCGCCTAGCTCCATGATCGCCGGCTTCATGAAGCGCGCGGCGAGCCCGGCGAGGTGCTTGCCGACAGGCGTGGAGCCGGTGAACGTGATGCCTCGCACGACCGGGTTCGAGATCAGATGCTCCGAAATCTGCGCAGGGTCGCCGTAGACGAGATTGAGCACGCCCGGGGGAAGACCCGCATCCATCAGTGCGGTCGCGAGCATGACCGCGCCCGCCGGCGTTTCCTCTGCCGGCTTGAGAATGATCGCGCAGCCGCTCGCCAGTGCGCCGCCGACCTTGCGCGCGGGCGAACTCATCGGGAAGTTCCACGGCGTGAACGCGGCGATGACACCGAGCGGTTCGCGGATCACCGTGTGCCGCATGCCCGGTTCCGCCGGAATCACGCGGCCGTACAGACGCTTGCCTTCATTCGCGTCCCAGGCCATCAGGTCGCAACTGCGCAGCACTTCGGCGCGCGCTTGCGCCAGCGTCTTGCCTTGCTCCATCGCGATGACCGGCGCGATCGTCTCGATCCGCTCGCGCAATAGCTCCGTCGCACGCAGGATGACTTCCGCGCGCCGCGCGGGCGGCGTGCGCTTCCAGACCTGAAGCCCGCCTTGCGCCGCGACGAGCGCGTCGTCGAGGTCACGCGGTGCTGCGTGGGGAACCATGCCGATCACGGTTTCGTCGGCCGGGCTGATGACCGGCTGACCCGGCGCGTCGCGCCACTGGCCGTCGATGAGCAGCTGAATCTTTGGGTAATTGAATGCCATTGAAGAATCTCGATCGGAATTCGACGTGTCAGGCCGCTACGGCCGACAGAGCGGCAGCCGTGTTGCCGACGCGATGAAAATTGCGCGCGTAGTAGATGAGCGCATCGGCTTCGCTTCGTGTCCGGGTGGCTTCGATGGTGCAGAAGAAGACCGTGTGGGTGCCGACTTCCGTGGTGGAACGGACCGCGCAATCCAGCGCGCTGATGGCGTCCGCGAGGACCGGCGCACCGGTTTCGAGCGCGTTCCACTCGCCGCAGGCGTAGCGTTCGTCCATGCTGGCGTCCTTGGTCGCGAAGCGCGCGGCGATGTGCTGCTGGTCGGCCGACAGCACGTTGACGCACAGGACGCCGTTCTCGCGAATGATGGCGTTGTTGCGGCTCGACCGGTTGATGCAGACGAGCAGCGTCGGCGGCTCGTCGGTGACCGCGCATACGGCCGAGGCGGTGCAGCCCGCGCGCCCGGCGAGGCCATCGGAGGTAATCACGTTGACGGACGCACCCAGGCCCGCCATGGCTTCTCGGAAGTTTGTCTTGTTGATCATGATTTCGCCCGATCCGGTTGAAGATGAGGTATCAAAGGGTCTGCTCGAAGCCGCCGCGATACTGCGCCGCCGGATGCGATCCGGGCAGGCGCGCATGGCCGAAGAGCTTCTCGCGATAAGTCCCGTCGCGATACGCCGTCTTGTAGGCGCCGCGTTCCTGCAGGACCGGAATCAGGAGGTCGACGACGTCGTCGAAACATTCGGGCACCACCGTGCGCGACAGATTGAAACCGCCGATGCCGGTTTCCTCCACCCACGCCATCATCAGATCGGCGATGCTTTGCGCCGAGCCGACCCACGGCGTCTGCCGGCTGCCGAGCACCATCTGTTCGAGCAGCTTGCGACGTGTCCATTGAGGGCCGGCGCTGCGCGTCATCGCTTCGACATTCGAGACGATGGCCTGGCTCTTCTGCGTGTCGATGGGTTCGTCGATGTCGTAACGCGAGAAGTCGATTCCCAGCGACGCCGCCGCATGCGCAAGCGCCGCCTCCGAACTCACGTAGCGCCGATAGTCTTCGAGCTTGTCGCGCGCTTCCGCGTCCGTGCGGCCGATCACCAGCGACGCACCCATGAAGATGTTCACGTCGTCTGTCCGACGGCCGTACTGGACGGCCCTCTGCCGGATGTCGCCGACGATTTCCCGGATACCTTCCTTCTTCTGCCCGTTCACGAACACACATTCGGCGTGGGTCGCGGCGAACTGCCTGCCGCGCGTCGACGAACCCGCCTGATAGAGCACCGGCGTGCGCTGAGGCGAGGGCGCGCAGAGGTGCATCGCATCGACCTTGTATTGCGCGCCGTGGTGATGAATCGAGCGCACGCGCGACGGCGACGCATAGACGCCGCTCTCGCGGTCGTTGAGCACGGCGTCATCCGCCCAGCTTCCTTCCCAGAGCTTGTAGACGAGCGACATGTATTCGTCCGCGAGGTCATAGCGGTCGTCGTGGGCGAGCTGGTGATCGATACCGATGGCCCGCGCCGCGCTGTCCAGATAGCCGGTGACGATGTTCCATCCGATACGCCCGCCGGTGAGATGATCCAGCGTCGACATCCGGCGCGCGAACAGGAAAGGTTGTTCGTAAGTGAGGTTGCAGGTCACGCCGAAACCCAGATGCTTCGTGACGGCCGCCATGGCGGGCACGATCATCAGCGGATCGTTGGCGGGCACCTGCACCGCGCCGCGCAACGAGGCATCGGCGCTGCCGCCGTAGACGTCGTAGACGCCCACGACGTCCGCGAGGAACAGTCCGTCGAAAAGCCCGGCTTCGAGCTTCTTCGCATAGTCCATCCAGTACTGGAGTTCGGAGTATCGGCCGGACTGGTCGCGCGGATGCGTCCAGAGGCCCTGCTGAATGTGGCCGACACAGTTCATGTCGAATGCGTTGAGGCGGATTTCCTGCGGCATAGTCGTGTCCTTTATTCGATGGCGCCCGGCGACGCCTGAACTTGATGTGTTTACTATAGTGGACGAACGGCTACGATAAAAAAGAATTTGCCTCAGGGTTTACGCTCGGCGTTGGCAGTCTGCGACGGACCTGCGCCGCGGGCCGGACATGGCCGCCGCTTATAATGCGTCGCTCCGATATCCAACCGACGACGAGGCTCCGAGTGACGAATGACCCGACCGACGCCATTGCCACGCGCATCAAGATCGAGCGCGAACGGCGAAACTGGTCGCTTTCCGAGCTTGCGGAGCGTTCTGGCGTATCGAAAGCCATGATCAGCAAGATCGAACGCGGCGAGGCTAGCCCGACCGCAACCTTGCTCGGCCGGCTGTCCGGCGCGTTCGGACTGCAGCTATCGACCTTGCTGGCTCTTGCCGAGCAGGCGGGATTGCGAATCAGCCGCGCGGATGCGCAGCCTGTCTGGAAAGACCCGGAGACGGGATATACCCGGCGCGTGCTGTCGCCGCTGAATGGTTCGGTGCTCGAATTGGTCGAGGTCAATCTGCCCGCGCACACGAGAGTGTCCTACCCGCCGTCCGCGTTCACGTTCCAGCATCAGCAGATCTGGGTGACATCGGGCACGCTGCTTTTCGAGGAGGGTGAGGTCACGCATACGCTCAATGCGGGCGATTGCCTGCAACTCGGGCCGCCCGTGCAATGCACGTTCGTCAATTCGACCGATGAGGCGTGCACTTACGTACTGGGGCTCGTCAAGCGTTAGGATTGGCATGTCGACGACAAAGGCCTCCCGTCGTTTCTTATCTATTTGTAGATAGACACTTGCGCCGAGAATTATGACGGTCGCACTTTTTTTGGTTTCACGGGAAACGTGCTTGACATACACGACCGCGCGACGTGTGTTACCTTAACGAATTCGTTAATGGATACATGAAAATGGCAATCCGCGCGCAGGACGTGGTCCCCATCAGTGAGGCTCGGGCGCGTCTGACCGAGTTGGCCGATGACGTCGTCGCCGGTGCTGAGAAGGTCTTGACGAAAAACGGTTCCGCTTTCGTCGCGATCGTCGACGCGAGGAAGCTTGACTATTATCATGAGCTCGAGCGCCACGAGCGGGGCCGCTTGTTGATGCTCTCGGACGCGGAACGCGGGATGCACGACGTGCTCGCCGGGCGCACATCGTCTGCCGAAGATTTCAGGCGCGCGTTGCAAGAACGTGCCGAGGAACGTCGCATCAAGGGCCAGACATGATCGTCGTTGACGTCGCTGACTCGTTCAGCGAGTCCCTCGACGCCATCGAAGCGTGCACGGCCGCACGATGGTCCGACGATCTTGAAGGCGAAATAGTTGAGCTTATTGCGCGTCTGGAGCAGTATCCCAGGATTGGTCGTCGAGCAAATTTCTATTCAGTGACTTCAGCCGCATCGCAGGCATGGCTGCAGCAAGTTGAGCAGTTGGCTGCACAGGCTCAGTTGTTTGAATTTCGGGAGTCTGTTCTCTCCGCCTATCTCATCCTGTACGCGTGTTCCGACACGCGCGTGATCCTGCATTCGATCCGCTACGAACAAGAGGCCAAGTACGGCCTCGATGCTGTCTGAAGCATCCGTGGCTTGCAGATCGGACACGATCGGATGGCTCGAACTCATCAAATCTCAAAGGCAAAACTGATATGGCGCAGAACCAACCCGGTGTACAAGGCGACTTTCTCAATGCGTTGAGAAAGGAACGAAAGCGCGTGGCGATATATCTGGTCAACGGAATCCGACTGGTTGGGCACATTCAATCATTCGATACGTACATGCTCTATCTCAATTCGACCACGGGATCCCAGATGATCTTCAAGCACTCGATTTCGACCATCGGCGAAGATACGGGTCCGGCCGTTCGGTCAAACAGCCGTGCGGGCGGATCGCGCGAGTTCACAAATCGTTCTCACGCAAAATAGGCCGCTCACGACGTTTCCAGGGGTCCAGCGGCGGCGGAAGGCTCAACGCCGCGTTCGCTGTCAGCCAAGGAGCCAAAGAGACCATGAACAAAGCAAAGCCGAAACTGACACGTCAAGACGCTGAGCGCCTCTTCGAGGGCCTGCCTGCGGGAGCAACTGCGAGGGCGTCGAGGCGTCCCGAGAATCCTTTCGGGCCGGACGCGTCCGACGTCGTCAAGCGCGTCGAAGACGAATCCACGCTCTGGAAAGACAACCTGATCACGCTCCCGGTGGCAATCGAGTTACCTGGAGGCTATGACTCGGTGTCTCGCATGCGCGAGGCCATTGCGCGAGCTTTGCGCGTGAAGTGGGTGAGGGAGGGCAAAGACGAGGTTGTCGCCGAGTTTCCGGAAGGCTGGACGATGATTCGCCCAGGAAGTGGCCCCTGCGAGTTGCGAGACCCATCCGGCGTGGTCCGGGCGCTATTCGGTTGGGCCAGGAATGCCGAGCTCAGAATCCTGCCACGTTATCTGATCGAGTCCCAGACAAATAGCTCGAACGGGTTGGGAAGCGTGCTTGTTCGCGATCGCGGGAACGGTCGAATTCTCGAGCGGTCTTCTATCTGGTCGGCGCGCACGGGTACCAACCATCCGGATTGGACCAAGCTCGCAGCATGGCTTGATTCACGTTATCCAGACCATCACGACCCGCTGCGCTACTGGGATGATTGCGAGAAAAATATCCGAACCTGAGCCGGCAAAATCGAGTTGAACGCGTCAGCCCAAATCAGACATGCTCTCCTCAATTTTCTGATCTTTCTGCCGTAAACGAGTCATGTCAGATCGTCTTCGGCTGGGAGAAAGCTCAGCGAGCGCATGCGTGTCGACCTCATCACCCTTTACCTGTTAGCAATCGGAACGCTTCTCGCCAGCAGCGCCCTGACGCTCTGGGAGCGTCGGTCGTATCCACGGCGCAGGCGCGAACTTGGCGTGCTCGCAGCAGGCTACGCCACGCTCGCGTTCGGCTGCGCCACTGCCGCGATTCGGCATAACGTTCCTGGCCTTCCCGGCGTCGTGGGCTCCGCGCTGGCGAACCTCATCATCGTCGGCGGGTATCTGCTGAACCTGCACGGCGTCGCGCTCCTGAACGGACGCCGCTACGGCCGGATCTCTCTCTGCATTGTTTCGATGCTCGCGCTCGCCTGGGCCATCGCGGGCGAGCGTGGCGAAGCGGTCATGTGGGCGTACCTCAGCGCCATCCCCATCTCCGTGGTGTGCGGTCTGACCGCGCGCGAACTCCTCAGCAACCGCGATTCGAAATGGAAGCAGTCGCGCAACATCGCCGTGGCCATCACGGGCGCTCACGCGCTCTTCTACGCGTTCAGGGCCACCGTTCTGCCGTGGCTGGCGGCATCGTTCGGACCGCACTTGCTGGCGATAGTCGGCCAGGTGACGATGTACGAAGGGGTGCTCTATTCGGTCATTCTGCCCATGACGCTCCTGCGCCTCGCGCGCGACGAAGCCCACGCCGATCTGCGACGCGAATCGCAGACCGATTACCTCACAGGCCTGGGCAACCGCCGATGGTTCTTCGAAGAAGGCGCGAGCGCAATCCGCGAGAGCAACGCCTTTGCACCCGTGTCGTGTCTCGCGCTCGACCTCGATCACTTCAAGGCGATCAATGACCGCTTCGGCCACGAAGCCGGCGATGAAGTGCTGAAGTCGTTCGCCACGGTTCTCCGCAGCGTGCTCGGACGCGATGCGATCCTGGCGCGCATCGGTGGTGAGGAGTTTGCCGCGCTGCTGCCGGGGCACGAAAGCGCCCGCGCCAAAGACCTGGCCGAAGCCGTGGTTCGTCGATTCTCGCAGACGGTCACGCGCACGGCGCGCGGGGTGGAGATCGCGGCGACGGTGAGCATCGGCATGGCGCGCTTGGGGGCCGAGGAAGACACGCTGGCAAAAGTGCTCGCAGCCGCGGATCGCGCGCTCTACGGCGCAAAATCGCGCGGTGGCAACCGGCTCGAGATCGAGCGCGCCGCAACGACCCGCGCGAATCTCGAGGATGCTCCGGATCGCCGTCTGACGGCCCTCTGAGCTTACTTTCCGCCATCCGACGACGGGTTCAGCCGATGCTTCGTTGCGAGCGCCGCGCGGCCGACATCACCGCGGGGTCAGCGCTTGCGCTGCGCCCTGATCGGCATTCGCGTCGCGCGCGGGAGTCGCTGGGCCGGGACCACCCGGTTCCGGTGCGCTCGTATCATAAAGGCGGTCGGGAATGAAGAACGCGCAGATGCCGCTCAGAAAGAACACTGCGCCGACCAGCAGAAAGCTCACACCGAACGAAAATTGCGTGGCGATATAGCCGATCACGACCGGCGCCGCACCCGAGCAGAAGCGGCCCACGTTATATGAACCGCCGACGGCCGTGCCGCGAATCCGCGTGGCGAAGCTCTCGGACATGAACGCGCCCATCGTTCCGAGCGGCACGCCGTAGAGAAACCCGAACAACAGCATCAGCCAGACGATATTCTCGCGCGTGTGAAGCAACACGATGACCGGCAGGAACAACGCCGCGCCGATGCAGCCGAGCACATATACGCCGCGCCGGCTCCACAGGTCGCCGACCCAGCCCGCGACGATCTTGCCCACGAACGCGACGACATACGTGCCGATCATATAGCCCGCCATCGAGCCGAAGCGCACGTGCAGTTCTTTCTCCAGGTAGGTCGGCAGCCAGTTGTTCAGCCCGTAGAAGCCCGACAGCGCGAACACGGATGCGAGCGCCCACAGGATGAACATCTTGCGTGCCTCCCGATCCGAGAAGATCAGGTAATAGCGATTCTCGCGCCATGTGCGGCGCACGCGCGGCGCGCCTTGCCGCATCGCCACGCTGGCGCGCCAGCCGGGCGGTTCGGGCACGAACCAGTGAATCGCCAGCGCCAGCACGACCGGAATCGTCGCGACGTAAAAGAGCATGCGCCAGCCGTAGAGCGGCAGGATCCAGTTGGCGAGCGAGATCACGACGATGTAGCCCGCCGACACCCCCGTCTGCAACATGCCGAGAATCAGCGAGCGCCGCTCGGTCGGTACATATTCGGCGACGAGCGTGCTCACGAGGACCATGCAGCCGATCCCGAGCGAGCTGATGAAGCGCACGAGGGCGAACTGCGCGAAGGTGTGCGTGAGCCCGAGCAGGCCCGCGCCGAGGGAGAAGAGCGCGAGCGCCCACACGACCACTCGCACGCGCCCGAGCGCATCGCTCGCCCAGCCGCCGAGGATGCCGCCTACCGCCATCCCGACGAGCGTCAGGCTGCCCAGCGCTCCGGCCTCGACATTGGTGAGCCCGAATTCGCTTTTGATGCGCGTGAGCGTGAGGCCGTACATCATGACGTCGGCGCCGTCGACGAGCAGCGCAAGATAGCCGAGCGCGAACACCATCAGCCAGCGCCCGGTTTCAGGAGAGGCGCGATTCATGAGCGCGGCGTCTCATCGGCGTACAGCGGCATGCGGGAGACCAGCGCGGGCGCCAGAAACGAGCCGAGCAGCACGCCCGTGTCCTCGTGCTCGCGCCTGTACCAGTGCTCGACGTGCGTGAGATTCATCGTGCCGATGCATTCGCCGTCATAGGCGATCGGGATGTTGAGGATCGAGCCCAGGCCCATGTTCGCCATCGTCATGTGATCGTCGAACGCGCGGCGGATGTCGTGCGCGGTCTCGCCGCGAAAAGGGCGCAAATCACGGAGGATTTGCGTCGCCCACGCGGTGTCGCGCTTCGTCTTGCGGCCCCCGGCCGGATAGATGTCGGGCATGTTGGTGAAGATGCGCTCGACCTCGTGATTGCGCGCATCGTAAGCCATGATGGTGAAAAGCCGGAAGCCGATCGTCTCGGCGGCGACTGCCGCGACCGCGTCGAAGAGCGTCGCCGGCTGGGCGGGCTCGCGCATCGCGCGGGCGAGCCGTTGAAGGTCGTTCAGTTGCAATGGGCGCGTCGTGTTTGCTTCCGTGTCCCGCATGATGTCGTTATCCGTGAAGGCGCTCAGCCGCCGAGGTTCGTGGAGGCGAGGTGCTCGCGTGCATCGCCGTCGATCGCGCCGTTGATTTCGATGTCTTCGAGCGAGCGATTGCGCGTCTCGATGCCGAGGAAGAACACGACGCACGCGCCCGCGAGCAGCACGGCGGTCGTCATTGCGAACACCCCGAAGAAGCCGAACGACGGATACACGATGCCGACGAGAATCGGCGCGCTCACCGAGCCGATGCGCCCGAACGAGGAAGACGACCCCGTGCCTGTCGTGCGGACCGCGGTCGGGAAAATTTCCGGCGTGTACGCATAGACGCCGGCGAACGCGCCGTTCATGAAGAACGACAGGCAGATGCCCGCCGCCATGATCTGCGTGCCGGTATGCGACAGCGACAGCATGATCGCCGCGATGCCGCCGAGCGTCATGTACGACGCCACCACGCCCTTGCGTCCGATCTTCTCGTTGAGCCACGCCGCCGAGAAATAGCCCGGAATTTGCGCGCCGTCGATGGCGATCGAGAAGCCGAAGCTTTTGGTGATCGTGAGCCCTTCCTTGACGAGCAGGCTCGGGATCCACGAGAAGAACGAGTAGTACGCGAAGGCCACGGCGAACCACATCAGCCAGCTCACGGCCGTCGTGCCCGCGAGGCGCTTCGACCACAGCGTCTTCACGTTTTGCCAGGCGCTGCCGCTGCTCCTGACCGCGGACGGAATCGTGCCCACGGCCGATAACGGAGCGAGTGCGATGCCGCGTTGCGCATACCACGCCTCGATGTCGTCGACGATGCTGCCTGCCTCGGCGACGCGGCCCTGGCTTTCCATCCAGCGCGGCGATTCGGGCAGTGTGCGCCGCCACCACAGCAGCATCACGACGGGCAGGGCGGTGATGACCGCGAGATAGCGCCAGCCGTCCGGAAAATTGCGCACGACGGTATAGCCGAGGATCGACGAACTCAGATAACCAAACGACATGAAGCCCACCAATGCACCGCAGAACATGCCGCGATAGCGGCGCGGCACGAATTCGGCGAGAAACGGCGCAATCACGACGGTCTCGGCGCCCGAACCGAAGCCCGCAACGATGCGCAACACGAAGAACGTATGCCAGTCGTTGGCGGTGGCGCTCGCGAGCGACGCGACGCAATAGATCGCGAGCGCGCTCATCATGATGCGGCGCCGGCCGATGATGTCCGCGAGCACGCCCGACAGGAACGCGCCGAAGAAATAGCCGATATACGTGCTGCTCGCGACGAGTCCGGTCTGTGCGCTCGTCAGGCTCCACAGCTTGCTGACGACCGGAAGCAGGAAAGCGAGCGACGACGAATCGAGGCCATCGAACATATAGCCGAGTCCGCCGATGATCAACAGCTTGCGATGAAAGCCGGATAGCGGCAGCCGTTCGAGGCGGGCGGCGACAGCGGACATGATCGATGTTCTCCGATGAATGCTGCGTCAGCGCCCGATGGCGTAAGCCTGCATCTGGCGCGGCGTGGCGGCGCCGCGCATCAGGCCGTGGCGAATGCCCACGGCGCATACTCGCCCGAGCGACCAGGGTTCGGCGACCGTGAGTTCATGGCCGCGCGCGCGTAGTTCATCGAGCGTGGCTTGCGGAAAAGTGCCTTCCGCCGACATCTTGCCGAGTTGAATGTCACGCGGATAAAACGAGCCGGGGAAGTGCGCGGTCTGGAAGGAAGGCGAATCCACGGCGGCCTGCAGATTCAGGCCGAAGTGCACGTGCCGCAGCAGCAGTTGCAGCGACCATTGATCCTGCTGATCTCCGCCCGGCGTGCCGAGCGCGGCATAGGGCTTGCCGTCGCGGGTGACGAGCGTCGGCGAGAGCGTGGTGCGCGGACGGCGTCCCGGCCCGAGCGACGAGGGCAGTCCTTCTTCCATCCAGAACATCTGGCCACGCGTGGTCACGTTGAAGCCCAGCCCGGGCACCGCGGGCGATGCCTGGAGCCATCCGCCCGACGGCGTCGCCGACACCATGTTGCCCCAGCGATCGACGACATCGAGATGCACGGTGTCGCCGCGCAATTCGGGCAGCGGCGCGAAAGTGGGTTCGCCCTGACCAAAGCCGCCCGGTTGCTGGCGGCCCGCGTTGGCCAGTATCTTCGCGGCGCGCGCCTCGCTGTCGAGCAGATTGCCCGGACGGAATTCGAACGATGCGCGGTGCGGATCGATCTGCCGGCGGCGCGCGTCGTTGTAGGCGTCGCTCAGAAGCGTGTCCATCGGTACGTCGGAGAAGTTCGGGTCGCCGTAGAAGACGTCGCGGTCGGCGAATGCGAGCTTCGCGCATTCGATGACCGTGTGAACGAAGTCCGGTCCCAGCGGGACCATGCTCGCGAGATCGAAGCCCTTGAGCAAGGCGAGCTGCTGCAGGAACATCGGACCCTGACCCCATGGCCCCGTCTTGTGGACCATGAAGCCTTCGTATTCGTAGGAGACGGCGTCTTCGTACGTCGCCTCCCAGCGCGCGAGATCGGATGCGTCCAGAAGGCCGCGATTGCGCTGGCCCGAAGTATCCAGCACGTCTGTCGAGCGGAAGTACTGATCGATCGCATCCGCGACGAAACCGCGGTAGAACGCAACGCGCGCGCGTTCGCACTGCTCCGCGCGGTCGCCGCGCGTCTTCGCCTCGCGCAGAATGCGCTTGTAGGTTTCCGCGATGGCCGGATTCGCGAACAGATGATTGGGACGCGGCGCTTCGCCATCGCGCAGCCATTGCTCGGCGGACGTGTGCCATTCGCGGCTGAAGAAATCCTGGATCGCGAGAATCGACGACGCCATGCGCGGCAGCACCGGATAGCCGTGCTCCGCATAGCCAATGGCATAGCTCAGCACGTCTTCCAGCGGCAACTGGCCGTAGTCGCGCAGCAAGGTCATCCAGCCGCCGAATGCGCCCGGCACGACGGCGGGCAACAGACCGGTGCCGGGCATGACCGTGAGGCCCAGGTCCTTCATGTGATCGATGGTCATGGCAGCGGGCGTGACGCCCTGGCCGCACAGTACGCGCACGCGATCGTCCTTCGCGCTGTAGAACACGGCGGGCAACTCGCCGCCCGGCCCGTTCAGATGCGGCTCGACGATCTGCAGCACGAAACCGGCGGCAGCGGCGGCGTCGAACGCGTTGCCGCCTTTTTCCAGGACCGCCATCGCGGACGCGCTGGCCAGCCAGTGCGTCGATGCCACCATGCCGAACGTGCCGATCAGTTCGGGTCGTGTCGTAAAACTCATTGCCGTTGTCCCTGTGACGAACCATTGGTTTAATGGTTCGAATTACATCGATGCATGCGACTTCATGCGAAATCGAATCGACGCGCGTAGATTATGCCAACAGAAAAAGTAAAGCAATCCATCACCCCTCAGCCGGCAATCTGCTAAATTGAACCAATGCATATTGGTTCAACCGGAAGATCATGGAAGATTCCACGCTCGACAGGCTGCTCGACTATGTCGCGCAGCACAATCTGAAGGACGGCGATGCGTTGCCGTCGGAACGCAGCCTCGCCGAGGCGCTCGGCGTGAGCCGGCGCGATCTGCGCGGGGCGCTGGCTTCGCTGGAAGCGGCGGGGCGCGTCTGGCGCGGGGTCGGGCGCGGCACGTATCTGGGCGCGCGTCCGCTGAAGTTTTCGGCGTCGCTCAGCAGTCTGCGCGCGGGGTCGAGCCCGGCGGATATCGCGGAGATGCGGCTGGTACTCGAACCGGCGTTCGTCGAGCTGGCGACGAGCAAGGCCAGTCCGGACGATCTCGCGGAACTGGAGAAATGCGCGCGGCGCAACGCCATGGCCAAGGACGACGACGAATGGCAGCAGTGGGACCATCGCTTTCATTTGCTCATTGCACAGGCCACGCGCAACCCCGCGATCATCGCGCTGATGGAGGTGGTGAACGGCATGCGCATGAAGCCGACCGCGCGCGAAAAAACCGCCGATCAGGACACCCGGCGGCATTTCGCGGAGCAGCATCAGGCTGTCGTGAAAGCGATGATCAAGCGCGACGGTGCGACCGCGGCCGCGCGCATGCGCGACCATCTGCTGAACGTGCAGTGGCGGATACCGTCTCATCGAGGGTGAGTGTGCCTGGCAGGCTCCGGATCACGTGAGCGCCGCGCTGCTGCGGATGCAATTCTTCAACAGGACGCAACAATAAAAAAGGCGGCACCAACAAGTGCCGCCCATTCATAAGAGCGCCGAGCGCCGTCAGAAGACTTACCGCACCTTGCCCGCCTTCCACGCCGACAGCAGTTGCTCATACTTCACTGTTTCGCCCTTCGGCTTTTCGTTGGCGAGCGCCTTCCACGGCGCGTGCTGGTCCGACAGCCACTTCGACGGATCGCTTTGCGCATTCAGCTCCGGCGCGCAAACCTTCATGCCGGCCCGCTGCAAACGGGACAACACCTGGTCCATTTCCTTCGCGAGGTTATCCATTGCAGCCTGCGGAGTTTTTTCGCCGGCGACGGCGGTGCCGACGTTCTTCCACCAGAGTTGCGCCATCTTTGGATAGTCGGGCACGTTGTTGCCGGTCGGCGTCCACGCGACGCGCGCCGGGCTGCGATAGAACTCGATCAAAC
>Ga0160447_100251_pt1 | contig 29521 bp, 24 predicted proteins | sample HID1973K_E1MG_FD_108222 | JGI IMG/M metagenome (GOLD analysis project Ga0160447, IMG submission 108222) | Enriched mosquito-associated microbial communities from UW Madison campus, WI, USA - HID1973K_E1 MG | ecosystem: Host-associated > Arthropoda: Insects > Digestive system > Unclassified ...
CGGCGTGTTGCTGATGGAGTTGGTGATCGACGAGGTGGGTGACGTCGCACCACGGCTCAACGACGTCGAGCTGACCGAAGCCCGCGCCCTCGAACTGCACGCGTTGCTGCTGAACCAGGTTGTACGCATGCTCTGCGCGGGCGTAATTCACGGCGACCTGTCCGAATACAACATCCTCCTGGCAGCAGACGGGCCGGTGATCATTGATCTGCCGCAGGCCGTCGACGCAGCCGGAAACAACGAAGCTGCCTCCATGCTCAAGCGAGACGTCGACAACCTGGCCGCGTACTTCGGACGGTTTGCACCGCAAATACTCACCGCGAGTTATGGGACGGAGATCTGGGCGCTTTTCGAGGCAGGGCGGCTGCATGTCGAGGCCGAACTGACCGGTCGCATCGAAGCCGACACGCGACCTGTGGACCTCGACGGCGTTCTGCAGGAACTCGATGCGACACGTCTTGAGGAAAATGCGCGAGTGCGACGGCAGGAGGAACTGAGCGCAGGCCGGTAACCGTACTTGATGTCCCCGAAGATCGCCCGAAAGTGAAGGTCTTCGAGGAAGTCGCCGCTCGGCCATTTACGGACGGTTAATCCAACCCTTCACGGGCCATTTGCATGGCGGCTCAGCATTAGACAGCGTCCTCGCATGCGGAACCTGCCGCGCTTGCGCGATCGGCGTCATTCTCAGTGCTGATGATATATTCCGCGATCTGCAATGCCGCATTGATGACGGAGCGGCCCCGCGAACGCATTTCAATGCAACCGCCCGACAACGGAGCCGTCGACCGCACCGTATCGCGTATGGCGAGCATCGCGGCTTCCGCGGCGACGAGCGCAATGTCGTGACGACCGTGACAAGCACCGAACGTTGCTCGATCGCGGACAGCGTGAGACTGTTTTGAATACATTGAGATCGCGACTATTCATCGTGAGTCATCGCGTGAGATCGCTTATTCTGCGGACTGCTTGGTCCAGTGCGCCGCATGTGTTTGCGTCGAGCGGACCGGCCACGCCAATAGAGAAACGCTGCGTCGTGGCTCGCCACGGTTCGAGGGCGCGTGCAACAATGTTGGCGTGGCGCGCATCCAGACGGTCGCGGTCGGGCAAGGACGCCACGTCGTCGGTCAATAGACGCAATGTGCCGGACGCCGTAGTGGAGCAAGTTTGCGCAGGGCCAAAGCGCGCGCCGATACGCGTCGTCTGATACGCCACGCCTGCCGCGGACGGGAGCGCCTGAGCAATCACGACGGCGGCTTGCCCATCGTGCTCGAGCAGTTGTGCCGATGTCGCACACGCATCCGCTAGGCCGGCAAGCACGGGCCGCGCCTGCTCCACGATGTCGAGGCTGCGCAAATACGTGCGCCCGAGCGCCGCGGCGGCGGGCCCGGGGGTTAGCCGGCCATGGGCGTCGTTCGCAAGAAAACCTGACGCAACGAGCGAGCGCGCAAGTCGTACGACGGAGTTGCGCGGCGCGCCGACAACGGCGACCAGTTCGCTCATCGTCAAATGAGGGCGTTGTGTCGAGAATGCCTGCAGGGCTTCGAGCCCGCGTTTCAGTGCCGGCACGGTGCAGGGCAATACCTGCGACGCGTTCGATGTGACGTCGTGTTTACTCATGCTTTTCCATGTCATATAAATCGCGCATGTTGCGCGCATAGCGCTTGGGCGGCATGCCGGCCCAGCGATGAAAGGCGCGCGCGAATGCCTTCTCGGACGAATAGCCGACACTCTCGGCGATCTCGATCAGCTTGAGCTTCCGGTCCGCCAGCTTGCAGCTTGCGAGGTACATGCGGTATGCCGTGAGATGACCGATGGGCGTCTCGCCGACCAGCTCGGCAAACCGCGCGCTGAAGCGCGAGCGCGACATACCCGCCGATGCCGCCAGACTTGCAACGCACCAGTCCTCACGCGGTTCGCGATGAATCAGCGCCATCGCTTTGCCGATTTGCGGATCGATGAGCCCGCGCAGCCATCCAGTGTGATTCGCCGACGAAAGCAGATGCGCGCGCAACAGGTGCACGAACAGCACATCTGCGAGACGCGCGGCCGCGACGGCCCATCCAGGCTGACACGACATCGATTCCTGAATGAAGCTCTTGAGCGTGCTCGCGAGCCAGGGGGCGACGACGGGGTCGTTCGCGCGCACATGGATCAACGGCGGCAGCACGGAGAACAGCGGACTGCGCACGATGTCCCGATACACGACGATGCCCGTATAGAGTTCGCTGACGTCACCGCCGCCGCCTGCGGAGAACCGCAAAGGCGTGTCGAAGCGGGGGCGAATGCCCTGGTGCGCCATCAGGGAGTCGAAGAGTACAGGCTCTTCGCCGAGTCGAGAGGAAAGTATGTGCTCGTTGCCGCGCGGCAGCAGTACGAAGTCGCCGGGCTCGACCAGCGCAGGTGGTTCTCCTTCGAGGACGATGTAAAACGGTGCGCCGACGCACATGCGAAATGGCACGCCTTCCACGGCCGGCTTGCGTATCGCCCACGGTGCCGTCAGCGAGAAGTGCCCGGTCACGACGGCGTCCGCGCGTAGATCGGCCAGTACGTCGCTGAGCTGATCCTGGGACATGTACGCCTCCGTGAGTGCAGGTTGGTCGTGCGCGACAGGGATCGAATGCGTCAGAAGCGCTGCTGTATACCGACCATCGCGCCGAGCTGATTCTGTCCCATGCCGACGCTGCCGCCCGCCGCGACGGCATTGCTGGCATTCGCGCTATTGATCATGTAGCCGAGCGACGAATAAACCGTGGTACGTTTGGACAACAGGTAATTGGCGCGAGCCACGAACAGCGTCGAACTCGAATGTTCGCGGAGAATGTAGCGCAAGCCCTGTGCGTCGAATGATAGCGTGGGCATCGCGTAGTACGTGGCGCCCGCAAAAAAGAGGTCGGACTGGCTGTGAGCCGCGGCGGCGGTGTTGCGGCGAATCCAGCCGCCACCGACTTTGGCCTGTCCGAACTTGAAGTACGCATCCACGATAGTGCGTGTGTCCGTATAGGCGCTGTTCGACAACGGCGCCGAGGCGCCCGGGCCGCCGCGCATCACGTCGTAGGATGCCGCCGCGCCGAAATTCGCGGCGTCGTAGGCAAGCATGACCGTGTACTGCCGGCAGACGACGGGGTCGCCCGGAACCTCTCCCGCGCAGTTCGTCGCGGACGGTCCGGCCGGGCCCGCCGCATCGCGTCCGAAACTGTAGGTGCCACCGATCGTCACGCCTTTGAACTTGCCCATGTAGCCGACCGCGCTGTCGCTGCGTGCGTTGGGCAGGTAGCTGTCGAAGCTGGCCATCGAATGAATGGATGGTCCGATGACGTCGGCGTTGAGCAGAACGTACATCGACATGTTTATCTGACGGCCAAGCGTCATTGCGCCATAGTCGCTGCTGACGCCAACATTGGCGGCACGACCGAACAGGCGGCCGCCATAGTTCAACGCGCCCGTGTTGGCTGCGAAGCCGTTTTCGAGCACGAAGAACGCCTTGTAGCCGCCGCCAAGATCTTCCGCCCCCTTCAGGCCGAAGCGCGACGGCACCTCACCGGTCAGCGAAGGCATGCCGACGACAGAGCCGCCTGCCGCAGCGTTGTTGTAGTACTGCACGCCCGTGTCAACGATGCCGTACAGCGTCACGCTGCTTTGGCCATGTGCGACGCCCGTGACTCCCGCACAGAGCAGCGCAGTCACATAGTGCCTTTTCATTGCGAGATCTCCAATAAATGTAGTCATACTTATCAAGTCGATTTTGTGTGTCTCGCGAATCAGGATCGAATGCGCGGCCAGTTACTTTTCGTTGGCGCCCGCAAGGATCCACTGCACGACCGTGCGGGCGTCGTCGGTGCCGATCCTGTTCGGCGGCATCGGCACGGCGCCCCACACGCCCGAACTGCCGTTCTGAACGTGCGCGACGAGCTGCTTCGCAACCTCTGGCTTGCCCGAATAGCGGACGGCGACGTCGCGCCAGGCCGGCCCGACGAGCTTGCTGTCCAGCCCGTGGCAGGCGAAGCACGCGTGTTGCGTGGCGATCTCCTTTGCCTTGGCCGGGTCGATGGCGACGCCTGCGCGGACGGAGTTCGCCGTCATCAAGGCGAGCAGGGAAACGACAAGGTGCGTTCTTGATTTCATACGGTTCAGGATTGGTTGATGGATCTAGCTCGCGAGTGGCTGGTCGAGCGGCATGGAGCGCAGCCGTCTACCCGTCGCCTGAAAGAGCGCTTCCGCAACGGCGGGTGCGACAGGCGGCAAGGCGACTTCGCCGCAACCTTGCGGCACGCGATCGCTCTCGACGATCACTACTTCGACTTTCGGCATCTCCGCGAGATAAAGCAGCGGATAGTCGGCGAAGTTGCTCTGCGCGACGGCGCCGTCCTTGAAGGTAATTTCGCTCTTGAACGTGTTGGTGAGCGCGAAGCCGATGCCGCCTTCGACCATCTGCCGGATGAGCAGCGGGTTGATCGCCTGTCCGCAATCGATGCCGCAGATCACGCGTTCGAGCTTCGCGCGTCCCTCCGTGACGCGCACTTCGGCGATGGTCGCGACATACGAGGCGAAGGCGCCGCCGCGTCCCGTATAGAGGCAATACGCGGCCCCGCGATGAAGGCCGTGCGCGGGTCGGCCGAACCAGTTCGCTTTGGCCGCGGTCGCGTCGAGCACTTTCAGCGCGAGCGGATCGTCGCGCAGCAGCGTGCGCCGGTAACGCACCGGGTCGATCCGCGCCGTGTGCGCCAGCTCGTTGATGAAGGTCTCGAGAAAGAACACGCTCGACGTGCTGCCGACGGTTCGCATGAAACTGACGGGAATGGCCTGCGGCAAGGACACGGATTCGACGAGGAGATTCGGGACCGCGTAGCCCAGGTCGTAGATGCCGTCGAGCATCGTCTCGTCCCAGCCGCCGGCTTTTTCGAAGTAGTCGCGCTTGATCGACCAGTACAGCGACTGACCGACGACACGGGCATGCAATGCGCGCGGCATGCCGTCGTCGCCGAGCACCGCACGAAAGCGCGCCGATACGGCCGGGCGGTAGAAGCCGTGCCGGATATCGTCCTCGCGCGAGCGGATCACCTTGACAGGGCGCCCGACCGCCTTCGATGCAACGGCGGCATGGATCACGAAGTCGGGCACGTACTTGCGTCCGAAGCTGCCGCCGAGGAACGTTGTATGGACGATGACCTTATCGGCGGGAAGATGGAAGAGGGCGGACAACGTCCAGCGGACCTTGTCCTGGCCTTGAATCGGTCCCCAAACCTCGATCTCGTCACGGCGCACGTGGACGGTCGCGTTCACGGGTTCCATCGTTGCGTGCACGATGTACGGCGAGTGATATTCGGCTTCGAAGATCGAATGCGCGGACGTGAACAGCGCATCAGGATCGCCCGTCTTTGCTGCCGTGACGGCATGCGGGTCCTTCAATGCGCGTTGGCGCTGCGAAAGTATCGTGTCGCTGTCGATGACAATGCTGCCCGCGTCCCAGTCTATCTGCGCGGCGTCGCAGGCTTTTTTGGCTTGCCAGTACGATTGGGCGACGACGATCACCGCATCTTTGGCGAGCACGACGCCGACTACGCCAGGCATCGCGCGCAGCTTGTCCTGGTTGGTGACCGCGACGGGCTTGCCGTTCAACGTCGGCGCCATTTTCACGGCGCCCGTCAGCATGTCGGGCACTTGCACGTCGATGCCGTACACGGCGCTGCCATCGACTTTTGCGGGCACGTCGAGCCGATGCAACGCCTGTCCCATCAACGCTCGCGCCGACGCCGGCTTCAGACGCGGATGCGGGTTGAGTGGCATCAATGCAACTTCGTCGACGAGTTCGCCATAGCCGAGCGAACGTCCGGTTGCCGGATGGCTCACGCGTCCGTTGCGCGTGATGCATTGCGTCGCGCGCACGCCAAAGCGCCGCGCGGCGGCGCTCAGGAACGCTTCACGCGCCTGTGCGCCTGCCGTGCGCAGACGCGAATAAAACATCGTCACCGACATCGAGGCGCCCACGAACTGCTGCGGCGCTTCGTTGGCCGCATCAATGCGATAAGCGTCGCGTCCCGTGACGAATTCGACGCTAACCTGGCGCCAGTCGGCATCCATCTCGTCGGCAAGCACTTGCGGCAAGCCGGTGTAGACACCTTGCCCCACCTCGCTTTGCGAAAGCCCGATGATCGTGTGACCGTCCTTGGCGATGCGTATCCAGTCGTTGATCTCTCGGAACGGCGCTGCGGATTCGGCTGCGTGAAGCGTGTCGCTGATCGAAAGGGGCAAGAGCACACCACCCGCAACGGCCAGTGACGTTTTCAGGAATGTGCGTCGCGCGGGCGTAGGTTGAGACGGTGCGGCGCGCTCGTACCCGCCGTCTTTACTGTTCGGCCGCGGCATGGATCGCCTCGCGAATTCGTTGATAAGTCGCACAGCGACACAGGTTCGTGATGGCCTGGTCGATCTGAGCATCGGTGGGCGCCTTGTGTTGCGCGAGCAACGCCGCCGTGGCCATCACCATTCCCGATTGGCAGTAGCCACATTGCGGGACGTCTTTCTGTATCCATGCCCGCTGGACGGGATGCGAGCGGTCGGGCGACAGCCCTTCGATCGTCGTGACGGCCTTGCCTTCGACGGCACTGACGGGTAGTACGCACGAGCGCATCGCGGCGCCTTCGAGATGTACGGTGCACGCACCGCATGCGCCGATGCCGCAGCCATACTTGGTGCCAGTTAAGCGCGCAGCGTCACGGATGACCCAAAGAAGGGGAGTTTCAGTGTCGCCGTCAAACTCGAACGGTCGACCATTGAGAGTAAAGCGCATGAATCGTCTCCATCTGATGCAATCGCGATGGCGAGATTCTTCGTGGCGAAAATATTCCTTACAACGACCGCGCCTCTCAAAAAAGTAGCTGATCGTCCAGATCGAATATTAGAGCGGACATCGGTCTTACTGTAATTCTCCGGTAGTTTCATGCGCCGGACTCCGTCAGCCTTCTGAGCGACTGCTCCCTCTCGTCTTCGAACATTTTGCGGCCAGGCTCGTATCCGAACGGCCGCTTATCCCTCGTCGAGCCACCGTCGCGGTTGAGCTGTATTGAACGTCGGAAGTGGGTCGAATACCGAACTCCGCAATGCGGCCGACGTGAATGCGCGGCGCCCACACAGCGATCCCCGGCAGGCCGCCATGAATACACTTTGCCGACCTTCCAGCCGCAGCCCCTCGGAACACCGGTGCTCTCTCGGAAGCCAGTCATCGAGCATGGTGTTCCCCACCGTCGCTCAATGAAGGGATCTCTTTCACGGCAGTCATCCGTCACGTTCCCGGGTGCATCCGCCTTGCCTCCGAGAGTGGCGCAGCAGACCCACCATCGATTCCATGCCTCGCCAAAAGAGTCGGCGACAAAGCCGGACGCCTTCTTGTCTTCAATAAAGCGATGCAACGCGAAAGCCGCCGCAGAACCTCGGCTTTTCAGCACCCCATCGCCTGTTGTATCACCATGAAGCGTTCATCGAGCAGACGCAGTCTCGCGATCTCGCGCGCGTCGGCCTCGAGCTGTTGCTTCACGCCCGCCGCGACTTCGAGTCGTTGGCGCACGAACGTCTCGACGACGGATGGCGACGCCGGCGCGTGCACGATCTGGGCGGACTTGAGTTCGCGCGTGAGCTATGCGTTCGATACGCTCGGCCGCGACGGCGTCGTACCTCCAGCAACGGCGGAATGGCTCGGTCGGGATAAACGGAAGCAGCGGCTCACCTGCGAGGAGACCAGCCTGGACGAGAATTGCGACAGGTCGCGTGCATCGGCGCGTGGCTTTCGTCCGGAGCTATTGCGTCGACAGGGGCGTCGTCTTGCGCGCGCGTGGCCTGCGATTCAGTGTGGTGGATCGTGCGCCGGATTCCACGCCAATCGCGGCAAGCATGGGCCGCGCAGCCGCTTCCAGCGCCATACGCCGTGGATCGACACGCGCCAGCACGCGCAAACCCATCAGCGCCGCGAGCAGACCGTGTCCGAGATCGGCGGCGGGGAGATCGGCCGGAATGGTGCCGTCCGCCTGACCGGCCGTGACACAGCGCGTGAAGAACCCTTCCATTTCCTCCAGCACACCGCGCAACACGCGATGAAACTGCTTGTCGTGCGGCGCGAGCTCCAGCGCCGAATTGACGATCAGACAGCCCTTGCGATGCGGATCGCCGACCGACAGCCGGACGATCTCGTCGAAGAAGGCGACGATGGCGTCGCGCGGCGGAAGACGATGCTCGAAACGCCGCACGCGATCGCGAAAGCCTCGCTCGACGTATCGTTCCAGCACACGCTCGTAGAGCGTGCGCTTGTCGCCGAATGCGTTGTAGAGGCTCGCGGCGGTGAGACCCATGGTCGCGGCGAGATCGCGCACCGAGGTCGCCTCGTAACCATGCGACCAGAACTGCGCGGTCGCCGCATCGAGAGCGGTATCCTCGTCGAACTCACGGGGACGCGGCATGCTGCCTCCGTTCGCTCACGCAGTCTTCGGGAAGTTCGACGGAAACAACGCGCGCTTCGTTTCGTCGTCGTTCACGGACTTGAACGCGTGCGTCTTGTTGATGGCGCGCGCACGTTCGACGGCGGGTCGGGCATCGATCTTTGCAAACCAGCGCTTCAACTCGGGAAACGCGGCGAGCGGATCCTCATCGCCCTTGAACACGCGCCGGGCTCGATCGATCCAGCCCCACGCCGACATGTCGGCAATCGTGAAGTCTTTGCCCACTAGATATTCGCGTCCTTTCAGGTGATCGTTGAGCACTTGATAGTGACGGTCGGCTTCGCGGCGATAACGATTCACCGCGTATTCGAGGCCTTCGGGCGCCGCATACTGGAAATGCACCGCCTGTCCGGAAAACGGTCCGAGGCCGCTGGCAATGAACATGAGCCACGACAACAGCTGCGGCCGGTCTTCCGCCGCGCCACCGAACTTGCCGGTCTTCTCCGCGAGGTACAACAGAATGGCGGTCGAATCGAAGACGGTCGCAGCCTTGCCGCCCGGTCCTTCGGTATCGACGATGGCCGGCACCTTGCCGTTCGGGTTGATCGAGCGAAAAGCCGGCGTATGCTGCTCGCCCTTGCTTGTGTCGACGGGCTTCAGCTCGTAGGGCAGACCGGACTCTTCGAGAAAGAGTGCGATCTTCGCGGGGTTCGGCGTGGGGTGAAAGTAGAATTCGATCACTCGTGTTCTCCGGGTTATCGCGGGGTTTCCCATCGTTCGCCGATTTTAGATCAATTGTTCTATAACGCCAAATGTCACTTGGCGCGGGTAGTCACGCATGCTTGTGGCCGGCACGCATGCACAGCCGAAAGCCACCGATGAGCCGCAACCACCATTACTGCGCGAGCATCAGGTTCAGGTTCTGAACCGCAGCGCCGGCTGCGCCCTTGCCGAGATTGTCGAAAACGGCTGACAGCAGAACGTGCCCCTGCTCCATGTTGGAAAACACGCTCAGGCGCATATCGTCCGTGCCGTTCAACGCCTGCGGATCCAGGTGCTTCAAATCGCCCGGTTGGTGCAGCGGCAAGACATGTACATGGGCTGCTGCGGCATAGTGGCGAGCGAGGCACGCGTGCAATGCGGCGGCGTCTGCGTGAGGCGCCAGCATTCGCACGTCCAAAGGTACTGTCAGCACGATTCCTTGGCGGAACGAACCATACGCGGGAACGAAGATCGGACGCCGGGCGAGTCCGGCGTACCGTTGAATCTCGGGAGTGTGCTTGTGCGCGAGCTCGAGCCCATACACCTGGAACGACGGTGCGCCGACAGCACCCGGCCCTTCATGTTCTTCCACGCCGGCACGCCCGCGTCCGGAATAACCGGACACCGCATGGATGCTGACCGGGTGATTCTCGGGAACCAGCCCGGCGTCCAGCAGCGGACGCAGCAATCCGATTGCGCCGGTCGGATAGCAACCCGGATTGGTGACGCGCCGCGCGGTCGCAATGCGCTCGGCCTGTCCCGGCGTCATTTCCGGAAAGCCGTATGTCCAGTCCGCTTGCGTGCGATGAGCGGAACTCGCGTCGATCACTCTGACGGCGGGATTCACGATGGCGCCCACTGCCTCGCGCGCCGCGCGGTCGGGCAGGCAGAGGATGGCGATGTCGCAGGCATTGATGGCTTCGGCGCGACGCCTGACATCCTTGCGTTCCGTTGCGGGAAGCGTCATCAGCGTCAGGTCGGTGCGGCCGCGAAGCCGTTCGTGAATCTGCAACCCGGCGGTGCCCTGGTCGCCGTCTATGAAAACGAGGGGAGAACTCATGCGCGCGATACTCCGGTGACTGATAGCAAGGGGAACGAGGCTGCTATCTTCCACGCGTCGCCAGAATAGCGAAAGTTGAATATCATGACGTCGACATTCAGCTTTTATGAATCGGGATGCCTTATGCGAGAAATCAGCCTGGACCGGTTGCGCACCCTGGTCGCTATCGCCGATCGTGGCTCATTCGCTGATGCGGCGCGAGCGTTGCATCTGGCGCCTCCCACGGTCAGTCTCCACATCGCGGAACTGGAAGAGCGCATCGGGGCGCCGCTCCTCTCGCGCAGGCGTGGACATGTCCGGCCATCGGCAACAGGCGAGTTGCTGGTCGAGCGCGCGCGTCGGCTGCTGGCCGATGCGGAACAGGCCCTGGAGGACGTTCAGCGCCAGGTCCAGGGGCTCGCCGGACGCGTTCGGCTCGGCGCATCGACTGGCGCGATTGCGCATCTTTTGCCGCAAGCGCTCGAAGCGCTGCGTCAAGACCATCCTGCTATCGATATTCAGATCGCGGTGCTCACCTCGCATGAGACGCTGACGCGATTGGCGGACGGCGCGCTGGATGTCGGACTGGTCGCACTGCCTCAGCCGCCGATGGCTGGACTCGTGATCAAACCCTGGCGCCGTGACCCCGTCATGGCGTTCGTGCCGGCGCATTGGCGAAGTCCGGCTCGCATCACGCCCGAATGGCTCGCCGCCCGGCCTCTCATTCTGAACGATGCGACCACGCGTCTTTCGCGCCTGACGACGGAATGGTTCGCGGCCGGAGGGCACCATCCCGCGCCGCGCATCCAGCTCAACTACAACGATGCGATCAAGAGTCTGGTGGCGGCCGGTTACGGCGCGGCGCTGTTGCCTCACGAAGCCACGACGCCATTACCGGACAAGCGCATCCTCATGCGACCGCTTCGCCCGGCGCTATGGCGTCGGCTCGGCATTGCGCATCGTGCGGGGTACGTCGAGCGTTCCACGCAACATGTGCTCGATGCGTTGTGGGACCTGCGATTGGCGTAGGGGCCGGGGTTTTCCTGCCACCGCACGGAGCAGACAAATCGACAGCGCGGGCATCGCGACTTCCACCGGCGCGTAGGCTGACGGCTGATGCGGCTCTCGCCTGATGCGGCTCTCGCAGTACGACGGCCGGCCGCAATTCGCTGGGCGCTCGTGAGCGAAGCATGCCGACGCGAATGCTTTCTCATGCCATGAGTCCGCCTTACAAAGCCCCTATACTGTGGCCCATCTCCAATCAGGCATTCGAACATGCGCAAACGTCATCTCGTTGCTTCGACTATCGGCGGCATCGCTATTCTGTTGAGCGGATGCGCCGCCAATCTGCAAACCCGGAACACGGCTGCGCAGGCGACCGCAGCACCGGACGGAAAGCCGCCGGGGACGAGCATCGTGGTTCCGGCGCCCTCCGCGCACACGATCGTGCTGCGCATGAATGGATCGGCGGTGGCGACTTCCGCGTCGGACTGGCCGCGTGTGCAGACCGAATGGCGCGAAGCGATGGAAGGCGCCTCTCAGGAGGCCAGTTCCACGTTCGTCGACGAGACGGTCGGGCGCACCTCGGGCAAGGGCGCAGGCACGGTGGTCGATGTCTATGTGGAAGACTTCCATTTCGTGGCGCCCGGCGCGCGCTATACGCTGGGCATCATGACCGGCAACGCCTTCATTCAGGCGCGCGTGTCCTTCCGGGACCTGCAAAGCGGACGGACCTTCGGCGAACGCAGTTACAACACGTCCTCCTCGGCGTGGCAGGGCATTTTTGCACCGACATCCGACAAGCAGGCGCGCGCCATTGCCGCCGATATCGTGAAGCAGATCAAGCCGCGCTAACGAGTCCTTCGCCGTTTAGGCGGCGAGACTCGCCTGTATCGTGCCGATATAAGTCGTTCCGTCGCGTCACAGCTAGATCATGCCGAAGCTCGCCGATCAGGCAACTGTCGAAGCCGACGGGCGGCGCGGTCCGGGTCATGAGGTCGAGACGGCCGAGGAGGTGGAGAGGGCCGTCCGCATTCGTTCGACTTATTCCAGCTCGACACCCTTGAGTTCCGGAATCAGCACGACGGTCGCGACCACATCGACCACATAGATGCAGGCGAGGGCCGCAATGGCGGTACCGAACGAGTAGTAACTCGCAACCGCGCCGATGGCGAGCGGTCCGAAACCGCCGACCGCGCGGCCGATGCTCCACAACACGTTCTGCGCGGTGCCGCGCGCATGCGTCGGATAAAGCTCGGCCATCAGAGCGCCGTAGCCGCCCATCATGCCGTTCACGAACACACCCACCACCATGCCGCCGATCAGCAGGGCTTCGGGCGTGGTCATGCGCGAATACACGAACACCATGATCAGCGCGCCGATCTGGTACATCACGAAGGTCGGTTTGCGGCCGATGCGGTCCGCCAGTTGCCCGAAGATCCAGATCCCCACCAGCATGCCGAGAATCGATGCGGCCGTCCAGGTCGCCGACTTCGCGAGCGTGAAGCCGAACTGCCTCGTCAGATAGCCCGGCATCCAGATGATGAGGCCGTAGTAGCCGAAGTTCTGCACCGAGCACATGATGATCATGCCGATGCTGCGCTTCGTGGTCTGCGCATCGCGGAACAGGGTCTTGAGCGGAAACTCGTGCTTCTTGCGCGCCGCCTTTTCGATGAAGATCTCGGATTCGCCGATCGCCTTGCGGATCACGAACGACAGCACGGCGGGCGCGAGGCCGACCAGGAACATGCCGCGCCAGCCGATATGCGGCAGCAGCACCGGCGTCACGAGCGCGGCGATCAGCACGCCGATCTGCCACCCCATGCCGACGTACGACGACACGCGACCGCGCTTCTCGGCAGGCCATGCCTCGATGGCGAGCGCCATGCCGATGCCGAACTCGCCGCCGAGACCCAGACCCGCGATGAAGCGGTACGCAAGCAGGTCGTGATAGCCCTGCGCGAACGCACACAGACCTGTGAACACCGCGAACAACAGGATCGTGTAGGTCAGCACGCGCACGCGGCCGAGATAGTCGCTCAGAATGCCGAAGCCGATGCCGCCCGCGACACCGCCCACGAGCGTCCACGTGACGAGCGAACCGGCCTGCGCGGAGGTGAGCCCGAGGTCCGCCGAGATCAGGCTCAGCATGAAGCCCAGGATCAGCAGATCGAAACCGTCCATGGCGTAGCCGGAAATGGACGCGACCAGCGCGCGGATGTGCGGTGGCCCGAAGATGGATTTCTCCTGAGCGTCCTGCATCAGAGCGCCTTGGTGGGCGCTCTGGTCAGCATGATGATTCATTGTATGGTCTCCCCGTATGCGGGTCAGTTGAGTGCGTCCGGATCGTGCGGCAGCGGTGCGCCCACGCCGGTGCGTTCGACGATCAGCCGATAGTGTTCCGGACGGCGGTGCTTGGCGAAATTGAAGACGTGCTCGCGGAAAGTGTCGCCGAGCGCGAGGTCGACGTTCGCGAAGATCACTTCGTCGTCTTCGGTCATGCTTTGCGCCGCGATCTCGCCCGAGGGCGCGACGATCACCGAGCCGCCGATCATATGAAAGCCGTCTTCTTTGCCGCACTTCGCGGCGGCGGCGATCCACATCGCGTTCTGGTAAGCGCTTGCCTGCAGCGTCACGAGATGCGTATGCATGCGTAGGTGCACCGGCTCCGGCCAGTGGATGTTGAGCGACGGCGTGTTGTAGCCGAGCACGCCCAGTTCCGCGCCTTGCAGCGACATCGCACGCCACGTTTCCGGCCAGCGGCGGTCGTTGCAGATGCACATGCCAAGCTTCGCGCCCATCGTCTCGACGACGGGAAAGCCCGTGTTGCCCACTTCGAAGAACTTCTTCTCGAGATGCTGGAACGGTGCGTCCGGCTTGTGATCCGCGTGGCCCGGCAAGTGCGTCTTGCGGTATTTCGACACGATCCTGCCGCCGTCGTCGACGATGATCGCCGTGTTGAAGGTGTCGCCCTTCGCGGTCAGTTCTGCATAGCCGAGGTAGAAGCCGATGCCCGCCGCGCGCGCGGCGTCGAAGAGCGGCTGCACGTCGGGGTTCGGCATGGTGCGTTCGAAGAAGCGTTCGATGGCCGCTTCCTCGCTCATCCAGTAGCGCGGAAAGAAGGTCGTGAGCGCGAGTTCGGGGAACACGACGAACTTCGCGCTGCGGGACTTCGCCTCCATCAACAGGTCGATCAGGCGCCTGACGACCGCCTGACGATCGTCGGCGAGATGGACCGGTCCCATTTGCGCCACCGCGAGACCGAGTTTGCGTGACTTGCTCATGACTTCCTCTTCGATTTCAGTTTCAGTTTTGACGATCGGCATAGCCGAAGCCTGCGTGGCCTTCGGCGTGGCCGTCGGCGAGCGCGCGGAAGAACTGGCCGCGCGCGGAGATCTCACGTTCCTTCTGGAAGGGCAGGGGCGTGCCGCGCGGAATGAAGCGGCCGCTGCCGGGCTCGGCATCGAACGCGCCTTCATCGACGATCACGCGGCCCGCGCTCACCACGGTGCGTGGCCAGCCCGTCACCTTCATGCCTTCGTACGGCGTGTAGCCCACGCGATCGTGCAGGCCGGAGGCCGTCAGCACGACTTCATGCTTCGGGTCCCATATTGCGATATCCGCATCCGCGCCTTCCTCGATCAGGCCCTTGCGCGGCGCGATGCCGTACATGCGCGCGTGATTCGTCGAGGTCAGCGCGACGAATTCGGGCAGCGTCATGCGGCCCGCGTTGACGCCTTCGGAGAACATCAGCGGCAGACGCGTTTCGAGCCCGGGCATGCCGTTGGCCATCTGCTTGAAGGTGGTCTGATCGCCGTGCGGCAGCTTGCCGGTGTGGTCATAGCGATACGGCGCATGATCCGACGAGACGGTTTGCAGCACGCCGTCCTTTAGCGCCCTCCAGAGCGCTTCCTGAGCCGCCTTGTCGCGCAGCGGCGGGCTGCAGCAATACTTCGCTCCTTCGACGCCGGGCAGGTCCATGTTGTCCTCGGTGAGCAGCATGTAGTGCGGACATGTCTCGCCATAGACCTGCGCCCCGATGCGCTGCGCCGCGCCGATCGTCGCGATGGCGTCCGGCGCCGAGACGTGCACGATCAGCACGGGCACATCGAAGAGCTTCGACAGTTGAATGACGCGGTGGGTCGCTTCGGCTTCGGCCAGCGCGACATGGCTCGTCGCGTGATATTTCGGCGCCGTGCGGCCGTTCTCCAGAAGCTTCTGCGACACCCATTTGATGACGTCGTTGTTCTCGGCGTGCACCATCACGAGCGCGTTTTCGCGTGAGGCGAGGGCCAGCACGTCGAGCATCTGATAGTCGTCGATCTTCAGTTGTTCGTAGGTCATGTAGACCTTGAACGAGGTGATGCCCTTGCGAATCTGCTCGACGAGGTCTTCCTGCAAGGTCTTTTTATCGGTCTCGGAGACGATCAGGTGATAGCTCCAGTCGATGACCGACTTCGCGGTTGCGAGCGCCGCGTAGTCGGCCGCCACCTGTCTGAGCGAGTGTCCGCGATGCTGCGCCGCGAACGGCACGATCATCGTGGTGCCGCCGCACGCGGCCGACACGCTCGCGGAATACCAGTCGTCCGCGCCCATGATGCCCATGCCCGAGCGCTGCTCCACGTGGCAATGCGTGTCGATACCGCCGGGCAGCACGTATTGTCCCGTGGCATCGATATCGCGCTTGCCCGCAGGCAGGCCGCGCGCCACCGCGACGATGCGGTCGCCGACGATGCCCACGTCCGCCTCGAACACCGCCTGGTCCGACGCCACGAGGCCGTTGCGTATGGTCAGATCGAATCGATCCATAGTCGTTTTCATCCGCTTGAGATTCAGAGTTGCGTGTGGAGAGGCGCGGGTTCGCTGCGTGCCTCGAGCCACCAGCCGACGCAGGCCCGCGCAAGCGCATCGGTCGGATCGATGGCCGGGACATCGAGGGAAACGCCCGCGAGCGCCACGGGAATTTCCGTGCAGGCGAGCAGCAGCGCATCCGCGCCCTGTGCGATCAGCGCCCGCGCGGCGTGCGCGAGCAGCACGCGCGCTTCCTCGATGCGTCCGCCTTTCACGGCGCCGATGGCGGCGGAGACATGAGTTCCCTGCAGCGCATCGTCAGGCGTGAGGGCGGCGATGCCGTGCATGGCCAGTCGATCGTGATAGATGCGCGCCTGCAAGGTCGCGCTGGTCGCGAGGATGCCGCCCCGGCGCGCGCCGACGGACTGTTTGAGCAGGGCATCGACGCCGGCCTCGCCGATATGCAGCACGGGCAAGACCGTTTCGTGCGCGAGTCGCGCGTGCCAGACGTGCGCGGTGTTGCAGGGGATCGCGATGGCCGCGCATCCGGCGGCTTCGAGCGTGCGCAGTCCATCGAGCAGATGCGGCCAGGGGGCATCCGATCCTGCGAGAAACGCCGTGCTGCGATCCGGCACCTGCGGCACGTTGTGCACGATCACGGGCATATGCTCCTGATCGGACGCGGCGGGCGTCGCCCGAATCAGCTTGACGAGAAAGTCCGCCGTCGCCAGCGGTCCCATGCCGCCGAGCACGCCGAGCCGCGGCAGCGGCGTCGCTGTGTCGTTCATGCGATGCCTCGCTCACGGCAGACCGCAAATGCAAGCGACGCAGTCGTCGAGCACGGGTCGATGACTGGCACGCCCAGCGCGGCTTCGAGATCGGCGCGCAAGGGCGTCATGCCAGCGCAGCCCAGCACGATGACATCCGCGCCGTCTTCGCTGGACAGCGCGCGGCCCGTCGCGATGAGTCTGTCGAGCGCGAGATCGCGATTGCCGGACTGGTCTACGCCGAGGTTCACGGCACGCTCGCCCGCGACCACGTCGCCGATGCGCGCCGCATGGTAAGCGCGCCAGTGACGCGGCATGCCGCGCGTGCTCGCCGCGATCACGCCGATGCGCGAACCGCGCGCGAGCGCCACGCTCATGGCCGTCGCACCGATGCCGATGACGGGCTTGTTCGTGACTTCGCGCGCGGCATGCAGGCCGGGATCGCTGTAGCAGGCAATCACGAAGCCCGCCGCGTTCGCCTCGTGGCGCGCCACATAGTCGGCAACGGCGACGGCCGCGCGATCCGCATCGCGCTGCGTCTCGATGCCGCCGGGCACGGCATGCAGCGTCTCGAATGCGACGGGGGCGTCCTGTTCGGCACGCAACGCGCGCACGGTTTCTTCGATCTCGCGAGTGACATCGGCGAGGCCGTTCGGGTTCAAAAATACGATGGGATCAGACATGGCTCGACGGAAGAGTTCGACCTTGACCGAACGATACCCGCATCGAAATTCGCCGTGAAATAGTCCAAATTTCGTGCCCCATAGACGGCATGCATGGATCGATCGGCTACACTGCCGATGACGCCATTCCAAGCGATTTGCACCGTTTCCGCGAGCCACGCCATGAACTACGACGAGGAGGTCCCTCAAGCGCGCGCCATGAGCCTGCGTCAGATCGAAGTGTTTCGCGCGATCATGATGACGGGCTCCATCAGCGAGGCGGCGCGCTCGCTCTATGTGGCGCAGCCCTCCGTGAGCCGCGTGCTGCAGGTGACGGAAAGCCGGCTGGGTTTCTTGCTGTTCGAGCGCACGCGCGGACGGCTGTATCCGACGCCGGAAGCGAAGCGCATTTTCGAGGAAGTCGTACGCGCGTACGAAGGCATCGAACGCGTGGAAACGCTGGTGCGTTCGCTCGCGGACGGTTCCAGCGGCAAGCTCAATATCGTGTGCAGTCCGAGCCTCGGCGTGCATCTCGTGCCGCTCGCCATCGCCCGTTTTCATGCGGAGTTCGAGCAGTTGCCCATCGCGTTCGAGCCACTCACGCACAATCATCTCGTGCCGCGCGTATTGTTCGGCAAGAACTATATCGGCGTGTCGATGTTCGAGGTGGAGCATCCGAATATCGTGACCGTGCCGCTGGAGAGCGGGCGCGTCTGGTGCGTGGCGAAGAGGGGCGCGCTCGCGAAACGGCGCGTGCTCGATCCGAAGCAGATCGCCTCGATGCCGTGGATCGACTATGAGCACGACACGCCGCTCGGGCGGATTGTCGGGAAGGTGTTCTCGAACACGCGAAGGCCCGAGCCAGTCGTGCGGGTGCGCTCGGCGATCAGCGCATGCACGCTCGCGAAGGAAGGCGTTGGGGTGGCGATCGTCGATCCCTTCTGCATCGATGCGGATATGCGCGCGGCGCTCGATGTCGTGCCGCTGCACGCGGACGCCGATCATCGATTGACCGCGAGCCTCCTCTATTCACATGTCGAGCCATTGTCGAGCGTGGCGCGTCGCTTTGTCGAGATTCTGCATGGCGTGCTGAAGCAACATCTCGCGACGAAACGCACGACCCGCGCGGCCTGAAGGGTCACCGTCGCGGCTCTCTCCGGACAGCCCGGTGATTCAGGCATGAACCGCATCCACCGCCGCGGAGCGCGCGGGTTGTGCCGAGCGTATCGGTCAGATCGGCGCGAGCGCAAATCATGAGCGTCGCGAAGTCGTTCGGCTTCGTGCTCGTGATGTCAATCGCACCCATCGGCGCGCCGACGGCGGACGCATAGCGAGGCATGCTGCCGAGCCGCGAACGCGCCGGCCACGCCGCACATCCGGGATGGCGGGAGCGGGATCGAGGATTAGATCAGTCGGGCGTACTGCGTAGACTCGTGCGCCGGTACACGCCGCGCCACGCAGCTTTGACTAACCCAGATTCTTGCGGAGCGAAGATGCACGTTGTTCGAAAACTTCTGTGTGCCACGATCGGGGGCCGGCTACCGGTTGCAGCCAGTTTCTGCCTTTCGCACCAACGGCGCGTCGGACGCTCAAACGGCTGCTTTACTCTCAAATGCGCCGCCCTCCTGTTGATCGCGTCGCTATGCCAGCGGAGCATGCCGAGCCTTGGCAGCAAGCCCCGCCGCGAGGGAATCAGCTTTTCCCAAAACCTCCGCCCCCCGGCGTTTCCACGACGAACACATCTCCCGGCCCCATGTCGACACTCGCGATATGACCTAGAGTGACAATCTGACCATCGGCGCGCTCCACGCGATTGCTGCCGCGTTTTCCCGCCAGCCCGCCACGAGCGCCGAAAGGCGCATGAATGCGATTATTCGACAGAATCGACGCCGTCATCGGCGCCAGAAAACGGATGCGCCGGATCGCGCCATTGCCACCGCGCCAGCGTCCCGCGCCACCGGATTCCGCGTTGATCAGATGCGATTCGAGCCGCACCGGGTAGCGCCATTCGAGCACTTCGGGATCGGTGAGGCGCGAATTGGTCATGTGCGTCTGCACGGCGTCCGCGCCGCCGAAACCATCACCCGCGCCGCTGCCGCCCGCAATCGTCTCGTAGTACTGGTAGCGCGCGTCGCCGAACGTGAAGTTATTCATCGTGCCCTGGCTCGATGCCACGATGCCGAGCGCGCCATACAGCGCATTCGTGATCACGGACGACGTCTCTACGTTGCCCGACACTACCGCCGCCGGATAAACGGGGTTCAGCATTGAGCGCTCCGGCACGATCACCGAAAGCGGCTTCAAGCAGCCGGCGTTGAGCGGGATATCGTCGCCGACGAGGGTGCGGAACACATACAACACCGCTGCCATGCACACGGCCTTCGGCGCATTGAAGTTGTTCGGCAACTGTGCGGATGTGCCGGTGAAATCTACTGTGGCACTGCGCGTGGCGGCGTCGACGCGAATCGCCACGTTGATCACAGCGCCGTTATCGAGTTCGTAGCGATAGCTGCCGTCCTTCAGTGCGCCGATGACGCGGCGCACTGCTTTTTCCGCGTTGTCCTGCACGTGACGCATGAACGCAAGTACCACGTCGCGGCCGACTTGCGCGACCATGCGGCGCAACTCGTCCACGCCTTTCTGATTCGCGGCCACCTGCGCGCGCAGGTCGGCCATGTTCTGCACGATATTTCGCGCGGGATAACGGCCCGATGCGAGCAAGGCGCGCGTTTCGGCGTCGCGCAACACGCCCGCGGACACCAGTTGCCAGTTGTCGATCAGCACGCCTTCCTCGTCGATATGCGACGAAGAAGCCGGCATCGAACCCGGCGTAATCCCGCCGATATCCGCATGATGACCGCGCGAGCCGACGTAGAAGAGCGGCTCGGGAGAACCGTCGGCGAACACGGGCGTAATCACGGTCACGTCGGGCAAATGCGTGCCGCCGTGATACGGGTCGTTCAGCATAAACACGTCGCCGTCGCGCATCGCACCCCGGTTGCGCTCGATCACCGTCTTGATGCTTTCGCCCATCGAGCCAAGGTGCACTGGCATGTGTGGCGCATTCGCGATCAGGTTGCCCGTGTCGTCGAAGATCGCGCACGAGAAGTCGAGGCGCTCCTTGATGTTCACCGAATACGCCGTGTTTTGCAGACGCAAACCCATCTGCTCGGCAATCGACATGAACAGGTTGTTGAAGATTTCGAGGCGCACGGGGTCAGCGTCGGTGCCGATGGAGCGGCGCGTGGCGAGCGGTTGAACACGCGTCATCACCACGTTGCCCTGGGTGGTCAGCACCGCTTGCCAGCCCGGCTCCACTACGATCGTGCCGTTCTTTTCGGCGATGATCGCGGGACCGTCGAGCGTGTCGCCCGCACGCAACGTATCGCGCTGACAGAGCGAGGCGTCGTGCCATGCGCCGCCCGAATACATCCGCACGACAGTCTGCGCACCGAGTACGTCGTTTGCGTCGTTTGCAATATTCGCGTCGCGCGGCGCCAGGTCGCAGGTATCGACCGGAGCATCTGAATGACCGATCGCTTCGACGGACGCAAGCTCCGCGATGAGGGGCGTATCCGCCATCAGAAAAGCGTAGCGTTGACGATAAGCCGCTTCGAACGCGGCGCGCATTTCGTCGACACTGCCTGCCGGCACGGAGAGCGACGAATCGGTTCCCTGATAGCGCAGATGCACGCGCCGCTCGGTCGTGATGAGCGCGGCATCCACGTTCTGTTCGAGCATGGCACGCGTGGCGTCGTCGGCGAGCGCATCGAGTGCGGCTTCAATCGTGGACAACGAAGTTTCGTCAAGCTTGACTTCGAGAGCACGTTCGCGCATGGCCGTCTGGTCCGCGAGACCCATGCCGTAGGCGGAGAGCACGCCCGCAAGCGGATGCGCGAACACGCTCGTCATGCCGAGCGCGTCGGCCACGCCGCATGCGTGCTGACCGCCGGCGCCGCCGAACGTCGTTAGCACGTATTGCGACACGTCGTGGCCGCGCTGCACGGAGATTTTCTTGATCGCGTTCGCCATGCTGCCGATCGCGATCTCCAGATATCCTTCCGCGAGTGCTTCGGGCGTGCGACGCTGGCCTGTCGCCACGAAGATTTCATCGGCGAGTGCCTGGAAGCGTTTTACGACCACGTCGTGATCGAGCGGCTCGTTCGCATGCGGACCGAACACGCGCGGAAAATAGTCGGGCTGGATCTTGCCGAGCATCACGTTGCAGTCCGTGACGGCGAGCGGACCGCCGCGTCGGTACGCCGCCGGGCCGGGATTTGCGCCGGCCGAATCGGGGCCGACACGCAGACGCGCGCCGTCGAAGCCGAGCACGGAACCGCCGCCGGCCGCCACCGTGTGAATGCTCATCATCGGCGCACGCATGCGCACACCGGCTACCTGCGTTTCGAACACGCGTTCGAACTCGCCGTTGAAGTGCGAGACGTCCGTCGACGTGCCGCCCATGTCGAAGCCGATCAAACGCTCGAAGCCCGCCGCCTGTGCCGCGCGGACCATGCCGACGATACCGCCCGCCGGTCCCGAGAGAATCGCGTCCTTGCCCTGGAACACGTCTGCGCGCGTCAGTCCGCCGCTGCTCTGCATGAATTGCAGATTCACGCCTGGCATTTCGTGCGCGACCTGATCGACGTAACGGCGCAGGATCGGCGACAGATACGCGTCGACCACCGTCGTATCGCCGCGCGAAACCATTTTCATCAGCGGCGACACTTCGTGCGAGACGGAGATTTGCGTGAAGCCGATACGACGTGCCAACGCCGCCAGTTCCCGTTCATGCGACGTATGGCGATAGCCGTGAATCAGCACGATGGCGAGCGCGCGGATGCCGCTGCCATAGACCTCGCGGAGCTCGCGTTCGGCCGCGACGTGATCGAGTGGCGCGACGATGTCGCCTTGCGCACTCATACGTTCGTCAATTTCCACCACGCGCTCGTAGAGCGCCTCGGGCAGCGCGATGTCGAGATCGAAAAGACGAGGACGGTTTTGATACGCGATCCGTAGCACGTCGCGAAAGCCGCGCGTCGTGACGAGCGCAACCGGTTCGCCTTTGCGTTCGAGCAGCGCGTTCGTCGCGACTGTCGTGCCCATTTTCACCATCTCGACGTCGTGCGGCGTGATGGCTTCGCCGTCGCGCAGTCCGAGCAGATGACGAATCCCGGCGACCGCCGCATCGCGATACTGCTCGGGGTTCTCGGAGAGCAGCTTGTGCGTGGTGAGCGTGCCGTCCGGGCGGCACGCGACGATGTCAGTAAAGGTGCCTCCGCGGTCAATCCAGAATTGCCAGCGGGACGGCGTGCAAACATCGAAGTGGTGATCTTGCTTCATGGTGTCGAGAGGTGCGATGCGAAAGAGGTAACGGAGTAAGAGCGCGTTGTTCAGGCCGATTCGAGTTCGCGGCCACGCGTTTCCGGCAGCGTGAGCGCGGCGAGGATCAGCACGCCATACGCCGCCACCGCGAACATCCCGATGCTCGTGCCGAGCCCGTAGCGGCTCGACAGCGTGCCGATCAGCACGGGAAAGAGCGCGCCGATCGCGCGGCCGACGTTGTAGCAGAAGCCCTGGCCGGAGCCGCGTACGCGGGTCGGAAAGAGTTCCGTGAGAAACGCGCCCATACCGGAGAAGATGCCCGACGCGAAGAAGCCGAGCGGAAAACCGAGCCACAGCATCGACGCATTCGTGAGCGGCAACGACGTGTACGCGAAGGCAATCGCCATCGAACCGAGCGCGAACAGAATGAAGTTCGGTTTGCGGCCGATGCGGTCAGTGAGCCAAGCGCTGCACAGATAGCCGACATACGAGCCCGCGATGATCATCGCCAGATAAGCGCCCGTACCCATCACCGTGAGATGACGCTCGGTCTTGAGGAAAGTCGGCAGCCACGTCGTGATCGCGTAGTAGCCGCCTTGTGCGCCGGTGGTGAGAAGCGCGGCGCGCAGCGTCGTCGAAAGCAGGCGGGGCGCGAAGATTTCGGTGAAGCGCGGTTTGTCTTGTGCATCCTGCTGCGCGACCTTCGCCTGTTCGAACACTTCAGGCTCTTTCACGTAGCGGCGGATGAAGACCACGAGCAGCGCCGGCACGAGACCGATCAGGAACAGCGCGCGCCATGCAAGCTCGGGCGTCATCAGGGAGAACAGCACGGCATAGAGCACGGCGGCCATGCCCCAGCCGAGCGCCCAGCCCGATTGCACGAGGCCGACCGCCTTGCCGCGATCGCGTGCGCGGATCACCTCGCCGATCAGCACGGCGCCCGCTGTCCATTCACCGCCGAAGCCGAAGCCCATCAGCGTGCGCGCAGCGAGCAACTGGCCGTAGTTTTGAGCGAGTCCGCACAACGCGGTGAACACCGCAAACCACAGCACGGTGAGCTGCAACGTGCGCACGCGGCCGATGCGGTCGGACAGAATCCCCGCGATCCAGCCTCCAAGCGCGGACGAGAGCAGCGTCATAGTGCCGATGAAACCGGCGTCCGCGAGCGAAAGGCCCCACGTGGCGACGAGCGTCGGAATGACGAAGGACAGCATCTGCGTGTCCATGCCGTCAAGCATGTAGCCGACCTTGCAGCTCCAGAACGCACGGCGTGCGCGCGGTCCCGCTTCGGCGTACCAGGAAAGCTGCGCGCCGTCTGCCGTCGCCTTCAGATCGGCGGCATCGTCGACGTTTGTCGTGAATGTCTTGCTGTCCATCTGCTGCTCCTGTGGATAGACGCATGAGTAACAAGCGAAGCCGCTTCAAAGCGTGGGGATGCGTCATTCCCTCCGGACCGCGTGGCCGGATGGCTTCGAATAGCTGTGAATGGAGCGCGGCGCCGTGTTATGCCGCGCGTGCTGCGCAGACGCTCAAAAGACGGCCAGCGATGCGTTGGTGATGTCGGTCATCAGCATGTGGCCCGGCGCGTGTGCGATGGCGATGGGCAGCTTCGCGCCCATGAGCGCGGTTTGCGGTGTCACGCCGCACGCCCAGTAGACCGGCAGTTCGCCCGGATGGATCGTCACCGCATCGCCGAACTCAGGGCGCGCGAGATCGGCGATGCCGAGCTCTGCAGGATCGCCGATATGCACGGGCGCGCCATGCACGCCCGGAAAACGGCTTGTGATCTGCACGGCGCGGATCGCATCTGCGCCGCGCAGCGGACGCATCGACACGACGAGTTCGCCACCGAACACGCCCGCGCGTTGGTTCGGAATATCGGTGCGATACATCGGCACGTTGCGGCCTTCTTCGACGTGGCGCAGCCCGATGCCTTCCTTCGCGAGCATGTGCTCGAACGAGAACGAGCAGCCGATGGCGAACACGACAAAATCGTCTTGCCAGAGCGCTTCGATCGACTCGACGCGCTCGCTCAGTTCGCCATGACGATAGACGTTATAGGCGGGCACGTCGGTGCGGATATCGACGTCGCGCCCAAGCACAGGCACGCGAAAATCGCCGGGCTCGCCCACGCCGAGCAGTGGACACGGCTTCGGATTCGCATGACAGAAGCGCAGGAAATCGTGCGCGTGTGCGGCGGACAGAATCGCCAGATTGGCTTGCGCGTAGTCGCCACAATGGCCGGCTGTCGGGCCGCGGAAGTCGCCGTGGCGGACAGCTTTGCGGAATTCAGATGGAGTCATGGTATTAGCGTGCGGGTTGTATGAATTGCAGCGTTAGACGAAGCATAGAAAAGAAGAAAATATGACGCCAACTAGTTTTATTTGTGCAGAGTGAATAGAATTTCTTAACAGAATCGCGGGTTTTCCCGAATCACGTTGAGGTTTTTGTAGCATTCCCCTTCGTTTTTTTTGCCTCGTTTTTGCGTCGCTTTTGTTTGACCTGGCGCCTCCAGCCTATGAACACTCGCTTTCTCGAGACCTTCGTCACGCTTGCCAAGCTGCGCAGCTTCCGCACCACGGCAACTGCGCTGCACGCCACGCCCGCTGCGATCTCGCAGCGTCTGAAGGCGCTCGAAGACGAATTGCAGACCACGCTCGTCGATCGCGAGAGCCGCGATTTCCGACTCACGCCTAACGGTGAATATCTGCTTGGCTACGCGAAGGCCGTCGTGGAAGCGACGCGCCAGTTGCAGGCAGCGGCGTCGCACGAAGGCGCGATGCGCGGCAAGCTGCGGCTCGGCGTGATCGAAACAGTTGTGCATAGCTGGCTCGCCGATTACATGCGACGCCTTTCGTCCGACCTTCCGCAACTCGAAGTGGAGCTTGCAGTGGACGTGAGCGTGGTATTACAGCGTCGCCTGATGGCCGGCGAGCTGGATCTGATCATTCGAGTGGAAGGCAGCGACGAGGAAACCGTGGTGTGCGATGCGCTCGCGAACTATCCGGTGCACTGGGTCGCGCGCGCGGGATTGCTTCCGCTTTCGCGCAGCGGGCTCGCCAAGCGCGTGCTGCGCCATCCGATCCTCACCTTCGGGCGCGGCACGGCACCGCATCGCGCGCTGGAGGACATCGTCGGCAAGCTTGCGCTCGCGAACGGCGTGCCGCTCGCGGATACGCGCATTACCGGATCGCCGTCGATCTCAGTGATTGTGCAATTGGTGCGCGACGGCTTCGGTGTGGCAGCGATCCCTCGTCTGTTCGTCGCAGATCTCATCGCGCGCGGAGAAGTGGTGGAGTTGCCGTTGCAGCCTTCGCCGCCGTCGATCGTGGTGTCGATGTCGCGCCGCGCGGATGCGCCGCTATTCGTGCACGGCGCGGCAAACGCGGCGCGCGCGGCATGTCATGGGTATTGTGAGTTGGGGGATCGGCGCTTGATTGAACGCTTGTAGAACCGGAGCCTCGCTCACGCTCGTTGAGACGACGAGATGGGATGAGCCACGCGGGTCTGCGCCTCACCGCAGAATACATAAGAGCCGCTCTCCAGGAGAAGCGGCTCTTTCATCCAGCCAAACCCAATAATCAAGACTTCGGCGCCAACCAGGAATCTTCCGCTTCGATGCCGTCCGGGTCGAAAGTCCATGTGATTTTCTCGTACGTGAACGACACATCTTCCATATGCCCCATCTGGCGGTTCTCCGGATCGAGCGCATTGGGCGTCCACGACTTCATGTTCGTCAGAATCGCATTCGACAGTTTGACGGTGTAGTACTTCTCCTCCGTGCCCTTCGGCGAGATGCGATAAAACTCCAGCGTCACAACCTTCATTTGCTCGCCCGACGTCAATGCCTGATAAAGCTTCGGCGACGACTTGTCGATTTCCTTGGTCAGCGTCATCGGCAAATGCACACGCTTGCCGGTGGGCAGCCCCGTTTGCGGGCTCTTCGGAATCTCGATGGTGTGGTCCACAGCTTGCACGAGAATCTTTCCTTCGTGGCCCGTCACCTTGATAGAGCCTTCAATTTTCCCTTGGTTCTGTCCTTCGAGCGTGAGGTAGCACGGCATCGGCATGATCTTGTTCTCCGGTTGTTTGGCGCCGTTCGTTCTGCGCATGGGATGAATTCTCGGCGCGCGTCGTTACGGCCGCGTTTCAGAAAATCGAGCCCAAGTTACGGATGAAACCTAGCTCTACCCCACATTGCGCGCATGCAACGCCGCGCTGAATCGCGGCATGGTCACTCGTTCGTTTCAAGCCGCCGTTCCAGCATGTCGATTTCGTCGCGCAGCAAATTGATCACCGCGCCGATGCTCGACTTGCGCAGCTGCCGTCCGTTTGCGTAACAGCACGCCTGCATCATTGTCAGCGAGCTGTGACGACACTGCAATCAGCGTCAAACGAAGTTCTCGAAGGGCGGTTCATTTATCTGGCTCTCTGGACGAGTATGTCCGGCTGCAAAAAGTTCTGGGTTCGGCCATTCCCGGCCGTTCGCCTGAGCGTTCGCATTGTCACCCGAACGGCCGTTCCACATCCTCTAGCAGACCTTTCTAGTCGTCGCGCCCTTCGGCTGACCCTGCCGGCCATCTTCCCCGAGACGCTTGAGCAGCGATCAGCGCCCGTTGCGCTCCCAAAGCAACAGCTTAAGGTAGCTACGCCGATTGTGATGAAGCCGTAGTCCGCGCGGACAAACAGATCAAGCTGCATCGATCGCTTCGGCCGACCCGTTGGCCCCTAGGCGGAAATCCACTGGCGGTACACGTAGACGTGCAGGTCAGTATCGAGCCAGTACATCAACGCGCTTCCAATGCTTCGATCATCGCCTTTACCAGCGCAACGCGCCTGGATTAGCGGGAGCGCCCCGTGGCGGAAGGTTACCTTTCCCGTACATTACAACAGGCAATTTCAACGTGTGTAGGTGCGCCGCTGCGCCGTCGGCAAACATGGCGCGTAACGAAGCGCTGCTCTAAGCGCCGCGTTCCCTGCATGAAGCATCATGCGGGGAACATACGTCACCAGCCGATCGACGCGCCGTCGCTGCGCGGATCGTGTCCGCCTTCTAAACATCCGTTCGGATAACGGATGATCGCGCCCGCGTGGCCCATCGTTTCGTCGTAGGGCAGCAGCACATCGACTTCGTGGCCCAGGCTTCGGAGCGCCACAACGGTCTCTTCGCCGAAGCGCGCTTCGAGCTTGAGCGAATCGCTCGCCTGTCCCCACGCGCGGCCGAGCAGCCAGCGTGGTGCATCGATGGCCGTCTGCGGATTCCATCCGTAACGCGCGATGCGCGTGAACACCGCGCTCTGCGATTGCGGCTGGCCGTCGCCGCCCATGTTGCCGTAGACCATCACGCGCCCGTCGGCGAGACGCGCCAGCGCGGGATTCAGCGTGTGGAACGGCCGCCGTCCCGGCATCAGCGGATTGCGCGAGGCTGCGTCGAGCGAAAAGCCGCAGCCGCGGTTCTGCCAGTTCACGCCCGACGAAGGCAGCACGATCCCGCAGCCGAACTCGTGATAGATGCTCTGGATGAAGCTCACGGCAACGCCATTGCCGTCGATGACGCCGAGCCATACCGTGTCGGCGGGGCCGAGGCCGTTGCCCCACGGCGCGGCGCGATCCATCGAGATTTGTGCGGCGAACTCGTCGAGACGTTCGGGCGCGAGCAGCGCCTGCGGATCGACGTCCATGTGATCGGGATCGGTGACGTGCGCATCGCGGATCGCGAACGCGAGCTTCGTCGCCTCGACGCACGCGTGAACATACTCCGGGCCGAGCGGATCCATGTCGTCGCGTAGAACACGGTCCAGCAATCCGACGATGATGAGCGAAACGACGCCCTGCGTCGGCGGCGGCATGTTGTACGCCGTGCCAAGCGAATGCGCGAGGGCGAGCGGCGTCACGATCCGCGCCCGGTGGCATTCCAGATCGCCGGCGGCGAGCGGGCTTCCCAGCGCGCTTAGTTCCGCCGCCATGGTGCGCGCGAGATCGCCGCGATAGAAATCGTCGAGCCCGTTGCGCACGAGTTGCGCGAGCGTCGCGGCCATGCGTGGCTGCGTGAAGCGATCGCCGGCCTGCAAGGGCGAGGGCATGAAGGTGTCCGCGAAGCCGGGCACGCTTTCGAGTTCGACACGCTTGGCGGCGATGCAGCGCGCCTGACTGTCCGTGACGGGCACGCCGTGCGTCGCATAGTCGATCGCATCGTCGAGCAGGCGCGACAGCGGCAGGCGTCCGCCGAGCGTCGTGCGCGACCACTCGAACGCCGCATGCCAGCCCGATACCGTGCCCGCGACCGTATTCGCGGCAAGCGGCCCGCGATGCGGAATGCGATCGAGCCCGAGCGCGCGATACCGCTCGATCGTCGCGGCCGACGCAGCCGCGCCGCACGCCTCGATGCCGACGGGTTCGGCGCCCGGCCGCGAGATCAGCCAGAAGCCGTCGCCGCCGATGCCGTTCATGTGCGGATAGACGACCGCGATGGTCGCGGCGGCGGCGATCATCGCTTCGACGGCGTTGCCGCCTTCGCGCAGCACGGCGAGCGCGCTCTGCGAGGCGAGCGAGTGCGGCGCGACCGCCATGCCGCGCGTGCCGCGCGACGCGTTGAAGGTCTGGATGGTCATGGCTCGGGTGTCGGGAAAGTTCAGGGTTGAACGGCGCGCGGCTTCATCTGCGCGCGCATGATTTTCTTGCACATCTGCACGAACTGATCGACGAGCGCGGAACGCTCGCCGCTGATCGCGAGACTCGCGACGACCGGAA
>Ga0160447_100253_pt1 | contig 29221 bp, 14 predicted proteins | sample HID1973K_E1MG_FD_108222 | JGI IMG/M metagenome (GOLD analysis project Ga0160447, IMG submission 108222) | Enriched mosquito-associated microbial communities from UW Madison campus, WI, USA - HID1973K_E1 MG | ecosystem: Host-associated > Arthropoda: Insects > Digestive system > Unclassified ...
CAGGTCTTCCTCAACTGGGATGAATACGGCGCGCTGCACGACATCAAGGATCAAGCCGGCCATTGGCTGTGGCTTCACTACGCCGGGACCTTCGCCCGACTGAGTCATATCGACTGCTTGCGGGCGGCACGCCGGGCGTGCTCGTTCGCTACGGTTACGACGATCACGGCTATCTGAACTCCGTCACCGACCGCGCCGGCACCATCACGCGCCAATTCGCCTATGAAGACGGCCTGATGTTGCGTCAGCGCAATGCCGAGGGTTTCGAGTGCGAATATCGATGGGCGCACATGCAGGATCGCGCCTGCGTAGTCGAACATCGCACGAACTCCGGCGAGCACTATCGCTTCCGATACGACTTCGAGCACGGCCAGAGCGAAGCGACCGACGTGTTCGGCAACGTCGCGCGCTGGCAGTTCGACGCGAATCAACGCGTGATCACCAAGAGCGGAAAGGATTCCTGGAAAACACTTAATGGCAATCCTCAAGATAAAACAATCAGGCCTGTAACAAAAGAGGGGTCAGGAAATGGAGCATGCTAGTGATGATATCTAGAGCAAAAGTTGAAAGAGTAGGTGAGGATATCGAAGAGGAAGTTACTCTCTTGATTGATCGGGTAGAAGTCGTATGTTTTGCTGGCGTGTGTCCCTATGCAATCAAGGAAGGTGAGACATATCCCGTTTCTATGACATTGACTATCCTTGATGATTGCAACCTTCATGAATCGAGTGATGAGCAGCCGTCATTGCGGCGGATCGGCAACAGCTTCTCATATATAGTTACTGGACGGCTTTCTGGTGATGTACTCGATGCTGGCATAAAGTTTATTGATGACGTATTTTTAAGCGATTATGGGTACTTGAACGGAAAAATGATTTCAATGCAGGTTGATAGGATTGACGTGGAATTTCTTTTCGCCTGAACGAAGGGCCGCTAACGCGGCCCTTCGTTCAGGCGGCGGTAATGGTCAGTCGCCCGTGTTCGATGGATGAATACGACGCGCTGCAGGACATCAAGGATCAAGCCGGCCATTGGCTGCGGTTTCACTACACCGGGACCTTCGCCCAGCTGAGTCATATCGAACTGCTCGCGGGCGGCGCGCCGGGCGTGCTCTTTCGCTACGGTTACGACGATCACGGCTATCTGAGTTCCGTCATCGACCGCGCCGGCACCCTCACCCGCCAATTCGCCTATGAAGACGGCCTGATGGTGCGTCAGCGCAATGCCGAGGGTTTTGAGTGCGAATACCAATGAGCGCACACGCAGGATCGTGCCTGCGTGGTCGAACATCGCACCAGTACGGGCGAGCACTATCGGTTCCGATACGACTTCGAGCGCGGCCATAGCGACGCGATCAGGCGAAGGTCTATCACTATCACACGGACCCGGCGGGTACGGCTCGCGAAGTCACCGATGCGCAGGGGCGCGTGGTGTGGAGCGGAGGCTATGCGGCGTGGGGGAAGGTGCGGGCAAATCTGGCTTCAAGTGCTCAGCCATTCAGCCAGTCGCTGCGCATGCCGGGGCAGTATCAAGGATCGTAGTCGCATCTGCGCTGCGCACGTTGCGTCCCGGGACTCGTGGGTGGCGGGACTGCACCGCCCACTTTGCGTCACACATCAAGCCAAATCAAGCTGGATACGAGGCGGGTAAGGCTGGAGGCGCGGAAGCTTGTTAAGATGAAACTAATAGATTATTTCAAAGAAAATAATTGCATGATTCAAGGATTGATTATGTCGTTCTGAAAAATGATTCTCTGACTTTTATGCTATCTGCCTTTGATGAGAATACAGATGAAGAAATATGCCTTGAGGTCACTTTTGTTGGAGTGAAAGGAGATGCAGGGCAAACGCTGAAGGTGTGGTTTGATCTGAATTCCTGCGCTGCGTCATCACGCGCGCCGGCGCCTCGGAGCGTATGGAGCTGCTTGAACGCACGCGCCCGGGCGTCTGATCCGGCGGGCGGCCCAGTACAGCTAGACGCTCTCCCGATACGACCTGCTGGGCCAGTTGACCGAAGCGCGACGAATTCCGACCAACGCGGGCGAGTTGCCGGAGATCGTCGCCGAAACGGTGCGTCGGGACTACGACGCAGCCGGACACTTGCTCGCCGAACACGGCGTGAACGGCAGCGTGCGCTAAGAGCGCGATGAACTGGGCAATCCGCTCTCGATGACGTTGCCACTACGCCAATCGTGCTCGCATATCAAAGTACGAAGGCGCTGAACCGCACGCCGAACACATGAATCGAGACTTTTTCCAGCGCCCCCGCGCGCAATCGCCCATCCATCCGCGATAAAAATTTTTCATTCAGCAACCGTCCTTGACATTTTGTCCGCTTGCCGCGCTCCCGCAGCCCGTCAAGGCGTGCGCCGAAATTGGGCGAAAACTTACAACCCGCTGACGTGTGGGGCTGACGTTGAGAATGATTCGCGTTTACGCTAACTTCTCGAGTCCTACGAAAGTGGAGCACGATTTATGGCTTACATGCGCGTCCAGCCGGCATCGTCGAAGCAAACTTCGACCTCGCCGCCGCCTCTGAATCTGTCTCTCGATGCGTACTGGCATCGGCTGCGGCCCGCCGCGCGCGCCAGCGTCACGCCGGAACCGCCGCCGCAGCGCGCCTCGTCCGCGCCGAGCCTGCTCGACCTCGCCATCGCGAACCGGCAGATGCTCGTGAACATGGCGCGCGGCGTCGTCGGTTGCGCGAGCCGCGCCGAGGACGTGGTGCACGACGTCTTCGTCAATCTCATCGACTTGCCGCAACAGGACGCGGTGCGTCAGCCGATGGGCTACATCACGCGCATGGTGCGCAACGCATCGATCGACGCGTGCCGTCGGCAAAGCCTCGTAAACATCTATCGCGCCGACGAGGAAGACGGCTTCGACGTGCCGTCGCAGGAACTCACGCCCGAAGCGCGCGTGCAGGCGCGCGACACCCTGCGCCGCGTCTGCGATGCGCTCGCGCAATTGCCCGACCGCAGCCGCACTGCCTTCGAAATGGTCCGCATCGGCGAAGAGACGCTGCAGAGCACGGCGCGGGCGCTGAACGTCTCGCAGACGCTGGTGCATTTCATGGTGCGCGACGCGCAACAGCATTGCGCCGATTGCCTCGATGCGCGCGAGCGCAATGTCGAATGTCCCGCGTTCGTCGGTGGGCGCGCGCGGCGGCGGTAAAAAAACGCGCAGCCCGCACGTCTATTCGATGAAGGCCTCATTCGACTCTTTCGCACCGGAGAGAACATCACCATGACGCAACAGCAGAACCACGCAGCGGACGATCTCGTCTATACGGTCGTCATCAACGAAGAAGAGCAGTACTCGATCTGGCCGACGTTCCGCGAAGTGCCGGCGGGCTGGCGCGAAGTGGGCCAGCGCGGTGTGAAGGCCGATTGCCTCGCGTACATCGAGAACACCTGGACCGACATGCGCCCCGCGAGCCTGCGCCGTCACATGGACGCGCTCGCCGTGCAGGCGAAGTCGCGCCTCAACTGATTCACGCGTTTTCAGGCAAACGATTCCGCAAGAGGGCATCACATGACCGAACTCACCGCGTCCGCGGCCGCGCCCGAGCTGGCCGATCTGCGCATCGAGCCGGGCCTGCCGGTCGTCGTCTCGCCGCGCGCGGGCGCCGACATCACGCTCGCCGACGCCGCGCCGCTGCTGCAACGTATCGTCGCCGAGTCGCTCGAACGCGCGGGCGGCGTACGCTTCACCGGCTTTCGCGTCGAGTCGATCGAAGTGTTCCAGCGCTTCGCCGCGTCGTTCGGCGATCCGCTGATCGGCTATGAATTCGCATCGACGCCGCGCAGCCAGGTCGAGGGCGCGGTGTACACGTCGACGGAATATCCGCCGCATCGCTCGATACCGCTGCACAACGAGCAGTCGTACACGCGCGAATGGCCGATGCGCATCTGGTTCCACTGTGCGCTCGCGGCGCGCGCGGGCGGCGCGACGCCGATAGCCGACAGCCGCGCGGTGTATCGCGCGCTCGATCCGGCGCTGGTGCGGCGTTTCGCCGAACGCGAGCTGCTGTACGTGCGCAACTTCGGGCAGGGCCTCGATCTGCCGTGGCAGAACGCGTTCGGCACGGAAGATCCCCGCGAGGTCGAACGCATCTGCGCGGCGCGCGGCATCGCATGCGCCTGGCGCGACAGCGACGACGGCGAACTGCTGCTGCGCACCGAAGAGCGTTGCCAGGCGGTCGCGCGCCATCCGCGCACGGGCGACATGGTCTGGTTCAATCAGGCGAATCTCTTTCACCTGTCCACGCTCGACGAGGAGATGCAGGAAGCGCTCGTCGATGCCGTCGGGCTGGACAACGTGCCGCGCAACGTCCATTACGGCGACGGCGCGCCGCTCGAAGCCGACGCGCTCGCCGAAATCCGCGCGGTGCTCGACGAAGAGCGCATCACGTTTCCGTGGCTCACCGGCGACGTGCTGATGCTCGACAACATGCTGACCGCGCACGCGCGCGATCCGTTCGAAGGCCCGCGCAAGGTCGTCGTTGCGATGGCGCAGAGTTACCGCGAGGCGCGATGACCTTCCGTACCGCGCTGCGTGCGCGTTCCCTGACCGTCGCGTATCGCGACGACGTGGTGCTCGACGGGCTCGACATCGATATCGAAGCAGGACGCGTCACCGCGCTGTGCGGGCCGAACGGCTGCGGCAAGAGCACGCTCCTGCGCACGCTCGCCGGCCTGCAGCCCGCGCGCGCGGGTGAAGTCGAAGTGAACGGCAAGCCGATTGCCTCGCTGCGCCGCCGCGCGCTCGCCCGCACGCTGACGATGCTCGCGCAGTTCAACCAGATTCCGGCGGGCCTCACGGTGCGCGAGCTGGTCGCATACGGGCGCTATGCTCACGGCGGCTGGATGCGCGGTCTCAACCGCGCGGACCATGCGGCGATCGACGCAGCGCTCGACGCGAGCGGTCTCGTCGGCGACGCCACACGCGACGTCGCCGCGCTTTCGGGCGGCGAGCGCCAGCGCGCGTGGATCGCGATGGCGCTCGCGCAGGAAGCGCCCATCGTCCTGCTCGACGAGCCGACCACCCACCTCGACATCCATCATCAGCTCGACATCCTGCAGGAGCTGCGGCGGCTCAATCGCGAGCGCGGCCTGACGATCGTGTGGGTGCTGCACGATCTGAATCAGGCGGCCGCGTTTTCCGACGAGATCGTGTTGATGCGCGCGGGGCGCATCATCGCGCAGGGCTCGCCCGAGGCGATGATCGATCCGCGCCATTTGCAGGAGACCTTCGGCGTGAACATGCTGCGCGTCACGCATCCGCAGACGGGCGCGCCGATGTGCGTGCCCGCCTACGAAGGCGTCGAGGCGCGGGAGATTGCCGCATGACGACGCTTGCCACTCGCCGCCGCTTGCGCCGCGCGGCTTCGTTCTGGGAACGCGTGTCGGTCGTGCTTGCGCTGATCGCCGGACGGAAGGCCGCATGACGACAGCCGCTCACGCTCAGGCATCGCGACATGACGTGGCCGCGCCGAATCGCGTCGGCGTGATCGCGGTTGCGCTGATCGCGCTGATTCTCGCGCTTGCCGCGCTGCGCCTCGGCCCGGAGTTCCGCGCGTGGCTCGATTCGCCATCGGGGAGCGATGCCGCGCAGCTCGCGCACGTCTTTCTGTTCGACCTGAGCGCGCCGCGCGTCCTGGCGGCGCTCGTCGCGGGCAGTTGTCTCGCGGTCGCGGGCGCGCTCTTTCAGGCTTTGACGCGCAATCCGCTCGCCGCGCCGGATCTGCTCGGCATCACGGGCGGCGCGCAGCTCGGCCTGCTCGCGGCGATGATCGCGCCGGAGATCGTCGGCGCGGCGTCGGTGCCGCTGCTGTTCGTGTGCGGTCTCGCGGCGGCGGGTTGCGTCGCGGCCGCGGCGGGCGGCTGGCGCGCGACGCCGTTGCGGCTCGTGCTCGCCGGCAGCGTCTGCATGCTGCTGTTCTCCGCGATCTCGACGCTCCTGCTCGCGTTCTTCGAGCAGACGGTGGTCGGGGCGTCGTTGTGGGCGAGCGGCAGTCTGTATCAGCCGGGCGCGGCGGGCTTGATGTCGGCGCTCGGCTGGCTCGTGTTGCCGCTCGCCGCATTGCCGTTCGTGATCCGTCCGCTCGATCCGCTCGCGCTCGGCGACGATGCCGCCGCAGCCGCAGGCGTGCCCGTCGATGCGACGCGCCTTTTCGCGATGACGGTCGCCGTCGGCTTCGCGAGCGTCGCGGTAGCGATCGCGGGACCGTTGTCGTATGTCGGGCTGATCGCGCCGAACCTGCTGCGGCAGGTGCGCGGCGCGAAAGCGTCGAAGCTGGCGGCGCTCGTGCCGCTTGCGGCGCTCGCGGGCGGCGCGCTCGTGCTCGCCACCGACAGCGCCGTGCTGGCGCTCGGCCTCGATTCCACGCTGTCGACGGGCGTGGCGATCGCGTTCGTCGGCACGCCCCTGATGCTCGCGATGATTCGCAGCGGCGCGGCCTGGTCCGGCGCGCTGCATGCCGGGCAGGCGCGCGAATCGGTGAAGCGCGGCATGCGCGCGGTGCGGGCGTTGTCGGCGTTGCCGTCGCCGGTGCTCGCGGCGTTGCTGCTCGTGACCGGATGCGCGGTGGTCATCGTGGGTGCGTCCATCGGTCCGACGATGCTCGGTCCCGCGCGCTGGCTCGATGCGCTCTCGCACCGCGACGACATCGCCCGCATGCTGCTCGAACTGCGCGTGCCGCGCCTGTTGTGCGCGCTCTTCGCGGGCGCCATGCTCGCGGCGAGCGGCGTGCTGATGCAGAGCGTGGTGCGCAATCCGCTCGCCGGTCCCGAGGTGCTGGGCGTGACGCAGGGCGCGGGGCTCGCGACGCTCGCCGCGCTGATGATCTGGCCGCTCGCGGGCCATCTCTTTCTCGCCGCGGCCGCGCTCGTCGGCGGCGGCGCGACGCTCGTCATCACGCTGCTGTTCAATCGGCGGCATCAGTACGCGCCGCTCGCGGTGGCGCTGACGGGCATCGTCATCGGCACGTTGTGCACGACGCTCGCGCAATGGCTCATCACGCAACAGAGCGTGCAGCCGGCGCGTTTTGTCGTGTGGCTGGTCGGCGGCACGTATGGACGAAGCTGGGGCGAAGTCGCGACGATCCTGCCGTGGTGCGCGCTCGCGCTGCCGGTGCTGGCGCTGCTCGCGCGGCCGCTCGATCTGCTCGCGCTCGGCGACGATCAGGCGTCCGCGCTCGGCCTGCCGATCGCGCTGCTGCGCCCGCTCGTGCTGACCGTGGCGACGCTCGCCGCGTGCGCTGCGGTGGCTGCGGTCGGGCCGGTCGGCTTCGTCGGTCTGATGGCCCCGCATCTCGCGACGATGCTCGGCGCGCGCTCGCACGGCACGCGGCTTTGGCTCGCGGCATTGCTGGGCGCGCTGGTGCTGGCCGCCGCCGATCTCGCCGCGCGCACCTTGCTTGCGCCGCGCGAGATTCCGGCGGGCGTGCTGACCGCGCTGATCGGTGCGCCGTACATGCTGGCGCTGCTCGTAATCGAGACGCGCCGCGACAAAGGCCGGGGACGAGCGCGATGACGCTTCGAGCGCGCAGCTTTGCCGATTTTGCGCCGCCCGCGCTTGCGCCGTATCTCCAGAACGTGTGGCTCGGCGCTCCTGTTGAATCCATCGGCGACGATGCTGCGCGTATCCCGCTGACGTCCCTTGCCGTTCATCGCGCCGCGTTGCTCGCCGCGATGCATGCGCTCTATGGCGGCGACGCCGAACTGCACGCGCGCGCGCTGCTGTCGCAGTGGAGCAAGTACTACTTCGGGCTTGCGGCGCCTGCGGGCGTGGCGGCGGCGCGTCTGCTCGGGCGTCCGCTCGATATGTCGCCGGAGCGCACGCATCTCGTGCTGAAGGAGGGCGTGCCCGTCGCCCTTCATTTCGACGCCGACGCCTTGCACGCTCCCGACGCCGATCCTGCGCGCCGCTATGACGGCCTCGTCGCGCATCTGGACAGCGTGATCGGCATGATTGCGGGCATGACGAAGATCGCGCCGCGCGTGTTGTGGAGCAACGCGGGCAATCTGCTGGATTACTTGCTCGCGAATTGCCCGTCGATTTTGAGCGATGACGGCAGCGACGCCGAATGGCTCTTCCGCCCGGCCGACGACAACCCGCTGCGCACACCGATACGCGATGCGACGCCGCGTTCGCCTCTGCTGCCCAACCCGTTTCGCGCGCGCCGCGTGTGCTGCGTGCGCTATGAGATTCCTGGAGAGACGCAACTGTGCGCAAGCTGCCCGCTGCTTTTGACGATGCGCGACGACGAACTCGCATTGCAGGACGCCATCCGATGAAGCGTGCGGTTTCGCTCGCGGCGTGTCTGTGCATCGCGTTGGCCGCCCGTAGTGTGCTGGCCGATGAGAACAAGGCATGCGCGCCGCTCGCAGGCAACCCGACCGTTTCGCAATTCAGCAAGAGCATGCCTGCGCATCCGTCGCGCATCGTCGTGCTGGAGTTCATGTTCGCGGAAGATGTCGCGGCGCTTGGGATGACGCCCGTCGGCGTAGTCGATCCCGAGTATTACGACGGGTGGATCGGTTACGACAGCGCGCGCTTCAAGGGTGTGCCGACGGTCGGCACGCGTCAGGAGCCGAGTCTGGAGGCGATTGCATCGACGAAGCCTGATCTGATCATCGGCGTGGGTTATCGGCACGCGCCGATTTTCGCGGCGCTGGATCGCATCGCGCCGACAGTGTTGTTCCAGTTCAGCCCGGATGTCCAGAAGGGCGATGGTGACGGCGCGCGTACGCAACTCGACTGGACGCGCAGTATCTTTCATACGCTCGCTTGCATGACGGGGCGTGAGCAGCAGGCGCGCGATGCCGAGGCCAAGCTCGAAGCGGGTCTTGCCCGCGATGCCGCGCGTTTGAAAGAGGCCGGTTTGTCGGGGACGCGCTTCGCGCTTTTGCAGGAACTCGGCTTGCCTGACCGATATTGGGCTTATACGGGTAACAGCACGGCGGCGGGTGTGGCGCGTGTGCTTGGCGTTCGTCTATGGCCCGAAAAGCCGACGCGTGAAGGTACCGTGTATGTGACGTCGGCGGACTTTTTGAAGCGGCCGGATGTGGCGGTGTTGTTCGTGACCGCATCGGGGGCGGATGTGGCTGTCGATGCGAAACTGGATTCGCCTGTGTGGCGGTTCGTGCCGGCAAAGATGGAAGGGCGTGTGGTGCTCGTCGAGCCGAATATTTGGGGGTTTGGCGGGCCGATGTCGGCGTTGCGGCTCGGGGATGTGATTACGGAGAAGTTGTTGGCATTGCCGAGGGTTGGTCCTTAGCGGACTTGCTCTTTTTTTTCGCCGGATCCCGTTTGCGTGTCGGTGTATTGGTGTTGCCCCTGTGCGGGGCGGCAGTCACTTTCTTTGCTGCTGCAAAGAAAGTAACCAAAGAAAGCAGCTCGAGCCGCCTGCGGTCACACGCAATTTGGGTACCCTTCTCCTCGCTCGTGGCGTCTGTAGCGAGTGCCCTCACAGGCCACCTCGGGCTTGGACCGCGCACGGTCTGCCACATCGCGCCGCGTGCGTAACTGGTTCAGCACGAAAGACTCCGGCCCGCTACGCGGCCGATGGGTACATCGGGTCTGCGTGTGCTTCTGCGTATCCGTTTTCTCGTTGGTTTCCCTTGCATACTCGACGGCAGCGCATAGCGCTGTGCCGAAGCCATTTCGTGCTGAACCAGCGCGCTCAACCAACTAGCTTGTCAGACCGTGCGCGGTCCAAGCCCGGTCAGGCCTACGAGGGCACTCGCTACAGAGGCCACGAACAACGAGAAGAACACCCAAATTGCGTATGACCGCGGGCGTCTCGAGCTGCTTTCTTTGGTTACTTTCTTTGCAGCAGCAAAGAAAGTAACTGCCGCCCCGCACAGGGGCAGTGCTAATAGACCGACAAGCTAACGGGATCCGGCGACAACCGCCGTAGCCCCATCCGCCGCCGCAGACCTGACTCCCCCGCGCGTCTCATTCACCACCATCCCATTCTCCAGCTTCAGCACCCGATCCGCGATCGAGAAATACCGATCATCGTGCGTCACGACAATCACCGTCTTCCCTCTCGAACGCAACTCCGGCAGCAACTGCTCATAAAACACCGCCTTGAACGCCGGATCCTGATCCGCAGCCCATTCATCGAAGAGATAAAGCGGACGATCTTCGAGATAAGCCACCACCAGCGCAAGCCGCTTCCTCTGCCCCGTCGAAAGCGAACGCGTGGAAAACGCGCCATCGACCACTTTCACCTTGTGATCCAGCGCCAACCGCGCGACGAGCGCATTGGCCCGCGCATCCGCCGCCGCCCGCGATGCATCGTTCGGATCGACGATGCCGAGCAGCGCATCGAACAGATGGAAGTCATTGAACACAGCCGTAAAGCGCTCGCGATAAGCCGGCCGCTCGCTCGCACCCACCGCCTTGCCATCGATTTCGATCACGCCTGACTCCGGCTCATAAAGCCCCGTCAGCACCTTCGCAAGCGTGGTCTTGCCGCTGCCATTCCCACCGACAATAAACACCAACTCGCCTGGCCTGAACGTCAGATCCACAGGACCGATGCGGAACATGCGCTCATCGCGTTCATGAAAGTACGAATGCGTGACGCCGCGCATCGTGAGCGTTTCAAAGCCCGCATCGTGCGCCGATGAAACCGGCGAAGCATGCACGCGCAGACCGCCGAACTCCGCCATCACCTTCTCGATACGCGCGAGCGAAACACGCGCCGCGTTCAACGTGGGAATGTTGTTGAGCAAGCCATCGAGCGGCACGAGCATGAAAAGAAACACCACGACATAACCCGCGCTCGAACCCGCGTCCGCACGCACGCCGAGCGACGGCCAGAACGCCGCCGCGCCGAGAAACCCATAGAACAGGAAGATGATCCAGCCCACGCCGACCGCATACGCGCTGAACGCACGCCGCCGATGATCACGCACCTCGCCGATCGCCGCGCCCAGTTGCCCGTCGACGAACTGTTGTGAACGCGCGCGGTGCAGCTTCAGTTCCTTCGCGCCCGCGAACAGCGCGCCGAGATAGCCGAACAGCTTGTCCTGCGATTGTCCCGCCGCTTCGAGCGATGCAATGGCGCGCTTGTCGCCGAGGTGATAGCCGAGCGAACCCGTGACGATGGCCGCGAGCGCCAGCAGACACACCGGCCACGACAGCCACGCGAGATAGCCCAGGCAACCGAACACGATCGATCCGTGCATGACGATATTCGGCAGCGCGAAGAAGAGCATCGATACGTTGGTGGCATCGTCGGTCAATACGGATTGCACGGGCGCCGCGCCGATGCGCTCGACGTCGCGCAATTCGGCCGACGCGACGCGCCGCGCGACATGCTCGCGCAATTGCGCCATCGTGTCCTGCGACAGGCGCGCGAACAGCACGCCCGAGACGACACGCGTGAAGAGCGCGACGACCGCGCATAACGCGAAGCGCCATGCGAGCGCGCCATCGGCGGAAGAGGGCGCCGATAACGCGCGATTGAGCGTCGCGACGAGCATCACGCTCGCGATGCCGTTCATCACGCAGGCGACGAGCGCGACCGCGAACGCGCCGCGCGAGCGCTTGAGCAGCGCGAGAATCAGGCGCGCCGCAGGCTTCTGCGTGGCGGAGGAATCTAAAAGCTCGTTGATGGCAGTCATTGGCAATGCATCGCTTAAGTCGGAAAGGGTGCGCTGGATGCGCCTCTACATAGAGACGTTTCGGCGCGCCGAATCTTTAGCGCGTTAAAAGCGGTAAATATTTTTTCGCGCGGATCGTCATCCCGAGTGAAGCCGCATTTCCAGCGGCCCTACGTTCACGCCGCAGCTTTTTCCGATGCGGCGGAACCCCGAAGGAATTCATGCCGATGACGAGTTTCCCGACCGCGCTGCATTTGCGTATCAAAGCCCTCGCGCGTCTTCGACCCGAAGCACCCGCGCTCGCCTTCAATGCCCACAACGACGCGCGTCTTTCGCGCGGCGAACTCGACGCCCGCGCATCGCGGCTCGCGGCGCGCCTGCGCGCGGCTGGCGTCGGCGTTGAAGTGCGCGTCGGCGTGTGCGTCGAGCGTTCGTGCGAACTGTTCGTCGCGCTGCTCGCGGTGCTGAAGGCGGGCGGTGTGTTCGTGCCGCTCGATCCGCATCATCCCGCCGCGCGCCTCGACTGGATCGCGAAAGATGCGAACCTCGCGCACGGTATCGTCGATGCCACCGCCGACGACACGATGCGCACGCGCTTCGCGCAATGCTTCGACGTGCAGCACGACGACCTCGAAGCGCCCGCGCTCGATGACGACACGCCCGTGCATCCGCGCGCGGCCGCGTACATGATCTACACGTCGGGTTCGACGGGCACGCCCAAGGCCGTCGTCGTCGAGCATGGTCCGCTGGCCGCGCATTGCGATGCGCTCGCGCAAGCGCTCGGCATCGGCGAGGGCGACAACCTGCTGCACTTCGCATCGGTCAATTTCGATGCCGCGCACGAGTGCTGGCTCGCACCGCTCGCGGTCGGCGCGCGTGTCGTCATCACCGCGCCGCCGCCGTTCGCGCCCGAAGCGGCGCATGCGCTGATCGAACGCGAAGGCGTGAATGTCGCCGCGTTTCCGCCTGCTTATCTGCGTGAGTTCGCGGGCATCGCCGAACGCAAGGGCGTGCCCGCATCGTTGCGCGTGCTCGCGTTCGGCGGCGAGGCGCTGTCGCGTGAAGCGTTCGCGAACGTGCGGCGCGTGTTCGCGGCGCAGCGGCTCATCAACGGTTACGGGCCGACCGAGGCCGTCATCTCGCCGATGCTGTGGCCGGTCGATCCGCATGTCACGCCCGATCTCGGCGATGCCGATGCCTACGCGTCGCTGCCGATCGGACGCGTGATCGGTCCGCGTGTCGCGCGTATCGACGATGGCGAGTTGCTGCTCGGCGGCGTGTGCATCGCGCGTGGCTATCACGGTCGCGCGGCGCTCACAGCCGAACGCTTCGTGCCGGACCCGTCGGGCGAACCGGGCGCGCGCATCTATCGCACCGGCGATCTCGCGCGTGAACGTGCCGATGGCGCATACGACTATCTCGGCCGCATCGACGATCAGGTGCAGATTCGCGGCGTGCGCGTCGAGCCTGCCGAAATCGCGGCGTGCCTGCGCGCGCATCCATCGGTTCGCGACGCAGCCGTGCTCGCCGAGTCGGCCAATGGCCGCACGCAGCTCATCGCCTGTTTCGTTATCGCCGATGAAGCAGCGAGCGATGCCGCTTTGAAGCGGTATCTCGCGGAGCAGTTGCCGGCAGCGTGGCAGCCGCATCGCTTCGTACGGCTCGCGCGTTTGCCTTACACGTTGAACGGCAAGCTTGATCGTGATGCATTGAAGGCACAGGTTGCGTCGGCTTCTTCTGTGTGCGGCCTCGACTTCATCGCGCCCGCAACCGCGACCGAACAACGTCTCGCGCAAACCTGGCAGCGCATTCTCGATGACGCCGCGCCCATCGGCCGCGCGGATCGTTTCTTCGAACGCGGCGGCGATTCGCTCGCGGCGATGCAACTGCAAGCGGCGATTCGCATCGACTGGCACGTGAATCTGCGTCTCGACGCGATCTTCGACGATCCGTCGCTTGAAGCGCTGGCCGCATCGATCGATGCAAGCGGGCAAGAGTCGAACGCCGTGTCGATCATCAAGCGCGCCGCATCGACTAGCGATCAACCCGCATCGTTCGCGCAGCAACGCTTCTGGGTGCTGGCGCAGACGCGCGATGCAGGCTCGGCGTATCACATCGCGGGTCATTGGGATATCAGTGGCAAGCTCGATGCACACGCCCTGCAACGCGCGCTCGATCACGTGATCGAACGGCACGAGGCATGGCGCACGACGCTCGTCGAGAACGACGACGGCATCGTGATGCAGCGCATCCACGCGTCGTTGCCGGTCGTGATCGCGCGCGCGAGCGTCGACGGACCCGAGGATGCACACGCGCTCGCTCAACGTCACGCGGGCGAAGCGTTCGATCTGTCGAACGGTCCGCTATTGCGCGCGACGCTCGTCTCGTTCAGCGATGAATCGCATCGCCTGATGCTGACCGCGCATCACGCCATCACCGATGGCTACAGCTCGCGCATCGTCTTCGATGAACTCGCGCAGGCGTATTGCGCTTACGTGCAGGGCCGCGCGCCCGCCTTGCCCGCGTTGCCGATCCAGTACGCGGATTACGCGCAATGGCAGCGCGAGCTCGTCGCGGGCGAAGAGGGCGAGCGTCAACTGGCTTACTGGCGCGACGCACTCGATGCAGCGCCGGAACCGCTCGCGCTGCCTTATGACCGCGCGCGTCCGGCCGAGCGCGATCATCGTGGTGGACGAGTGTCGTTGCGCTTGTCCGTCGATATGTCGAACGCATTGCGCGAGCTTGCGCGCAGCGCGCACGCATCGCCGTTCGTCGTGTTGCTGAGCGCGTTCGATGCGTGGCTTCATCGGCTCACGGGGGCAAACGATTTCGTGGTCGCGGCGCCGGTCGCGCATCGGCAGCGGCCCGAGACTGCATCGTTGATCGGACTGTGCCTCAACACGCTTGCATTGCGCGCGCGCGTCGAAGCGCATCAAACGTTTTCCGAAGTGATCGAGGCGACACGCACGCATGCGCTCGCTGCGTTCACGCATCAGGACGTGCCTTTCGATCGCGTGCTCGATGCGGTTAAGCCGCCTGTCGCGCGCGGAGACGAATGGCTGCGTGTGAAGTTCGCGCAGCAGTTCGATGCCGAACTGAAGGCGACGTTGCCAGATGCCTCGGCGATTGCGACGCCCGGCCCGGATCTCGCGGCGCGCTTCGATTTCGCGCTCGATTTCACCGACGACATGCGCGGCATCGAACTCGTCGCGGCCCATGCGCGCGATTGCATCGATGACGTCACCGCGCACGCGTGGCTCGCGAGTTTCGCGACGCTCGTCGCCGATGCAGTGCGCGATCCTTCGCGTCCGGTCGCAGCGCTCGATTGCACCGCGCAACATGATTCGCAGCGAGGCCGCGTGCTGAGCTTTGCGGCGAACGATATCCTCGCGCTGATCGCGCAACATGCGGGCGCGACGCCGCATCGCATCGCGCTCGCGGATGCACACACGCAAATCAGCTACGCCGAACTCGACGATGCATCGAACCGTGTCGCGCTTGCGCTGCGCCATAGGGGCGCACAGGCGGAACATGCGGTGGCCGTTTGCATCGAGCGTTCGGTGCACTTCGTTGTCGCATTGATCGGCGCGATGAAGTCGGGCGCATACGCGGTGCCGCTCGATCCGGCGATGCCGCAGGCACGCCTCGACGCCGCGATCGAAGCATGCGGCGCGCACCTCGCGCTCATCGCGACGAAGGACGACAACGCGCCGCGCGCACTCGGCCATGCGCAGTTGCTCGATATCGACACGCTCGCGCACGATGCGTCGCTCGCGAATGCCGCCGTGCAACGCGTGCAGCCCGCGCCCGATCAAACCGCTTACGTCATCTTCACATCCGGTTCGACGGGAACGCCGAAGGGCGTCGCGGTGTCGCATCGCGCGCTTGCGGACTACGCGCAAGGCATGCTCGATGAACTCGCGTTCGCGCCCGGCGCATCGATGGCGATGGTCTCGACCGTGGCCGCCGATCTCGGTCACACGACGCTCTTTGGCGCGCTGTGCTCGGGACGCACCTTGCATCTGTTGCCGGCCCAGTGCGCGTTCGATCCGGACCTCTTCGCCGCCGAAATGCGCGCGCGCGAAGTGGGTGTATTGAAGATCGTGCCGAGTCATCTTCATGCGTTGCTCGAAGCGCAACAACCGGCGGACGTGCTGCCTTCGCATGCGCTCGTGACGGGCGGTGAGTTGTTGCCGTGGGCGCTGGTCGATCGTGTGAAGGCGTTGAAGCCCGCGTGCCGCGTGATCAATCACTACGGCCCGACCGAAGCGACCGTCGGCGCGATCGCGTGCGAGGCATCCGCTTTCACGGACGACGAACGCGGCTCGCAAGGCGCGCCGCTCGGACGCCCGTTGCCGAATGCCTGCGCGTATGTATTCGATGCATCCGGCGCATGCGTGCCGCCAGGCGGCATCGGCGAGTTGCATCTCGGCGGTCCGGGTGTCGCGCGCGGCTATATCGGACGCGCGGCGGCGACGGCGGAGCGTTTCGTGCCGCATCCATTCGCGCACGGCGAGCGGCTTTATCGCACGGGAGACCGTGTGCGTCTGCTCGCGGATGGACGCATCGCGTTTCTCGGTCGGCTCGACGATCAGGTGAAGATTCGCGGCTATCGTGTCGAGCCGGGCGAAGTGAGCGCGGCGTTGCGTGCGATCGAAGGCGTCGCGCAGGCCGAGACCTTGCCCGTCGATCGTGATGGACGCATCCAGCTCGTATCCTTCGTGACCGGCTCCATCGATGACGAAGCCGCGCTGCGTGCCGCGCTCGCCGCTTGCTTGCCCGACTACATGGTGCCCGCGACGATCGTCGTACTCGACGCGTTGCCGGTGACGGGCAACGGCAAGATCGATCGCGCCGCGCTGCGCGACATCGCGATGAAGCCGGTGGAAACCTCCGCCGCGAGCGATGCGCCGCAAGGCGCGGCCGAAGAGGCGATCGCTGCAGTGTGGAAGGACGTGCTGAAGGCGAAGCAGGTCGGCCGTGACGATAACTTCTTCGAACTCGGCGGCGATTCGATTCTCGTGCTGCAAGTGATCGCGCGTCTGCGCAAGCGCGGTCTGCGCGCGACGCCGAAGCAGGTCTTCGACAACGCGACCGTCGCGCAACTCGCGCTCGTCGCGAAAGCGATCGAAGCGAACGCGCCCGTCGCCGCCATAAAGCAGACTGACGATAGCCTCGTTCTAACGCCCGCGCAATTGCGCTTCTTCGCGCTCGACATCGCGCAACGCGGCCACTGGAATCAGTCGGTCGAACTCGACACGCATGCGTCATTCGATCTCGATGCCTTCGCGCGCGCCTTCGAAGCGCTGCTGACGCATCACGAGATCTTCCGGCAACGCTTCGAGCGCGATGGCGCAACGAATGCGTGGCGCGTCGTGCAGGCGCAGAAAGCGTTCGATACGCTGCCGCTCGCGGCCATCGCCGTCCACGACGAAACCGATGCGGTCGCGCAGTTCGACGCGATTCAACGCACGCTCGACATCGCACGCGGACCGCTCGCGTGCGCGCTCGCCGCGTCGCTGCCGGACGGCCGCACCAAGGTGTATCTGGCGATTCATCATCTGATCGTCGATGGCGTGTCGTGGCGCATCCTGCTCGACGATCTGCAGAGCGCGTATCGCGCGGCGCAAACGCGCGGCATCGCGAGCCTGACGCGCACCGGCGCGACTGCGGCGCAATGGGCCGCGCGTCTCGCGAAGGCCGCGCGCGATCCGCAATCGCCGTTCGCCGGCGAAGCGCAATACTGGACTACGATGGCGTCGTCAGGCGATGACCTGCGTCTCGATCATCCGCATAAGAAGGCGACGAACGCCGACGCGCAGGTGATCGAACAGACGCTCGACGCGACGCTCACGCGCGCCGCGCTGACCGATGCAAACGCAGCCTGGCGCACGCAGACGGTCGAGTTGCTGATCGCGGCGCTCGCGCATGCGATCGGCGCGACGTGCCGTATCGAGCTCGAAGGACACGGCCGCGAGCCGCTTTTCGACGACATCGATGCAAGCCGCACGCTCGGCTGGCTGACGAGTCATTACCCGGTGTTGGTGCCGGTCGAGGCGACGCCCGCCGCGACGCTCGCTGCGGCCAAGGACACGTTGCGTGCCGTGCCTCACAAGGGGCTGGGCTTTGGCGTGCTGCGCCACTACGGCGACGATGCGACGCGCGCGTCACTCGAAGCGCTGCCGCGTCCGCGCGTGACGTTCAACTATCTGGGCCAGTTCGATTCGCATGACGCGCGCGATGCCGCGTTCGCGCCGCGTTTCGGCGGCGCGGGTTGCGAGCGCGACCCTGCCGGACCGCTCGGCAACGCGCTCGCGATTCACGCTTATGTCGACGACCAGGCCGAACGCACGCTCAAGCTGCATTGGGTCTATGGTTCGACGCAATTCGAGCGCGCGACCATCGAAGCCCTTGCACAGCGCTTCGAAAGCACGCTCGCCGATATCGTCGCCGCATGCGCCGAACGCATCGCGAGCAAAGGCGCGGGCGCAACGCCGGGCGATTTCCCGCTCGCGCGCGACGGCGGCCTGACGCAAGCGGCGCTCGAACGTATGGCGGTGGATCTGCGAGGCGTCGCCGATATCTATCCGCTTGCGCCGATGCAGCAGGGCATCCTGTTCCACTCGCTGTTCGCGCCGGAGCAATCGACCTATGTGAACCAGCTCGCGGCGACGCTGATCGGGCCCGATGTCGAGCGCTTGCGTGCCGCGTTCGAAGCCGCGCCGCCGCGTCACGATATCCTGCGCACGGCCTTCACGCCCGACGAAGCCGCGCCGATGCAGATCGTGCATCGCCATGCGCGCATGCCGTTCGACGTGCTCGACTGGCGTGATCGTCGCGATGGCCTGGCGTCGTTCGAAACGTGGCTCGCCGAAGACCGCGCGCGCGGCTTCGATCTCGCGACGCCGCCGTTGATGCGCGTCACGCTGATCCGCTTGACGGACGACGAATGGCGCATCGTGTGGACGCGTCACCATCTGTTGCTCGACGGCTGGAGCACCGCGCGCATGTTGGCGGACATCTTGCGCGATTACATCGAGCCGCCGCGTGCACAGCCTTTCGCGGCGCACGCGAAGACGCGCTATCGCGACTTCATCGCATGGCTTGCTGCGCGCAACGTTGCAGCGGACGAAGCATTCTGGCGTGAGCGTCTCGCGCGCCTGGACGAACCGACGCGCATCGCCGAGCGTGAAGCCAGCGATAAGCCAACGCTCGCCGATCATCGCACGTGGCGCGCGACGCTCGATGCCGCGACGACCGCCCGCCTGACCGACACCGCGCGCCGTCTGCGCGTGACCCTCAACACGCTCGTGCAAGGTGCGTGGGCGCTTGCGTTGCAGCGCATGACGCATCACGCGAGCGTCGCGTTCGGCGCGACGGTGGCGGGACGTCCCGACACGCTGCAAGACATCGACGGCGTGCTCGGCCTCTTCATCAACACGGTGCCGGTCATCACCGCGCCGCTGCCGCAACGTGCCGCGTCCGCGTGGCTGCGCGAATTGCAGTCCGACAACGCCGCCGCCAACGAACACGCGCATACGCCGCTCGCGGATATCCAGCGCTGGGCGGGTCAGGGCGGTGGCGCATTGTTCGATACGCTCGTCGTGTTCGAAAACTATCCCGTCGATGAAGCGTGGGCCGGCCGCGATCCGCGCGCGCTGACGATGCGCGATCTTCGCAACATCGAAGCGACGGACTTTGCGCTGACGCTCGTCGTGGAGGCGGGCGAGTCGATCGTCATCGATTACGGATACGACGCCGCGCGTCTCGATGAAGCGCGCGTGGCGGCGCTGCATCGCGCGTTGTCCGCCTGTCTCGACGCCTTCGCCGCCAACGCGGATGCGCCTCTCGGTTCGATCTCGCTGCCGGAGGACGCGGCCCGCTTCAACGCGACGTCGCGTGAATGGAGCGATGTGCAAGGCGCGCCGCTGCATCGACAGTTCGAGCGCATGGCGAAGGCCGCGCCGGACGCTATCGCGTTAGAGATGGCTGCTGTGGATGGCACGCTGCATCGCATGACGTATGCAGAGCTGGACGCGCGCGCGGACCTCGTCGCTGCCGCGCTGGTCAGTGCGGGAGTCGCGCCGGACACGGCGGTCGCGTTGTGCGTCGAGCGTTCGTTCGAAATGGTCGTCGCGCTGTTCGGCGTGTTGAAGGCGGGTGCGGCGTATCTGCCTGTCGATCCGGATTATCCAGCGGAGCGTATCGCATACCTGCTCGACGATGCGAAACCCGCCGTCGTGCTGACCCAGGCGCATTTGCGCGAGAGTGTCGAAGCGGCTGCGTCGGGCGCACGCGTCTTCGATATCGGCGCGCTCATGCAGAGCGACGCGGGGCTTGCATCGCGTATCGAAGTGACCGGCGCGCAACTGGCGTATCTGATTTATACGTCGGGGTCGACCGGCAAGCCCAAAGGCGCGGGCAACACACACGAGGCGCTTTCGAACCGCATCGCGTGGATGCAGGACGCGTATCGCCTGACCGACGCCGATGTCGTGCTCCACAAGACCCCGTTCGGCTTCGACGTCTCCGTGTGGGAGTTCGTCTGGCCGCTCGCGACGGGCGCGAAACTCGCGATTTCCGCGCCCGGCGATCATCGCGATCCCGCGCGTCTCGTTGCGGCGATCGAGGCGCATCGTGTGAGCACGCTGCATTTCGTGCCGTCGATGCTCGCGGCGTTCGTTGCGCATATCGACGAGTTCGGCGAGGCCGCGCGCTGCGCGAGCATCGAGCGGATCGTCGCGAGTGGCGAAGCGCTCGCGCCGGAACTCGTCGCGCGCGTGGCGCGGCTCATGCCGCACGCGCGTCTGTACAACCTTTACGGCCCGACGGAAGCGGCCATCGACGTATCGCACTGGACCTGCCGTGCGAGCGATATCGATGCGCCTTCCGTGCCGATCGGGCATCCGATCGCGAACCTGCAACTGCATGTGCTCGACGCAGCGCTGCATCCGGTGCCTGCCGGCGGTATCGGCGAACTGTATCTCGGCGGTGCGGGCCTCGCGCGCGGCTATCTCGGACGCGCGTCGCTGACTGCGGAGCGCTTCGTGCCCGATCCGTTCATCGCGGGCGCGCGGCTCTATCGCACGGGCGATCTCGCGCGGCGGCGCGACGACGGTGCGCTCGAGTATCTCGGCCGCATCGATACGCAAGTCAAGCTGCGCGGACAACGCATCGAGCCGGGCGAGATCGAGGCGCTGCTGCGCGGCGAACCGAATGTGCGCGATGCAGTCGTGATCGTGCGCGAAGAGCAGTTGATCGGCTATATCGCATGCGGTGCGCCCGATGCGTTCGACAAAACCGCCGCGCTGAATTCGTTGCGTTCGCAGCTACCTGCCTACATGGTGCCCGCGCATGTGATCGCGCTGGATGCCTTGCCCGTCACGCCGAACGGCAAATGTGACCGCAATGCGCTGCCCGCGCCGGCGCGCACGCAAAGAACCGTCGAAGCGCCGCAGACGCCGACCGAGCGCGAACTCGGGGCGATCTGGCAGCGCGTGCTGCATATCGAAACCGTCGGACGCGATGACGACTTCTTCGCACTGGGCGGCCATTCGCTGCTCGCGACGCAGGCGAACGCGCAAGCCAACCTGCACTGGTCGCTGACGCTGCCGCTGCGCACGCTCTTCGACGAACGCACGCTCGCGCGCTGCGCTGCCGCGATCGACGCCGCACTGACTCAGCGTGACGCGACAGGCGGCGCACACGATGCGGCGAGCGCCATCGACGCCTTGCTCGATGAACTGGAAACGCAATGACAAGCACAAGAGAAAACAAACCCGATCTGCTCTCGCTCGCGACGCGCTTCGCGCAGTTGCCCGATGCGCAGCGCAAAGTGTTCGTCGCGCGGCTCGCGGAGGCGGGCATCGACTTTCGCATGCTTCCCATTCCGCCGCGCGCACGTGGCGATGCATGCGTCGCGAGCGTGCCCGCGTCGTTCGCGCAGACGCGCTTGTGGCTGCACGCGCGCATGATCGATGAACCGGCGGCGTATCACATCACGGAGCGCCTGCAACTCGACGGCGCGCTCGATGCGAATGCGCTGCGCCTTTCATGCGATGCACTGATCGCACGCCACGAAGCGCTGCGCACTACCTTCGCCGAAAGCGCGGACGGCGTGCTGCAAACCGTGCTTGCGCCGATGCGCTGTCCGTGGCAGTCGGTCGATGTCACGCACGTGCCGGTGGCGGAACGTGAAGCGCGCGCCGCCGCGCTCGCGCTCGCCGACGAAGCGCGCCCGTTCGATCTCGCGCACGCGCCGCAAATGCGCGCACATCTCATCAGGCTCGATGCCCACACGCACTGGCTTTCGCTGACGACGCATCACATCGTGTCGGATGGCTGGTCCGCCGATATCGCGCTGGCCGAACTCGCATCGTTCTATCGTGCGTATGCGCGCAGCGAGGCGGTGTCGGTGGCGCCTTTGCCGATTCAATATGCGGATTACGCACTCTGGCAGCGCCGTTGGCTCGATGCGGGCGAGCGCGAGCGGCAACTCGACTTCTGGCGCGCGCGGCTCGATCCGTCGCGCGACGTGCTGATGCTGCCGGGCGCGGCGGCGCGTCCGAGCGAACGCAGCGCGCGCGGCGCGCGTCATGTGTTCACGCTCGATGCCGCGCTCGCCGCACGTCTGCGTGTGTTCGCCAACGAACGCCGCGCGACGCCGTTCGCCGTGCTGCTTGCCGCGCTGAATGCGCTGTTCGCGCGCGCATCGGGCGAAGCGCATATCCAGATCGGCGTGCCTGCCGCGAATCGCGAGCGCGCCGAGACGGCGGGTCTGATCGGCTTTTTCGTCAACACGCTTACGCTCGCGGCGCGCGTGGACGCGACGCAGCCTTTCGCGACATTCGTCGATGCCGCGCAAGACGCGCTCGTCGATGCGCAATCGCATCAGGACGTGCCGTTCGAGCAGGTCGTCGAAGCGCTGGGCGTCGTGCGCAGCGCGAGCCATCATCCGCTCTTTCAGGTGATGGCGGCCTACGGCGCGCGCCGTGCGTTACCCGCTTTCGCCGATGTGCGCGCGACCGAATTGCCCTCGGGCACGCCGTTCGCGAAGTTCGATCTGACCGCGAGCTTCGAGGAACGCGCGCACGGTTCGCTCGCCGCCGCGTTCATCTACGCGCTCGATCTGTTCGAAGCCGATGCCATCGAACGGCTCGCGCGCCGCTTCGTCGAACTGTTGCGCGATGCGCTGGACGCGCCACAAACGCTCATCGGCGATTTGCAATGGCTGCCGCAGGACGAGCGCGCGCAACTCGATGCATGGAATCGCAACGCGCCCGAGCATGCGCCGGCCTTCGTCTCCGTGCAGCAGCGCATTGCGCGTCACGCGCATGCGCGGCCGGACGCACGCGGCGTCGCCGACATGACGCGCGCCTTCACGCGCGGCGAAGTCGACGCGCGGGCGACACGTATCGCGCAACGTCTCATCGCTGCCGGCGTGCGGGCGGAGATGCGCGTGGGCGTCGCGTTGAGCCGTTCGGTCGATCTGCTCGTCGGCCTGATTGCGGCGCTGAAGTCAGGTGGCGCGTTCGTGCCGCTCGATCCGAGTCATCCGCGCGAACGCCTCGCACAGATTCTCGACGATGCGCGCATCGAACACATCGTCACCGAGCGTGCGAGTCTGGATGCGCTGCCCGTGCCGCCGAACGCGCGCATTCTCCTTCTCGACGACGAAAGCCTCTACGCCGACGATGAAACGTCGCATATCGCATTGCCCGATGTGGCATCGGAGCAGGCCGCCTACGCGATCTATACCTCGGGTTCGACCGGCAAGCCGAAGGGCGTGATCGTCGATCATGGCTCGTTCGCGCGCCATTGCGTCGCCATTGCCGAACGTTATGGCGCGACGGAGCAGGACACGTTCATGCTGTTCCAGTCGGTCAACTTCGACGGCGCGCATGAAGGCTGGTTCTCGCAGTACATCTCGGGCGCGGCGGTCGCGATCACCGCCGACACGCTCTGGCCGCCCGCGCTGACGTGCAGGCTCATGCGCAAGGAAGGCGTGACGATGACCTACGTGCCGCCCGGCTGCGCGACGCAACTCGCGGAATGGGCGCTCGTGCACGGCGCGCCGCCTACGTTGAAATCGATCACGGTTGGCGGCGAGGCGACCTCGCGCGAAGCCTTCGCGCTGATGCGCCGCGCATTTCCGAACGCGCGCATCGTCAACGGCTACGGTCCGACGGAAACCGTCATCACGCCGATGCTGTGGATGTTCAATCCCGGCGACGATCCCGCGAAACTCGCGGATTGCGCCTATCTGCCGATCGGCACGCTCGTCGGCGCGCGGACCGCGCATGTGCTCGATGAGCGTCTGAATCCGCTGCCCGTCGGCGTGATCGGCGAACTGTATCTCGGCGGTGAAGGCGTGGGCGTCGCGCGCGGCTATCTCGACCGGCCCGCGCTCACCGCCGAGCGCTTCGTGCCCGATCCGTATGGCGAACCGGGCGCGCGTCTCTATCGCACGGGCGATCTCGTGCGGCGTCGCGCCGATGGTGTATTCGACTTCATCGGGCGCGTCGATCATCAGGTGAAGCTGCGCGGCTTGCGTATCGAACTCGGCGAGATCGAAGCGCAACTCGCCGCGCACGACGACGTGCGTGAGGCGTGCGCCGTGGTGCGCGGCAAGGGCGCGCAGGCGGCGCTCGTCGCCTACGTCGAATTGAAAGCCGATGCGCGCGAACGCGCTGCGCTGGGCCGCGCCGCCGATGCCGCCGAACTCGACGCCCATTTGCGCCGCACGTTACCGGACTACATGGTGCCCGCGCATATCGTCGTGCTCGATGCATTGCCGCGCAACGCGAACAGCAAGGTGGATCGCGCCGTGCTGCCCGAGCCGCCGAAGAAGGAGCGCGTGTACGAAGCACCGGCGGCGGGCGCCGAAGCCGCGCTCGCGAAAATCTGGCGCGAAGTGCTGAACGTCGAGCGCGTGGGACGTGCCGATCATTTCTTCGAACTCGGCGGGCATTCGCTCGCGGCGGTGCGTGTCGTGACGCGCGTGGCCGAAACGCTCGGACGCGACGTGCCGGTGCGCGCGCTGTTCGAAACGCCGGTGCTGTCGCAATACGCGAAGCGCGTGTTGCAGGCGAGCGCATGCGAAGGCGCTGCTTCGGATGTCGTGCAGGCCGCATTTGGACCGGACGAAAACGGCGTGTGGCCGCTCTCCGCCGCACAACTCGGGCTCTGGTTCCTGTGGCGCGCGCAGCCGCAAAGCGCCGCGTACAACATTCCGGTCGCGGTGCGCCTGCGCGGTCCACTCGATGCCGACGCCCTGCGTGAAGCGCTCGCGCAAGCGGCCGCGCGTCATCCGGCGTTGCGCACGCAACTGGTCGAACGCGAAGGCGCATTGCCGGGGCAACGGATCACGCCGATGTGGCATGTCGAGCTGCCGGTGATCGATCTCGCGGGACGGTTCGACGAAGCGAAGCGCATCACCGATGAAGACGCGCTCACGCCGTTCGACCTCGCCGCCGCGAAGCATCTCTGGCGCGCGCATCTGCTGCGCCTTGCCGACGATGATCACGTGCTGTCGCTCGTCGTGCATCACATCGTGTCGGATGGTACGTCGATCGATCTGTGGCTCGAGGATATCCGCGCTACCTACGTCGCGTTGCAAAAGGGCGCGTCGGTGTCGGAGCGCGTTTCGAATGCGCTGGTGTTGCCGTCGTCGGCGACGGGCGCGCGTTTGGCGTTCTGGCGCGATGCGCTTCGCGACGTGCCCGCGATCACGTTGCCCGAGCCTGCGTCGGGCCGCGTGGAAGATCCGCAATGGTTCGCGAGCCGTATCGCATTCGATCTCGATGGTGCGCTCGTCGAGCGTGCGCGCGCGCTCGCGATGGACTGCCACGCCACGCTGCCGATGCTGTTGCACGCAGCGCTCAACGCGGCGCTGCACGGTTTGACGGGCGCGGACGACCAGCCCGTCGGCGTGCTCGCATCGACACGCGAATCGACCGGCGATGCCGCGCGTGACGCGCTCGGGCTCTTCATCAACGCGGTGGTCGTTCGCACGCGCATGACGAAACGCGATACACCCGCGAGCGTGCTCGCCACGGTGCGCGACGCCGCGCTCGCCGCCTATGCACACGCCGACGTGCCGTTCGCCGATGTCGTGTCCGCGTTGAACGCGCCGCGTCCCGGCGCGGGCAATCCGCTGTTCCAGGTGATGTTCAACTACCTTCGCCCCGCCGCGATGGCCACGCGCGACTGGGCGGGCCTCGCCATCGAAGGCTTCGACGACGTGCGTCATCGCGTCGTGTTCGATCTGGAACTGGACGTCACCGAGTACCCGGATGGCCGCGTGAGTTGCGCGTTCTCTTACGCGAACGAACGTGTCGATGGCGGGTTCGTCGAGATGCTCGCGAAGCGTTATCTCGCGACCGTCGAGCAGTTCGCCCACGCGCCGCACGATGTGTTCGACGCATCTGAAGCGGTGTTCGAAAGCGGCCCGCGCGCCGTGGCTGTCGCGCCTTCGGGCGAGGCGAGCGCGGATGCAACGGCGCTCGCGGATCTCTGGCGCGAATGCTTCGACGGCCAGACCGTCACGCCGGATCAAGACCTCTTTGCAGCAGGCGCGACTTCATTCGCCGTCGTGCGCTTCGTCGATGCGGCGCGCAAGGCCGGCTTCGACATCGCGATTCACGACGTATTCGCCACGCCGCATTTCGCGGGCCTCGCCGCGACGCTCGCGCGCCGCGTTTCGCTGGCATCGACCAATGACATCTGAGAGACACAGGGACATGAAGAAAGAAACCGTATTCGATCTGATCGGCGTCGGCTTTGGGCCGTCCAATCTGTCGCTGGCCGTGCGGCTCGCGGAAGAGAGCGGCGCGTTGAACCGCAAGCATTGCTACATCGAGCGGCAGCCGGAGTTCGGCTGGCATCGCGACATGTTGCTCGACGATTGCCGCATGCAGATTTCCTTCCTGAAGGACCTCGTCACGCAACGCGATCCGACGAGCCGCTTCACGTTCATCAACTATCTGTTCGAGCGCGGCCGCCTGAACGAATTCGTGAACCTGAAGAACTTCTATCCGACGCGCGTGGAGTTTCACGATTATCTGAGCTGGGTCGCACAGGCATTCGATGATCGCGTGCACTACGGACAGAGCGTCACGGCCATCGAGCCGGTGTTCGAGGCGAATGGCGACGTGAGCGCACTGCGCGTCGTGTCGCAGGATCAGGACGGCCGCGAATGGCGTCGCGTGACGGGCGCGCTGTCGGTCGGCGTCGGCGGCACGGCGCGCGTGCCGGAGCCGTTCGCATCGCTCGGGCCGCACAACGTGATTCATTCGTCGGCGTATCTCAGCTCGATCGAGCGCGTCGCGGGCGACGATCGCAACGGCAAAAAGCGCATCGCGGTGATCGGCGCGGGACAGAGCGCGGCCGAAGTGTTCACCGATCTCACGCGCCGTTTCCCGCACGTCGACGCGACGCTCGTGATTCGCGCGAGCGCGCTCAAGCCCGCCGACGACACGCCCTTCGTCAACGAGATTTTCAGCCCCGAGTTCACGGATGTCGTGTATTCGCAGTCGGAAGACGGACGTCGCTCGTTGATCGAGCGTTTCCGCGATACCAACTACGCGGTCGTCGATCGTCCGTTGATCGAACAGATCTACGAAATGCTCTATCTACAAAAGGTTTCCGATGACACGCGCCATCGTCTGCTGGCGAACACGGGCATCGAGAACACCGCGCGCCGCGCGAACGGCGAAATCGAGCTGACGATGCGCGACATGCTCACCGGCCACGCGCACGCGGAGCGCTTCGATGCACTCGTGCTCGCCACGGGATATCGGCGCGACACGCATCTCGCGCTGCTCGACGGCCTCGCGCCGCATCTCGACGATGCGCTCGCGCAAGGCAGCGTGGGCCGCGATTACCGGCTGGTCGCGCCTGCGAATTTCAAGCCGCGCATCTATCTGCAAGGGTGCTGCGAGGAGAGTCATGGCCTCTCCGACACGCTGCTTTCCGTGCTCGCGGTGCGTTCGGACGAGATTGCCGCGTCGCTCGCGGATGCCGGACAGGACAACGCCGCGACGCAAGCGGCGGCTACGAAGCAAACCGGGGTGAGCGGCGGCCGCGTGGCCGTGGCTCTTTGACAAAGTAGCGGCGAACAGGAAGCCGCATTGCGATGGAGAAAAGAAGAATGATGTTGGCAAGGGGGACGCGCCGGAGCGCGATCGCCGTGGCGGCAAGCGCGGCGTTTGGCGTGGCGGCGATGAATCATGCTCACGCACAGGAGCAGCAACAACAGCAACAGCAGGCGCAGGACGTCGCGCAGCAGACGAGCACGCTGCCTGCGGTGCGCGTGAACGCATCGGCGGACAGCGACGGCACGGTCGGCCTCGTCGCGCGCAAGAGCCGCACCGGCACGAAGACCGATACGCCCATCGACGAGATTCCGCAGACGATCAATGTCGTCACGTCGACGCAGATCGAGGAGACGGGCGCGACGACCATCAACGAAGCGTTGCGCTACGTGCCGGGATTTTCGTCGTATGGCTCGGATGTTCGTTCGGATTGGTACTCGGCATTGCGCGGCTTCACGCCGACGGTTTTCGTCGATGGACTGCAGGTGCCCAATACGCTGAACCTGTCGAGCTGGCGCGTCGATCCGTACATGATCGACAGCATCACGATCCTGCGCGGCCCCACCTCGGTGCTGTACGGTCAAGGCGATCCGGGCGCGATCGTCGATGTGCAGAGCAAGCTCGCCGATGGCGGGCGCTATCGCGAAGCGGGCGTGCAGATCGGCAATTACGCGCGCAAGCAGGTGATGTTCGACATCGGCGACAAGATCGACAAGGACGGCACGCTGTCGTATCGCGTGCTCGCCGTGGGACGCGACGGCAATTCGATGACCGGTCCGCATGCGGAGCAGCGTTTCGCGATTGCGCCATCGGTGCGCTGGCAGCCGAGCGCGAATACGTCGTTGACGATCGCGGCGAGCTATCTGCAGGACTGGGGCGATGCATCGAACAACTTCCTGCCCGCGCAAGGCACGGTGCTGCCCAACCCGAACGGCAAGATCTCGCCTGATTTGTACACGGGAGATCCGACCTATTCGTACTATCGCAAGAAGGAATGGTCGATCGGCTACCAGTTCGAGCACAAGTTCAACGACATCTGGACGTTCCGGCAGAACACGCGCTGGATGCATCTGTCGCTCGACAACGGCGCAGTGTGGGGCGGCGGTCTCGATCCGAGCGATCCGACTGAACAGACGCTCGCGCGTTACGCGGGCCTCTTTCAACCGAACTACAGCCGTTTCGATATCGACAATCAGGCACAGGCGCGCTTCGGCACGGGACCGCTCGAACATACCGTGCTGCTCGGCTTCGAGTACAACCGTCAGAACTCGACCGATAGCGAATGGCTCGCGCAGGCGCCGAGCCTGAACATGTACAACCCGGTCTATACGCCGGTATCGACTGCGATCTTCAGCGGCCCTGATTCATTTGGCCAGACCAACACGCGCACGACGCTCGATTCGTTCGGCCTCTATGCGCAGGATCAGGTCAAGTGGAACCGCTGGATGCTGACCGTGGGCGCGCGCGAGGACTGGAGCAACACGAAGCAGGACGACATCGTCGGCGG
>Ga0160447_100257_pt1 | contig 28708 bp, 21 predicted proteins | sample HID1973K_E1MG_FD_108222 | JGI IMG/M metagenome (GOLD analysis project Ga0160447, IMG submission 108222) | Enriched mosquito-associated microbial communities from UW Madison campus, WI, USA - HID1973K_E1 MG | ecosystem: Host-associated > Arthropoda: Insects > Digestive system > Unclassified ...
CGACATCGAGAATGTCATAGCCGCGATAGTGCAGGTCATTGCCGGTCTTGCCGACCGTGCACAGCGCGGTATTGCCCGCGGTCACGCCGGACAGCGCGACGGATTTCTTCGGCTTGAATGCGCCTGCGGATGCGGTGCTGTTGTCTGCTTCGCTCATCGATTTCGTCTCCTTTACAAGGGTTATTTCTTTGCTGCAAAAAGCTGGTCGAGCTTGTCTTCGTAGGCGTGATAGCCGAGATACTGGTACAGGTCGGCGCGCGACTGCATCGTTTCCACGGCGGCCTTCTGCGTGCCGTCACGCTTCACGGTCTCGTAGAAGTTGAGCGCGGCTGCGTTCATCGCACGATACGCGCCGCAACAATACAACGCGATATCGACATTGGCGTCCTTCAGTTCGTCGACGGTGAACATGGGCGTCGAGCCGAACTCGGTCAGGTTCGCGAGGATCGGCACGCGCACGGCGGCCTTGAAGCGGCGATAGTCGTCGAGCGTTTTCATCGCTTCGGGGAAGATCATGTCCGCGCCCGCTTCGACATACGCGATCGCGCGCTCGATCGCGGCATCGATGCCTTCGGCGGCGGCGGCATCGGTGCGCGCCATGATGACGAACGATTCGTCCGTGCGCGCATCGACGGCGGCCTTCACGCGATCCACCATCTCGCCGGTCGGCACGACTTCCTTGCCCGGCCGATGACCGCAGCGCTTCTGCCCGACCTGATCCTCGATATGCACGGCAGCGACCCCCGCCTTGATGAACGAGCGGATCGTGCGCGCGATGTTGAAGGCGCCGCCCCAGCCGGTGTCGATATCGACCATCAGCGGCAGCGAGGACGCGTCGGTGATGCGGCGCGCGTCGATGAGCACGTCTTCCATCGTGCTGATGCCGAGGTCGGGCATGCCGAGCGAATTCGCGGCCACGCCGCCGCCGGACAGATAGAGCGCCTTGAAACCGACGGCTTCTGCCATCTTCGCGGCGTACGCGGTGATCGCGCCGACGACCTGCAGCGGGGATTCGTCTCGGACGGCCTGGCGGAACCGCGCGCCTGCGGTCTGTGCGGACTGGATTTCGGAACTCACGGTTTGTCTCCTGATGAAGTCCGCGTAACTAAGCAAATCCCTTGCCAGCTTTTGTTGTCGGTTTAAGCTATTGATTTTGCGAGATAAAAAATTTGGCCGCCCGTCTGGTATTTTCACGACTGAAATCCCGGATTTCGAACCTGAAACGGATGTTGCATACTGGACGCGCCTCGTCCGTTCCATTCAGTGCAAAGAACCATGCAAACCGAACCTGCGTCTCGCCCGCGCATCTGGGCCGTCGGTATCAGCCGGCTCAGAGCGTTATTCATCGATATCGCCGGCGCGTATGCTGATCGCGCCGAACTCGACGTCGTCCCGCTCGGCTACGAGGACGCCGCGAACAGCATCGAAGCCGCGCGCGACGAACGGCCGGATGTCGTCGTGGCGGGCGGTTCGAATGGCGCGTATCTCAAGGGCCGCGTGTCGGTGCCGGTCGTCGTGATCAGTCCGACCGGCTTCGACGTGATGCACGCGCTCACGAAGGCGCGGCGCGAGGGCGCGAGCGTCGCGCTCGTCACGCACGGCGACACGCCCGCGGAAATACGCCGCTTTCTCGCCGCGTACGGTATCGACATGATCTGCGAATCGTATCGCTCCGCGCAGGACGCGGAGAGCCTCGTGCTCGATCTGCGCGATCGCGGCGTCGATGTGGTGGTCGGCCCGGGGCTGGTCGCGGACCTGGCGGCCGACGCGGGCATGAGTTCGGTGTTCCTGTATTCGCGCACATCCGTGGTGGCCGCGTTCGAGACCGCGCTGGAAGTCGCCCAGGCGATGCGCCATGAAGTCGCGCGGCGCATTCGCCTCGACAACCTGTTGCAGCATCTGCGCGATGGCGTCGTCGCGGTCGATTCGGGCGGTCGCATCGAAGCGATCAATCGCCGGCTCGTCGCGGCGCTCGGCATCGCCGATGCATCGCGCGCGGTCGGCCGTGCGCTGCTCGAAGTCGCGCCCGAACTCGATGGCGTATTGCCGGTCGCCGACGGCGATGTATTCGGCGCGGTGCGCGGCGTGAGTTACGCGATCCATCGCGGACCGCTGGCGAGCGACGGCACGGCGGGCGGCACGATCTTCACGTTCCAGGAATCGCGCGCGGTCGAGCGGCTCGACCGGACGTTGCGATCACGACAGGGCGCGCAGGAATTCGTCGCGCGCTATCGGCTGGAGGACGTCGTGGGTGAATCGGAGCCGATTGAGCGCGTGAGGGCGCTCGTGCGCCGTTACGCGAAATCCGATGCCACCGTGCTGATTCTCGGCGAGAGCGGCACCGGCAAGGAAATGGTCGCGCAGAGCATGCATCGGCTGAGCGGTCGCAAGGACTTTCCGTTCGTCGCGATGAACTGCGGCGCGTTCCCCGAAGCGCTGCTCGAAAGCGAACTTTTCGGCTACGAGGAGGGCGCGTTCACGGGCGCGCGCAAGGGCGGCAAAGCGGGCCTGATCGAGGCCGCGCATCGCGGCACCTTGTTTCTCGATGAAATCGGCGAGATGCCGCCGTCGCTGCAAAGCCGTCTGTTGCGCGTGCTGCAGGAACGAGAAGTCATCCGTCTCGGATCGACGGAGCCGACGCGCGTCGATATCCGCGTGATCGCAGCGACCCATCGCACGCTCGCCGATGGTGTCGCCGATGGATCGTTCCGAGCCGATCTTTTCTATCGCATCAATATTCTGAGCATCGCATTGCCGCCGTTGCGCGCGCGCTCCAGTGACATCCTGCCGCTGGCGACGGAACTGCTGATGCAGGCCGTGCGGCGCGACAAGATGCTGGCGCAGCGCGTGCCAGGACGCGAAGCGGCGGCGCGCCTGCTCGCACCGCTGGAGCAGGCGCTGCGTGCTTATCCGTGGCCGGGCAATGTGCGCGAGTTGCAGAACATCGTCGAGCGCATCGCGGTGGAGATTCCGGACATGGATACCGACCGCGATCGGCCTGTCGCATTGACGCCGGACGACTTGCAGACCATCGCGCCCGAGCTGTTCGACATCAGATCCGAAGCCGGCGCGGATGTGTCGCTGCGCGACCTGAGCCGTTCGATGGAAGCCGATCAGATCCGTGCGACGCTTGCCGCGTTCGACGGTGATCGGGACGCGGTCTGCAAGGCGCTCGGCATCAGCAAGACGACCTTGTGGCGAAGGCTCAACGCGAAACGTTGAAGGTCTACAGCAACGATTTTCCCTGCGCGAGAATCTTGTCGCACACCTGCTTCGTGACTTGTTCCTTCAGGCCGCCGCCGCTCAGATCGACCTGCTTGCCGTTGCCGCTATCGAGGATGCCCTTCGCGCCGTTGGTGTATCCGCCGTCGCTGGACGCCGAACCGCCGAGCTTGCTCATGAGTCCGTCCTTGACCGACGATGCGCCGCCGCCGAGGTAGTTGTTCTTCATGCAGAACTCGAGTACGCCTGCGACATTGCCCGTACTGCTGGAGGTCAGCGAGTCCAGCGATAAACCGCTGCTCAGCCCGCCGAGATTGCCGAGTGCGCCACCGGCACCGCCGCTCTTGCTCTGATCGAGCAGGTTGCCGAGCTGGGCGTGGGTGAGCGGGGCGTAAAGCAAGGTCGCGGCCAGGACCCCACGGATCCAGAGGTGACGTTTGCACGAGATCATGGTGGCTCCTTTTTGTGAGCTTTAACTATAGTGCTTCTTCATGAACAGGGGATGGCCGCCATCGGCACACGCGTAACCGGATCGAAAGCGTGTGTCATCCTGCATAATTCGCCGACCATTCCCGAACCCATTTTGGAGAACTCGATGCTGCTGTCTGAACAGAACGTACTCGTGACCGGCGGCGCGCGCGGCCTGGGTGCGGCGATCACCGAAGCGCTCGCGCGCGAGGGCGCTCGTGTCGTCATCAACTATCACCGCAGCGAAGCGCAGGCGAAAGCGCTCGTCGAAAGGCTCGGGTCGCGCGTCGTGGCCGTGCAGGCCGATATCACCGATGAACGCTCGGTCGCGCGTCTCTTCGAAGAGGCTCACACGAAAAGCGGCGCGCCGGTGCATGCCGTCGTGAACAATGCACTCGCCAGTTTCAGTTTCGATGGCGATGCGCGTCCGAAGCTCGGCGAAATCGAATGGGCGCGCTTTCAGCAGCAGATGGAGGGTGCGCTCAAGGGCGCGCTCAACACGATCCAGGCAGCGTTGCCTGCGATGCGTGCCGCTGGCTTTGGCCGCATCGTGAATGTCGGCACCAATCTGTTCCAGAATCCCGTCGTGCCGTATCACGATTACACCGCGGCAAAAGCCGCGTTGCTCGCGCTGACGAGAACCGCATCGAACGATCTCGGGCCGGACGGCATCACGGTGAACATGGTGTCGGGCGGTCTGTTGCGCACGACCGATGCCAGCCGTGCGACGCCCGAAGCCGTGTTCGATATGGTCGCGGGCTTCACGCCGCTGCGTCGAGTCACGACGCCCGCTGAATTCGCCGATGCGGTGTTGTTCTTTCTTTCGCCGTGGGCCCGCGCGGTGACGGGGCAGAACCTCGTGGTCGACGGGGGGCTGGTCAAGGGCTGATAGAGGCGCGCGCTTACCGGCGTTGAGTGCGTCGGACAGTTCGATGAGTTGGGCGTGCTGATCGCTCAGATCGGCGCGCGAAAGCATGAGTCCGGTTCGTGCCGCCGCCGCACTGACCGCGGCACGATGAACCATTCAGAAGAAACCGATGCGGGTCAAGCGGCCTTGCGCCGTACGGTTGTCAAAACACTACGGCGCCAGATAATTCAGATAATTCGCACTGTTACGCAAAATTTAAAAGGGGAACAATTGCGCGCTCGTTGCGGGTAAGCGCCTTTGAGGTCCGACTCGCGGCCTTAAAGCACAATAAGAAAGCAAGTCGATGAATAGCAAGTTGTATAAGCTGGTGTACAGCAAAGCACACCGAATGATGGTCGCAGTGGCAGACTTCGCCACGGGGCATGGCGGTAGTGGTCGTAATGCGCAACGCGCATTCCTTGCATCTTCTACGCACGCCAGTCTGATCCTCCCGCTTCGCGCTGTCGCGTTCGCCGCTATGCTCCTGCTCGGATCGGCTTCGACGCTCGCGTTCGCACAGATCGTTGCTGCGCCGGGTTCAGGCGCGCAGGTCATTCAAACTCAAAATGGTCTGAATCAGGTAAACATCGCGCGACCGAGCGCAGCAGGCGTATCGGTCGGAACGTTCTCCCAGTTCGATGTACCTAAAAAAGGCGCAATTCTTAACAATTCGCCGACGATCGTTCAAAGTCAGCAGGGCGGATATATCAACGGTAATCCGAATCTCACGCCGGGTAATTCGGCGCGGATTATCGTCAATCAGGTTGTGAGCAATTCGCCTTCGCAGTTGCGCGGCTATCTCGAAGTGGCAGGCCAGAAAGCCGAGGTAGTGGTCGCGAACCCCAACGGCATCGTCTTGGATGGCGCTGGCTTCCTGAATACGTCGAAGGCTGTTCTCACCACTGGCACACCGAACTATGGACCCAACGGCGGTTTGACGGGCTTCAATGTCTCACAGGGCAACATCACGGTCCAGGGCGCAGGACTGAATGCGACCAACGTCGATCAGGTCGACCTGATTGCTCGCGCCATTCAAGTCAATGCCGCAATCTATGCCAACAACCTGAACGTGCTGGCCGGACCGAGCGCGGTGGATTATGCCACCCTGGCCACCACACCGATAGCGGGCACGGGCGCCGTGCCATCCGTTGCAATTGACGTTAGTCAATTGGGCGGGATGTATAGCAATCGCATTTTTCTGGCGAGCAACGAGTATGGGGTGGGGGTCAGTACGCGTGGGGTATTGGCGGCCCAGGCGGGCGACCTGACGCTCAAGAGTAACGGCCAACTCGTGCTCGCCGGAACGACTCAGGCGAGAGGTTCGATCAGCGCCAGCGGCGCACAGGGCATAGACAATGGCGGCACGACCTACGCACAGCACGATGTGATCGTCTCCACGTCGGGGGCGTTGACCAACAGCGGCACGCTGGCGGCCCAGCAGAACACGAGCGTCAATGCGGCAAGCGTGAGCTCGACCGGCACGCTGGGCGCGGGCATCAATCAGGATGGCTCGGTCGCTCAAGGCGGTGATCTGTCGGTGATCGCCTTGGGCGCGTTGAGCGCTAACGGACGTAATGCGGCAGGCGGCAACGCGACGATTTCGGGTGCTTCGGTCAATCTGGCGGGCAGTTCTACCACGGCCAACGGCAACCTCGCAATGGCTGCCAATGCAGGCGACCTGAATCTGTCCGGCGCGAGCACGACTGTCGTGTCGAGCACGAGCGGATCTGATGCAGTCGATCGCGTGTTGATCGTGAAAATCAACGGGACACCTACGACGATCTACTACAACAGCTTGACGCAGAACTCGGACGGCACGATCACCGTCAACTACTGGGATGCCTACGATCCGCACATCAATTATGATCCGTCCACCGAATATCTGACCCGTAGCGATGCACACAATGGCTGGCAGCGCGTGGAAAAATCGCGCGCGACACGACCACGACGACGCAGAAGGATCAGGTGACGGGCTCGCAAGCGCCGCAAGCTCAACTGCTCGCCGGCGGCACGATGACGCTCGCCAACGTCGGCACGATCAACAATGCATACAGCGCGATCGCTGCGGGCGATGCGATCTACATCGGCAATGCGGTGCAAAACGGTGAACTCGATACGAGCGGCAACGTTGGCGGCACGGTCGTGAACAACATTGGCCAGACGTTGTATCAATACCAGCGACAGGATATCGCCTCGACGTATGCGTGGAATGAAGACATCACGCGTGACGTAGGCACTATCACGGAGCCGTCCGTCGTGCTGCCGCCGGTGGCCATTGGCGGCACGGGCGGCACGATCGTCGCCAACAACTTGGTCGATATCAACGCGCGCGACGTGAACAACGTCAATGTCGCGGCGGCAAGCTCTGCCACGGGCGCAACGGGCGGCACGTTGGGCGCGAACACCGCGATGACGTCCGTATCGGGCGGCAGCAGCGCGGGCGTGAAAGACGCGAGCGGCGCCTCGGTGAATGGCGCAAGCGGCTCCGCGACGGGCGCAGCCACGGGCAATGGTCAGACGATCAACGCGCCGCAATCGGTTGCGGGTCCGACCGGCGCCTTGAACATCACGTTGCCGACAAGTGGCCTGTATCGCTACAACACCGCACCGAACGCGCAGTACCTGATCGCGACCGATCCGCGCCTGACGAGCTACGCGAGTTTCATCTCCAGCGACTATATGCTGAGCGCGCTCAACCTCGATCCGATGAAGACCGAGAAGCGCCTGGGCGATGGCCTGTACGAGCAGCAACTCATCCGCAATCAGATCACGCAGCTCACGGGCCGTGTCTATCTGGAAGGCTATACGAGCAATGAGGATGAATATCGCGCGTTGATGACCAACGGCGTGAACGTCGCGAAGGAATTCAACCTCGCGCCGGGCATGGCGCTGACGGCTGCGCAAATGGATGCGCTCACGAGCGACATCGTGTGGCTGGTGGATCAGGTCGTGACTTTGCCCGATGGAACGACGCAGCATGTGCTCGCGCCCGTAGTGTATCTGGCGCAAGCGCACGCGAATGATCTTCAGCCGACCGGCGCATTGATCGCGGCGGACGACGTGGAGATTCACACGTCGGGCAGCGTCACGAACAGCGGCGTGATCAAGGGCGGCACGCAGACGGTCATCACCGGCACGGACATTCTGAACCGTGGCGGAAGCATCAGCAGCGATGGCACGACGGTGATATCGGCGAGCAACGACATCACGAACGCCTCGGGGCGTATCTCGGGCAATCGCGTGGCGGTGCTGGCGGGCCACGATATCGTCAACACTACGTTGGTCGATGCAGTGGGCGTGAGCTCGGCGGCGGGCGACAGCCGGGTTCAGCAGACGCTGGTCGGCGCGCAAGGCACGATCGAATCGACGGGCGACATGGTGGTCGCTACCGGTCACGATCTGACGGTACACGGCGCGAACATCAACGCGGGTGGCAATGCACAGATCACGGCCGGCCACGACATGCTGGTGGATACCGTCCAGTCGACGACATCGCAATCGGTGACGAAAAACGCCGATCATCATTGGGAAGAGAACACGACGCTCAACCAGACGAGCGGCATCAGCACGGGTGGCAGTCTCGCGATGCAGTCGGGCAACGACATGACCTTCAAGGGCGCGCAGGTGAGCGCAGGCCAGGATATTTCGGTGGTGGCAGGCGGCAATTTGACGGCGACGACGGTCACCGACAGCCACAAGCTGGATAACGTCAACACGGATGATCGAGACAAGTTCATCGCGCATACCTACGATGAACAGGCGCAAGGCACGAGCTTCACGGCTGGCGGCAACGCAACGCTCGCGGCGATAAGCACGGACAAGAGCAAAGGCAACGTGACGCTCACGGGCTCGACGCTATCGACGGATAAGGGCGCGGCGAACATCGTCGCGACGGGCGACGTGACGCTCAACGAGGCGCGCGAAGAGCACGACGACTATTCGTACCGGCATTCGGAGCGCGGCAGCTCACTGCACAAGACGATCTCGGACGACATGCAGACCACGCAGGCGAACATCGGCGCGGGCAGCACGGTGTCGGGCGATTCGGTGAACATCAACGCGGGTCATGATGTGACGGTCCAGGGTTCGACAGTCGCGGGCACGAACGACGTAAGCGTCGTCGCAGGCAATGACCTGACGATCACCACGTCGGAGGATACGAACCGTTCGAATGAGTTCCACGAAAAGAAGGTGAGCGGCCTCGGCACGGCGGGCGTGGGAATTTCGTATGGCACGAACGACACCACGGACACGATCAACGATGCGGTCAAATCCGCGCAAGGCAGTCTGATCGGCAGCACGACGGGCAACGTGACGATGCAGGCGGGCGACACGCTGCATATCAAGGGCTCGGACGTGCTCGCAGCGGGCAACGTAACGGGTACGGGGGCGGAAGTCGTCATCGAAGCGTCGCAAGACGATCGCCATCACGATGAGACCCATGAGACGAAGAGTTCGGGCTTCACGCTCGCATTCAAGTCATCGGCGATCGATGCCATTCAAACAGCGGGTCAGCAAGCGCGAGCGACGGAGAATGGCTCGGGCAACACGCGCGTCGACGCGTTGCACGCGCTGGCTGCGGGCGGTAGCCTCGTCAACGGTGCGAATCCGATGATGCAGGGTCAGGCGCCGGACTGGAAGGTCGAACTGAGCTTCGGCTCATCGAGCAGCAAGTCGACCTTCAGCGAGGACAGCACGCAGCACAATGGTTCGAACATCACGGCGGGCGGCACGACGGCGTTCATCGCGAAGGGCAACGGCGCGACGGGCAGCGGCAACGTGACGATTGCCGGCTCGAACGTGAACGCAAGCGATGTGGTGCTGGCGGCTAACAATCAGGTGAACCTGATTCATTCGACCGATACCGACAGCACGCGCAGCAACAACGAGTCGAAGAGCGGTAGCATCGGCGTGTCGTATGGCTCGCAAGGCTATGGGATATCGGCCTCGGGCAGCCGCGCGCACGGCGATGCGAAATCGGATTCGACGGCGCAGAACAACACGCATATCAGCGGGACGAACAGCGTGAGCATCGTGTCGAAGGGAGACACGAACATCAAGGGTGCGACGGTCGGTGGCGGCCAGGTGTCGGCGCTTGTCGGTGGTGATCTGAACATCGCGAGCGTGCAGGACACGAGCCATAGCGCGGCGCATCAGGAGAGCCAGAGCGCGGGTGTCAGCATCAGCCAGGGCGGAGGTAGCGCGAGCTACAGCCAGCAGAAGGGTGACGCGCACGGTGATTACGTGGGCATCGAAGAGCAGTCGGGGATTCATGCCGGTGCGGGCGGGTTCGATATCAACGTGAAGGGCAATACGGATCTGGCAGGTGCGTATATCTCGAGCGATGCAGACGCGTCGAAAAACAACCTCACGACGGGCACGCTGAGCTTCAGCGATATCGCGAATGCGTCGAACTACGACGCGAAGAGCAGCGGGTTCAGCGCGGGCGGGTCGATGGGTGCGTCGAGCAGCGCGAAGGCCAATGGTGTGACGGCGGTGTCCAACGGTGGTGGCGTCTCGCCGATGATCTCGCAGCACGACAGCGGCAATGAGAGTGCGACGACGAAGAGCGCGATCGGTGCGGGTACGATCACGATCACGGATGGCGCGAATCAGAAGCAGGACTTGGCGAGCCTGAATCGTGATACGAGCGATCTGAACGGGACGGTAAGCAAGCTGCCCGACTTGCAGAATCTGCTCAATCAGCAGGCGAGCACGCAGCAGGCGGCGGCGATCGTTGCGCAGACGGTGGCCACGCAGATCGGGAACTATGCGGATCGGCAGAAGAAGGCGGCCGAAGCGTCGGGCGATCAGGCAACTGCAGACAAGTGGGCCGAAGGAGGGGAGTATCGGATCGCGATGCATATTGCGGGCGCTGCGGCCATTGCGGGTCTCAGTGGGGGCAGCATAGGAAGCGCGGCGCAGGGTGCGGCCGGCGCGGGGATTTCTGCGGCGGCAGCAGGCAAGCTCGATGAGATGAGTCATGGCATAGCGGCATCGAGTCCGACCGGTGATGCGGACGCAGACAAGGCGCTGGGCAACATCATTGCGAACGTGATTGCGACGGGTGCGGGTGCGGCGGTGGGTGGCGGCACGGGAGCGGCTGCGGCCTCGAGCGTCGATTTGTACAATCGGTCCGCGCACGACGACGTGGGTGGGGGCAAGAAGCCGAAGGATCTGGTTTCGCAGGTATGCGGGGCCGGAGCGCAGTGCAGTGATGCGACGCTGAATGCGGCGATTCAGGCGCAGGGTGATCTGGCGCAACAGGCATCGGGAGCGCTGTCACCGAATTACGCGACGGCGAACGCTGGTGTTTTGTCCGGCAACGGATCTATGGCCGTAAATCTCTACGATGGTCAGCAGTATCTTGGTGGAGGGGTAGCCATGACAAATCCGTCGTCTGTGTCGTGGATGCCTGGCGGCACAGTAACGCTTGGCTGGATATTTGGTGCTCGTGATGCCGTGTCAACGAACAATTTTATGAACGGAGACGGGACGCAAGCATTTGTATCGGTTCCCACGCCATTTAAGCTAAATCTCTTTGGCGCATTAACACATGCTTACGGCGGGAGTGCCGCTGTTGAGATTGGTGTTGGTTCGCCTGGTGGAATAAGCTATGGAGTGGTGCCTTGGGGGCATTCGACGCCGGTAGGCGGCAAGAAATAGGAGATCGGCTATGGCGACTGGTGGTGGACCCACGCCAGAACAGTGGGCGCGTATGAGTAAGAAACAGAAGACTATCTATTGGATATTTATAGCAGTGGTAGTTGTTCTAATAGGAAGTGCAGTAGTTAGAAAACTACTGGAATGATGCACAACCGGCAGTTGCATCCGGATGAACGCAGTTGGGCGAAAGACAACGCGCGGGCAAGTTCGCGGAGTTCTACAAGGATCAGACGGGACAGAGCATCACGGCGGACCAGGCGCAGCAGATGTTGCTGGCAAGCGGATATCGGGCCAGGGCCCGGTCTGAAAAATTTCCCGCGATCAAGCCAGTAATGCCCGACACAGCATATTGACCTACGTCCGGCGTCGCCGTTCGCGACGGCTGTGAGTTTTAATGAAATTCTAGAAGCAGATAATGATTCATAGAAAGAGGCTCGCGGCTCTGCCGTTCACAGCCCTGACGTCGCTCGCTGTTTGCGCGCAGCAAGCTCCCCGACCCGCCGACGAAGCCACCGCCACGCGCGCCAACGCGATTCAGGATCAGCAAATTCAGCAGCAACGCGAGGCTCAGCAACGCGAATCGGCCGTTCAGGCGCCGACAGTGCGTTCGGCCGTCCCGGACGATCACGGCTTTCCAGCTCTTCCTTCGGAGACGCCGTGCTTTCGCATCGACACGTTCGCACTCGATGTGCCTTCGACCCTACCCGATGCCATTCGTGCCAAAGGCGCATCCGCATTGCCGTTCGACCCGTTTGCTTTCGCGCGTGAATGGCTCGACCACTACAAGGGCCAATGCGTCGGCAAGGCAGGCGTGAACCTGCTGACCAAGGGATTGCAGCAAGCGATTCTTTCTCACGGCTACATCACGACGCGCGTGCTGTTGCCCGAACAGGATCTGTCCGGCGGCACGTTGACGTTCGCGCTCGTGCCGGGCGTCATTCGCAACGTTCGGTTTGCCGAGCCGATCTCGTGGGGCGCATGGAAGACCGCCTTTCCGACGAGTTCCGGCGACGTGCTCGATCTACGAGATTTGGAACAAGGTCTGGAGCAGATGAAGCGTGTCGCGAGTCAGGACGTCGACATGAAGATCGAACCGACCGACGTGCCTGGCGAAAGTGATGTCGTCCTATCGCTCAAACGCGCGAAATCGTGGTCGCTCGTCGCCTCGATCGACAACTCGGGCAGTCGCGCAACAGGCAAGCTGCAAGGCAACTTGAGTCTGGGCATCGACAATCCGCTGGGACTCAACGACATCTTCACCATCGGCGCAAATCACGATCTTGAATTTGGTGACAAGGGACTCGGTTCGCACGGCTTCAATGGCTCGTATTCCGTGCCGTGGGGTTACTGGACTGCGACCCTGTTCGGCAACACCAACAGCTACTACCAGCAGATTGCAGCCGTGAATGAGACGTTCGTGTCGAGCGGCAATTCGCAGACGGGCGGTTTCAAGCTGGCGCGCGTGCTGCGCCGCAGCCAGAGCGATGTGTTCGGCGGCCACGTGCAGCTGTCGAAGCGTTTCGGCGCGAGCTTCATCCAGGACACGGAAATCCCGCTCCAGCACCGCGACAACACCTTCCTCGAACTGGGCCTGACCGATCGTCACTACTTCGGCAATGCGCAGTTCGACGGAGCGCTCGCCTATCGGAAGGGCATCGGCGCGTTCGGCGCAACGCAGGATCCCTGGCTGCCGCCCGATCCGGACATTGCGCCGACGCCGGGCGGCGACCCCACGTACCATTTCAGTATGGCCGCGCTCGACATGAACCTGTCGGTGCCGTTCGCTGTCGCGACGCAGCCGCTGCAGTATGTGACGACCTTTCACGGTCAATATACGAACGACACGCTGTACTACATCGACGACCTGACCATCGGCAGTCGCTACACCGTGCGCGGGTTCGACGGCGAGCAGATGTTGGCCGGAGAGAAGGGCTTCTACTGGCGCAACGAATTGCAGGCGCCGATCGGCAAGACGGGCCAGTCACTCTATGCGGGAATCGACTATGGGCGCGTGTTCGGGCCGTACACGGCTGATCTCGTGGGCACGCAGCTAGTGGGCGCGGTGATCGGCGTTCGCGGCGGTCTTCCAGCGAAGTATGCGGGTTTCAGTTACGACCTGTTCGCGGGCACGCCGATTTACAAACCGTCAGGATTCCCGACCTCGCGCGTGACGGTCGGATTTCAATTTACTGCGCAGCTTTGATGCGGGAGGCAACTGCGCTTGGGCAATAGCGCGACCTGAGAAAGGCGGAAGCGGGGAAGGCAAGCCTCGCTTCTGCGGACCGATATACGAGCAAGTCTCAGGCTTGCGCTATGTCATGTCTGAGCCTGCCAGATTGGCCGCAACGCTCACCTCCGAGCCGTCATCCATTCGCGGCGGCTGAGCAAGGTCTGACCGAGCGCGTCGAATGCGGCCGTCGGCAATTGCTGAATCTGCTCGACGACGACGCTCGTCGGATAGAACGTCTGCACCGCGTCATCGAGTATGCCGACGCCGATCAGCTCGATGCCGCGCCCGTTCAGCTCATCGATGCGCGCGCGCAGGTCCGAACGCAGAATCGCGGGATCGCCATCGCCGGTGGCCGGATAGCCGTCCTGCAACACCATCAGGATGCGGCGATGCGCGCGTCGCGCGAGCAGACGGTCCGCCGCCCAGCTCAGTGCCTCGCCATCGGGATTTTCGTGGCCGCATTCGATGCGCGCGAGGCCGCTCATGTTCTCCGAATCGAAGCGCTTGTAGATCTCGAAATCGAGTCGTTCGACGAAGCGGTTATAGCCATACGGCGCGTGAGCTTCGGCGAGCCAGTGCGCGTGATAGTCACGCATCGCGGGATCTTCGATCGAACTGTAGCCGAGGATTTCCGCCGCGAAGCCGAGCTGCACGAGCGCATCGCCGATGGCTGCCGCGCAAAGACGCGCGAGCTCGATCTTGCGGCCCGCCATCGAACCGCTGCGGTCGATGAGCAGCGTCACGGCAGCGTCGCGACCGGGACGGATGCGCGCCGAGCGAAACGGCGTGCGATAGCCGGGCGATGTCGCGAGCCGCGCGAGCGATGGCCGGTCGAGTTCGCCGCGTTCCTGTTCGCGTCGCCAATGCGTCTGTTCATCGGCTTTCAGCGCGCGTTCGAGGCGCGCCTTCAACGGCTCGGTGTGTGCGCGAGCGGCGCTGCGCAGCTTGCGCCAGGCGTTCGGATCGCCCTTGCCGGTCAGGTCGGTGACACGATCGAAGGCGGTCGTGATCGGGATCGAGCGAACCGGCCGGCCGATGGGCGCGGGTCGCGTTGGCGGCGGTGCAGCCTCGCCATCGGACGGTTCGGCAAAGGGATCGCTCGTCGGCGACAGCGACGAATCCGCGCTGCTTTCGAGGTTCGGCGTGTCGTCCTTGTCGACGTTGAACATCATCGTATTGATGCCGCCCGCCCAGAGCGCGCGCACGCGTTCGACGAGTCTCGATGCAAGGCGCACGCTGTCCCGCGTCGATTCGCTCGCGCGCGATTCATGCAGCACGTCCAGCGCGATATTCGCGGCCGCGTCAAGTGTTGGGCTGCGTTCCATCGCCGCAGTCTGTTCGTTCCACAGCAATCGCTCGATGCGCCAGCGCAGACGATCGCGCCATGACAGATCGCGCCAGCGTGCATGCATGCTCGCTTCGCGCTGAGCGCGCATCGCGGTGAGAAACGATACCGATCCCGGATAAGACTCGATGAGTCGCTCGCACACGCGCCGGTCCTCCAGAATCTCCGCGACGAAGCCGGCGCTGGCATCCGCTTCGGCGAGCGCGTTCTGATCGCAGTAGCGGTGACGCGCGGCAAGCATGTCGATATAGCCGGTCGCGGCATCCGTGCGCGCTGCATCGGCGAGATCGCCCGGCAGCACGATGACGTCGCCGCGCAAAGCCGGTCCATCGGACGCGAATCTCACTTGCAGATCGCGCCGATGCGCAAGCGTGCGCGCGAGTCGGGCGAGGCGTTCCGATGCATCGTCGTTCATCGCGTCAGCCTTCGAGTGCAATGTGATGCTGGATGATGTCGCGGATCAACGCGGCGTCTTCAGCTGTGACTTTCGCGTAGATCGTCGGGCCTGCGGCGGCTTCGGGGTCGCCCGTGCGCAGCATCAGCTCCGTCCAGTCGATGAGCCGGCGCGTGGAAAACGCACTCGACAAATCTTCGCGTGCAAACGCGTCGCGACAGTCGGCGGCGACCGCGGCAAGCGTGCGCGCCATCCCGGCGGTCACGCGATTCCCGAAGAGGCGTGTGAGCACGAGAGCTTCATCGTCGGGCGTCAGATAGTCGATCTGATGGACGCGCCAGCGGTCCAGAAACGCCTCGTTCATCACATTGGCGCCCTGGTAGAGGTGGCGAAACGCGCTCATCGCGCCGACTGCATTGGCTGTTGCGAAGAGACGGAACGACGGATGCGGCGTCACGATCTCGTTGCCTTTTTCCTTCGGAAGAAGGTGGCCCGCGGATTCCAGAACCGAGGTCAGCACGGCGAGGATCGCGGGCTCGGCAAAGTCCACTTCATCGACGATCAGCCAGAGGCCGTCGCGCATCGCGGTTGGCAGCACGCCGTCGACCCAGATCGTCTCGCCGCCCTTGACGGTCCAGAATCCGACGAAGTCACCGATGGTCGTCTGACCGTTCATGTTCGAGCGCAGCACGCCCTGTTTCGTGCGTGCGGCGATCTGCTCGATGAGGCTCGTCTTGCCGGTGCCCGTGTGTCCGATCAGCAGAATGCGCCTGTTCTCGACGATGTCGTGAAGCACGTTCTCGGACCGTGCCGAAAACAGATAGGCCGGATTGAGCGGCGGAACGAGCGGCCCGCCCGCGCCGACGGGCATGTGCACGGAACGGATCGTCGTGGTCTTCGCAGGCGATGTGGAACGCGCTTCGTCATGTCGCGCAGCGACTCTCAACGCCTGCATGAAGCGATGACGTTCCGGCCGCGGCGCCGGCTCTTCGCTTGCCTGTCGAACGAACCCTTCGCGATGCCACTTGCCCAGCTTCGCCTGGAGATTGTCCAGATCGACGACCGTATCGACGCGCGCCGCGCCATCGGGCAGACGGTGCACGATGCGGTACGCGTGCGGCCGCTCCGCGTGGCTGACGATCCATGTGCCGGCGTTTTCATTGCTCGGGTGAACATAAGTGCCGAGCGACGATAGCCCGGTCGATGGCGTTTGAATCGACTCGTTCATGGGTGGAAACGGTTCTCGCGGGATATTCGATACATATACAGGAAGTCTCGCGGGAATAATTTTCGCCTCATTCGGCGCGCTTATCGTCGCCCTCACAGAACATCTTTGAGGATTGGACAATGAGCCAGAAAACCTTGCTTTGGGCGGGCCGGATCATCAGCGGATTGGTCGTGCTGGCGTTACTTGCCGATGCCGCCAGCATTCTTGAGTTTCCATCGAGCATGCAGGCGAAGTTCGCCGCGACCGGATTTCCCGATAACCTCGCGCCCACGCTCGGCATGATCGTGCTGTTCTGCACGGTTCTTTTCGCCATTCCGCGAACCGCCGTGCTGGGCGCGATCCTGTTGACCGGATTTCTCGGCGGCGCGATATGCGCGCATTTTCGGCTCGGCGAGATCGGGTCGCCGCCGCAGATCATCAGCCTGGTGCTCGGTGCATTGGTGTGGGGCGCGCTGTACTTGCGCGATGCGCGCGTCAAGCGTCTCCTTCCCTTGACGGCCTGATACGGCTCAGTAACGCAGGCTCATGCCCCGGAACGTCTTATCGTCCGACATTTCGTGCGACTTCGCTTGGCAGACGGACCGTTTGCCGCCATCGTCGCTCAGGAGATAGAGCCGGTCCGTCCCGGCGATGGCGAACAGTCCCTCCGCATGAAAGTCGGGCGGGTCGATGTCCTTCCAGTACACGGGTCGCGCACTGCGCTCGCCCGTCCATCGATAGATCGCGAATCTCGATTCAGGGCGGCCTGCCTTGCCGTCATCGATCGGGCCGGCAACGATGAAGTATTCATCGCCGACGCGCTCCATGCTGCGAATTCCGCGCTTACCGAGGTCGAGGAGGATGAGATCGTCGAACACGGGCGCCGCATTTCGGTTGATGACCGTATCGGGGTTCTTCAGCTTCAGAACGTGCGCCGACGAATTCGCCTCCGAGAGCGGATTCCTGAAGCCGATATACAGGCCGCCGTCCTTCGTGTCGGCCAATCCTTCGATGTTGAGTCCTCGCGGCTTTTCCGCGCCTTTTTCGGACGCCTCGGTCAGGACGCTGAAGCGCCTGTCCGATGCCAGCGCTTCGAGCAGGCCGCCATAAGGTTTGGCGTTCGGCATCGCGACCGTGGGCGTCGCGCCTGAAAGATCGATGCGCGTCGCGAACAGCCGATGACGCTTCGGCTTGAGTTCATCGTCGGCATTGCGCCCGTGCGATCCGATCCAGTAAATCGTGTCGCCGATTCTCGCCGCGCCCTCTAGGTCCGCTTCGCCCTTGCCGCCATCGGGGCCATTCAGATAGGCGTTGAGTTCTACTTTGCCGACGTGTTTCGGCGTGTCGTAGCGGTAGATGACCAGCGAATTGATCTCGTCATCGGCGACGATGAAATAACCCGCGCCGAGATCGATGCCCGCCGATGCATTGCAGATCCCGCGATACGTCGTGATCGCATCGGCAACGGCGCTCGATGCGTACGCGCTGATCGCGCACGCGAAACACAGCGCAAGCAAAATACGTTTCATGTCCGTCGCACTATTCGATGTTGGTATCGCGCAGTTCCGGGCACCGCAAAAGAAAACGCCCGCGCTAAACGCAGGCGTTTCCGTGGCCCCGCTACCGCGCCCCCATGAACGATTTCTCGTCCGCTTCTGCATCAGGGGCCGGCTTCCGCGCGGCTCACTTTCAGTATAGGTCACGTGGCGGGATATCCAAGTGCCTTGGGCGCACTCATGGAATCTGCGAGAGACCGCGCTTCGCTTCCAATAGCTCGATCAGCAAGCGATCGCGCTGGCGAAGCATTTCCGGAAAGTCGCGCGACTGCAATTCGTTCTCGACGCCGCTCGCAATCGATTCGATGTAATCGTCCGTTTCCGGGTACGTGCCGAGATCTCTGGACCACTCGCGCTGCGCCGGCCCCAGATGCCGCAGCACATGCGCAATACCGCCGGAGCCTCCGGACGCGTGAAGGTTGAGAAACGGTCCGAGCAACGCCCAGCGCAGGCCCGGCCCCCACGCGATGGCCGTGTCGATATCTTCCACCGAGGCAACGCCGCGCTGCACCAGACTGATCGCCTCCTGCCATAACGCTACCTGTAGGCGATTGGCGATATGACCCTTGACCTCCGTATTGATCCGGATCACTTTCTTGCCCGTCGAGAGATAGAACGCCATGGCCTTCTCGATGGTTTCGGCGCGCGTCAGTTTCCCGCCACCGACCTCGACCAAGGGAATGATGTGCGACGGATTGAACGGATGGCCGAGGACGATGCGTTCCGGATGTTTCGCGCCCGCCTGCATCTCGCTGATCGACAACCCCGACGCCGATGACGCGATGATCGCATCTTCTTTCGCCGCCGCTTCGATGCTGGCGATCAGCGCGCGTTTGACATCGAGACGCTCGGGGCCGCTTTCCTGAATGAAAGCGGCATCGCGCACGGCCGCGCCGATATCGTTCGTGAACGTGAGCCTGTCGCGCGAGGCGCCGTTCGCCAGCCCAAGCCGCTCCATCGCGGGCCAGGCGTCGTCGATCCATTCGCGCAAGCGCGTTTCGGCGCCTGCGCCGGGATCGGTAGCCGTCACCGAGAACCCGTGAGCCAGGAAGTGCGTTGCCCATCCCGCGCCGATGACCCCAGCGCCTACGATGGCGACGTGGTTCGTCATGATTCAACCCTCCAGACAGGCCGCGTCGATGCCCGCATGCAACGGCCGCAGTCCGATGATTTCGCGCGCCTCGTCAGGCGTCGCGGGTTCATAGCCCATCTCGCGCACCAGGCGCACGAGCCGCTCGACCAGTTGCACGTTGGTGGCCAGTTCGCCGTGCCGGTAGTACAGGTTGTCCTCCAGCCCGACGCGCACGTGTCCGCCGAGCAGCAGCGAGTTCATCGCGGCGGGCAACTGCGCCGCGCCGATGGCGCTGACGTTGAAGACCGTATTGCGCGGCAGGTGATCGACCATCGTCTGCAACAGGCGCGGCGTGTAAGGCAACGCGCCCTGAAACGCATTCGCGCCGATCACGATGTTGATGAAATGCGGCGCATCGTCGAGTCCTTCGTTGATGACGCGCTGAACATCCTGAACGATATCGGCCAGACCGAACACTTCCCATTCGGGCTTGATGCCGCGTTCCTTCATCATCGTGGCGATCTGCCTGATTCGCGACGGCGGCGTCGCCACGAGAATTTCCTTGCCGCCGAAGCTGGCGATCACGGTCTGCGCGTCGAGCGTGCACATCTCGACGCCGGCCCCCTGCATGCCCTTCAAACGTTCTTCCCACTGGATTTCCCACAGGCCGTTGTCGAGTTCACGCACCATGTCGCCGTTGATGCCGCCACCCGTCGAGTTGTTCAGAATGATGTCGCATTTGTCGCGGATCAGGCGGTTGATATGGCTGTAGATTGCGGGGTCGCACGTGGCTTCGTCGTCGGGCCGGCGCGCGTGGATCGCCACGACGCTGGCGCCGGCGTTGTAGCAGCGGTAGGTGTCGTCGGCGATTTCCTGCGGCTGCGTCGGCAGGTTCGGATTCATTTTCTTGCTGGCCATGCCGCCGGTCGGCGCGACGGTCACAATGACTTTGGGCTTGCTCATACGATCTTCTCCAGAGAATAAACAGGGGCGGCTCGATCAATGCGCGCTGGCGCCATCGTCCGATCCCACGCGAACCGCGCTTTTCGGCAGGCCCAGCAGAATCGTCAGGCCGCCACAAATGACGAGGGCGATCAGGCCCAGCAGCCCGATCTGGATGCTGCCGGTCACGCCTTTGATCCAGCCGATCAATGTCGGGCTGACGAAGCCGCCGAGGATGCCCAGCGAGCTGATCACCGCGATGCCGGCCGCGGCGGCGTCGCGGCCGAGATAGGTCGGGGGAATCGACCAGAACAGCGAACCGCCGCCGAAGATGAAGAACGAGGCGACGCACAGCAGGGCCATCACCGGCACGACCGCGAAGCCGAGAAAGGACGTCGAGGCCAGCGCCACCGCGCCGACGACAAGACTGCCTCCGACATGCCAGCGCCGCTCCTTCAGACGGTCCGAGCTGCGGCTGATGACGAGCACGCCGAGCGCACCGAAGATATAGGGCACCGCCGTGTACCAGCCGATCGTGGCGATCGGGGCGATGCCGAGGCCTTTGATCATCGTCGGCAGCCAGAAGGTGAGCGTGTAGACCGCGCAGGCGCAGCAGAAGTAGATGAAGGCGAGCATGTAGGTCTTCGGGTCCGCCAGTGCAGCGGCCAGCTTGCCGTGATGTCCGGACTTCGCATCGCCACGGTGATCGGCGTCGAGAACCGACTGCACGAGGCGCTTTTCGGTGTCATCGAGCCAGGGCGCGCGGGCCGGCTTGTCCGGCAGCATGCGGTACAGCACGAACCCCAGCAGAACCGTCGGCAGGCCTTCGACGAGAAACAGCCATTGCCAGCCATGCATGCCGCCGAAGCCTTCCATGCCGCTCATGATGGTGCCCGACAGCGGCCCGCCCAGCACGCCCGTGATCGGCATGCCGAACAGGAACAGTCCGGTCACGCGGCCACGGCGCTGGCTCGGATACCAGTACGTCAGATAAAGAATGATGCCGGGGAAGAAGCCCGCCTCGAAGATCCCGAGCAGAAGCCGGATGCCGTAGAACTGCCAGGGTTCGCTAACGAATGCGGTCGCCGCCGACGTGAGTCCCCACAGCACCATGATGCGCAGGAAGGACAGGCGTGCGCCGATTCTTTCCAGCAACAGATTGCTGGGCACCTCGAACAGCAGGTAAGTGACGAAGAAAACGCCCGCGCCGAGTCCGTAGACCGCATCGGAGAAAGCGAGATCGTGCTTCATCTGAAGCTGCGCGTAACCGATGTTGATGCGGTCGAGAAACGCGAACACATACGCGATCAAAACGATCGGCATGATGCGCCAGCTTATCTTGCGGAAAACGGCGTCTTCGACTATCTGGTCCGTCGAACCTCCGACGAGCGCGGCTGCGGCGGGCAGCGAACGAGCGCGAGTCATGCGTGTCTCCTGGTCTTGTATGACACGCATTATTTCGAGCGAGCGCTTTCACGACTGTCGATCGCGCGACAATTCGGATCAGCGTAAACACCGACGAGCTATTTCGACAGCGCGTCCAGCCCGGCCACATCGAGCACGACGATGCCGCCGTACCCGGTGCGCACGAGGCCGGCGTTCTTGAAGCGGGTCATCGCCTTGTTGCAGGTCTGGCGTGACACGGCGGCGAGGTTGGCTAACTCTTCCTGGGACAGCGGCAAATGCGCCGCGCCGCTCGGATTCGACAACGGCTGCACCATGCCCACCAGCGCGCGTGCAACGAGACTGTCGGTATCGAGCAGCCCATGCGCGGCGACCGCGCCCATGAACCAGTGCAGACGCTCGTTGACCTGTCGCAGCAGGAAGTCGTTGAACGAGGGCTGTTGCTCGCGCAGCCACTCGAACGTGGCGCGCGGAATCTGCACGACGCGGCTGTCGCGCAGCGCGATCAGGTCGGATTCACGCGGTTTGTTTCGGATCAGCGTGCCTTCGCCGAACCAGCTGCCGGCCGACTGTCCGCCCAGCGTGACGGTCTGACCATCGCGTGCGGTGATCGACCATTTGATGAGGCCTTCGAGCATGCCGAACCAGACATGCTGTCGTTCGCCGTGGTGCCCGAGCGCCTGATCGGCCGCGACGGCGCGCTCCGACGCGGCCGCGCGCACGCGTGCCTGCGCCGCTTCGTCCAGCTTCGGGAACCATGTCGACTGCGCGAACAGTTCGTCGATCGTGAGGGACGTCGCGGCCATCCGTTTTGGCCGCGTCATGGCGTGCTCCCGGCGCTGGCCGGGCGAACTGTCGCCGCGTTGACAGTGTGGCGGGCGCAATTCGCGCACAATGATCGGACTGAAAGCTGGAGCATGGACCGTGAGTAAAGAAACTGTCTGTCGTATCGATGTGCAATTCGGCGATTGCGATCCCGCCGGTATCGTCTTCTTTCCGAATTTTTCGCGCTGGATGGACGCCGCGTCGCACGATTATTTTATACAGTGCGGCCTGCCGCCATGGCGCGAGATGCATGCGCTGCCGAATTGCATCGGGGCGCCGCTGCTGGAGATTCACACGCGTTTTCACATCTCGGCGACTTATGGTGAGAGCCTCGAGGTGCACACGCGCGTCGAGGAATGGCGCGGCAAGGTCTTCGTGCAGAGCCATCGCATCATGCGCGGCGACACCTTGATCTGCGAAGGGCGCGCGACTCGGGCACTGTGCATCAAGCAAGCCGATGGGCGGCTCAAGGCAGTGCCCGTGCCCGAGTTCATTCGTAGCGCATGTGAATGAAGAGGTCTCTATGACGACATCCACGGGCCAGCGCGTGCTGGTGACCGCGGGCGCGGGTGGAATAGGGCGCGCCACCGCGGAAGCATTCGTATCGGCAGGGGCGAGCGTGTTCGTCTGCGATATCGACGAAGCGGCGCTTAACGATATGCGCGCGCAATTGCCGGGCGTGAGGACATCGGTGTGCGATATCGCGGATCGTGCCGCGGTTTCGCGCATGGTCACGGAGGCGTCGGCTGCGCTCGGTGGACTGGACGTCCTGATCAACAACGCGGGCATCGCCGGGCCGACCGCGAGCGTCGAAGACATGGACCCCGATGCGTGGGAAGCCGTGCTTCGTGTGAACCTCACGGGCACGTTCCTCGTCACGCAACAGGCCATTCCGTTCCTGAAGCAATCGGACGCCGGCGTGATACTCGTGATGTCGTCGCTGGCCGGCCGCTTCGGTTATCCGAACCGCAGCCCATACGCGACGACCAAATGGGGGCTCATCGGCTTCACCAAGACCCTGTCGCGCGAGCTGGGCGAATTCGGCATCAGAGTCAACGCGATTCTGCCCGGCGCCGTCGAAGGTCCACGTATTCAGCAGGTGCTGGCGGGACGCGCATCCGCGAGCGGCCGCACCGTCGCGCAGGAAGAGGCGGCGGCGCTCGGCAATCAGTCCATCAGGCATTTCGTCGATCCCGCGCACATCGCCGGGCTCGCCGTCTTTCTCGCTTCCGACGCCGGGAGGTCCATCTCCGGACAAATGATTCCCATCGACGGCGATTCGCAAAGCGCCTGAAATCAGGGTAAACATCAAGACCACGAGAAGTGCTTTGAAATAGTTGGTGTACGGAGTATATTCATCATCAACATGATCATTGACACACTGGAGCGAGACATCATGCAATTTCATCTCAATGGATTCCGCGTCGGCGACCCGACCATCGAACCCGCCGCCGAACACGCACCGCATGTCGAACTGCCCGAGACGGTGGATGTGCTCATCGCCGGAAGCGGGCCGGCCGGGCTCGTGCTTGCGGCTCAGTTGTCGCAGTTTCCGTCGATCAGAACTCGCATCGTCGAACGGCGCGCGGGACCGTTGCTGATGGGGCAGGCGGATGGCGTCGCGTGCCGCACCGTCGAGATGTTCAATGCATTCGGCCTCGCCGACCGCCTGTTGCGCGAAGCCTATTGGGTGAACGAGACCGTATTCTGGAGACCGGATGCGGATGACCGTGGCGCGATCAAACGCACCGGTCGTGTTCAGGATACCGAAACAGGCGTGTCGGAGTTTCCGCACGTCATCGTCAATCAGGCGCGCGTGCAGGATTATCTGCTCGATTCGATGCGCCGTTCCGCCCAACGGCTCGAACCGGACTACGATCTCGAAGTCGTCGACATTCAACGCGACGATAGCGACGAGTACCCGGTGCGCGTGACGTTACGCCGGACCGATGCGGCGCGGCTCGACGAAAAGGTCGTCGTGCGTGCGCGCTACGTCGTGGGTTGCGATGGCGCGCGCAGCCGCGTGCGCGCGGCCATCGGTCAGACCTTGCACGGCGATGCGGCCAATCACGCATGGGGCGTGATGGATGCGCTCGCCGTCACCGACTTTCCGGACATCCGGCTAAAGGCGGCGATCCAGTCGGCGAGCAAGGGCAATCTGCTCATCATTCCGCGCGAAGGCGGCTATCTGGTGCGCTTTTACGTCGATCTCGGCGAAGTCGCGCCGGAGAATCGCGACTCCATCAAACAGACCACGGTCGATCACATCATTCAGACGGCGCAACGGATTCTGCATCCCTATACGCTCGACGTGAAAGAGGTCGCGTGGTTCTCGGTCTATGAAGTGGGGCAGCGTCTGGCCGATCGTTTCGACGATGCGATCGCCGCCGACGGCGCATCGCGCGAACCGCGCGTGTTCATCGCGGGCGATGCCTGTCACACGCATAGCGCGAAAGCGGGACAGGGCATGAACGTCTCCATGCAGGACGGCTTCAATCTCGGCTGGAAACTCGGCGCGGTGCTGCAAGGACATGGCGACCCCGACCTGCTGCGCACGTATTCCGATGAACGCCAGCCCGTCGCGCAGGAGTTGATCGACTTCGACAAGGAATGGTCCGCGATGATGGCCGCGCCTCCCAAGGATCCCAGCCGGCCCGAAGCAGGCGGCGTGGACCCCGCGGAACTGCAGGCCTATTTCGTTCGCGCGGGCCGCTATACGGCGGGCGTCGCAACGCACTACAAGCCGGGCGTGCTGACGGGCGAGGGCACGCATCAGGCGCTCGCACGCGGCTTCGCGATCGGCACGCGCTTTCATTCATCGCCGGTGATTCGTCTCGCCGATGCGAAGCCGATGCAACTCGGCCACGCCGCACGCGCCGATGGCCGCTGGCGTCTGTATGCGTTCGCGGACGCGAACCGGATCGCGCTCGACGCGCTGTGTGAACATCTCGTCACGTCGCCGGATTCCGTCTTGCGTTTCGCCGCCGCGCAGAATGCGGATGCGGACGCCATCTTCGATCTTCGCGCGGTGCTGCAGCAAGCGCATCGCGAAGTCAGACTCGACGATCTGCACGCCTCGCTGTTGCCGCGCAAGGGGCGTCATGGTCTCATCGACTACGAGAAGGCATTTACGAGCGACGCCGTGACTGATATCTTCGACGAGCGCGGCATCGACCGCGAACGGGGCGCGCTCGTCGTGGTCCGTCCGGACCAGTATGTCGCGCATGTCCTTCCGCTGAACGCCTACGCCGAATTGAATGCTTTCTTGCGGCCTGTTTTTAGAACGATCATCCCGTCGTCAGACGCCTAGACATTGCCGACCAGACAACCTGAACCCGAAGCGCTCTCCAGATTCACGGGGAGCCTGGTACGCCGCGCCCAGCAACGCCACGTCTCGGTGTGGCTCAACGAAGTCTCCGCGGAGATCACCAGCGTCCAGTACGCGGCGCTGGAGATCCTGCAGAGGAAGCCGGGTGTCAATCAGCGGCAACTCGGCGATGAACTCGACGTGGACCGGTCGACCATCGCCGATCTGGTTGCGCGCATGGTTCGAAACGATCTGATCAAGCGCTCGGATGATCCCGTCGACAAACGCAGCTATGTGCTGTTCCTCACGCCGTCAGGCAAGAAGCAACTCGCGGCGTTGCGCCCGCGCGTCGAGGAGGTCGAGCGCATTCTCACCGCGAGGCTGACGCAGGCGGAACGCAAGGAGTTGCGGCGCCTGCTTTCCGCGCTGTTGCCATTGGACGAGTAGTATTTCAGTGGGTCGTCAGTCCGACGCGAGGTCCAGCCATGCAACTTCAAACGGGTAATGTGTTCAGCGTGGAAGCGAAGCGCGGCGGCGATGAGCGGATAGACATGCTCATCACGGGGCCGCGCCTGAACGTGGAACGGATCGTATCGATGGGACATGCGAGTCCCGAAGGCTTCTGGTACGACGACTCGCGGGCCGAGTGGGTCGTGCTGCTGTCGGGCGCCGCCGTGCTCGAATTCGAAGACGATTCGACGCGCCACGACATGCGCCCCGGCGACTACGTGCTGATCGAACCGCATTGCCGTCATCGCGTTGCGTGGACGCACGCCGAAGAGGCAACCGTCTGGCTCGCCATCTATCACGAACGCTGAATCGCGCGCTGATAAAAACAGCGGACACATCGCCTCTCGCGCAATGTGCCCGCTGCCTGCTCACAGAGTCAGCGCATCACGACATCGGCCGCGATCGGAAGCGATGACGCATGCCCAGCGTGAGCGAGACCTGACTTGCAGATAGCGCGACACGAAGCAGTCTGATCCATCGCGTGACGTGTTGCGATCACCTACATGCCGACGTAGCCGACCGGCTTCGTCGTGTTGCTTTTCGCGATGCTCGCGTTCGTCGACACCACGTATTGCGGCGATTCCGTCAGCGTCAACGTCACCGCACCGTTCGTGTACGGCACGCTCGATACGTTGCCCATCGCGTCGATCAGTTGCACCGTGCCGCTGTTGCCGTCGTCATCGACCTTGAGGGTGTAGCTCACGCTGTAGGTCGAACTGAAGGCGCCGTTCGATGCGGGCCACACGTCGTTGTTATGGGTCCATAGCGCGGTGATGATGGGACCGTCGTTCAACTGCTGGAAGCCGTACGCATAGACGCCGCTGGGCAGGTCGTTGACGGGACCGAGCGTCGTCGTGCCGTCGAGGATGCGCGTCAGCGCGGTGATTTCCATCGCGGCGGGCTTCGGCGCGATGTTCGTCGCGTCGAGCGAGCCTTGCGGTTCGTCGAGGTCGAAGAACGTGCCGAAGCCGATCTCGTCGGGGAAGTCCGCGCCGTAGAACACATACGTCTGATCCGCGCCTTCGCCCAGAAGGATGATGTGCGCGCGCGCGACGACCGCGCCTTGCGCGAACAGGATGTTCGGCGTCGGATAGTCCGGGCCGTAGCTCGCGCCGGCGTCGTAGTTGATGCCTGTTTCCGTGACGAACAGCCTCATGTCCGGCTTGTATTCCTGCTGCATTTCGGCGCGAAGAGCGCGCATCTGGTTGAGCAGTGAATTATCGGCATTCGATTCGGTGTACAGCCGTTCCGGCGGATGCGATGGTGACGAGCCGGCAGGATCGTAGTAACCGTGCGTCGCGACGCCATCGATGTATTGCGCGAAACCGAGCGATGCGAGCGCCTGCAGGCGCGCGGTCGTGTGCATGGGAAACGACTCGGTCGGGCCCATGACCACCGCGTGCGGGTCGGTCGAATGCAGGCCGTTGTACACGTGCTGATAGAGCGCGACGAGGTTCTTGTCGGAATCCTTCCACATGACTTCCGGCTCCCACGTGACCTGATAGTAGTTTCCGGACATCGTCGGATAGTATTTCGCGCGGATCGATTCCGTTTCCTGTCCGACGCGCGCCATATAGTTCCAGTAGTAGCCGAGATCGTTCGGGATATAGGCGTGGTCCGGGTTCAGGCCATGCATGCTCGCACCGCCGGGCAGGCCGTCGAGACGCACGAGGCGCATCACCGCGCCCGACTTGTAGAACGGATCGAGATAGTCCGTCGATGGATCGAACTCGAAGCGATCGTCGGGCTCCATCAACGCCATCTCGCGATCGTCGATGGTCCACGAGATGCCGAGCAACGACAGCGCCGCGCTCCAGTCGTTGAAGCCCTGCATGCCGAAGCGATGCTGATCCTGCGTCGCGTATTCGACGGCGGGAATCGCGCCCGAGAGATTCGGGATCACGCCGAAGCTCGCGAAACCATCTGGACGCGTGCCCGACGACTTGACCTGGCCGCCGGCGCGGTCGAGCGTCGCGGCGATCTGGAAGTAGCCCGCAAGCGTCGATGTGCATGCGAGCGTGCTCGTCGTCGCAGCGGCGGGCACCGCGAAGTTGCCGCTTGCGACGGTGTTGCCGTATGTATCGGCGATGGTCCATCTGAGCGTGTCGGCAGTGCGGGCGCGTGTGGTGATCGCGATGTTTATCGACGCGTTGATGGGATAGGTGCGTGTGCCGTCGGAGTTCGGCGTGTCGGCAGTGATCAGGCCGCGGCCACCGGACGCGGGCGTGGACGTGGGGGCGGCGCAGGTTATCTGGTGGGCTGGCGCGGCATGAGTCGCGGAAGATGGAGAGGCGGCATCGTTGCCGCCGCCGCACGCGGTGAGCGCGAGGATCAGTGGCGCGAGATAAAGGAAGGCGTTTTTCATTGATTCTTTCTCGATGACCGAGCGGCATTTGACACGCATCAGCGATGCAAGACGATCGAGAACGGGAAACAGCGAGGCCGACTCGGAAAACCATTGCGTCCAATGGTAGTACGAAGAAGCGAAGGCGTAAGAAAGGCTGCGGACTGAAACCTCTGACAATAGTCTATGTCACGGCCAGATTGAAATGTCGGGGTGCGGGCTCGTTAGAAATGTCCGGGTCTAGGGCTTGTTAATCCTTCTTCAGATCATGATTTCCCCACCGCGGCTGCCCGTTCTCGCGCGGAACTC
>Ga0160447_100259_pt1 | contig 28513 bp, 16 predicted proteins | sample HID1973K_E1MG_FD_108222 | JGI IMG/M metagenome (GOLD analysis project Ga0160447, IMG submission 108222) | Enriched mosquito-associated microbial communities from UW Madison campus, WI, USA - HID1973K_E1 MG | ecosystem: Host-associated > Arthropoda: Insects > Digestive system > Unclassified ...
AGATCGGTGACGGTGCCGTTCATCTCGCTCGACAGCGTGGTTTCGAGACTGGGCGCGAGCAGCACGCGGATCGCGTTGGGATCGTCGAGACCGTCGCCGGCGGGTTTCGCGGCCTGCGCGAGCGGCAGGACGAACAGCAGAAGCGCCGCCGCGCGCCGAACGTGTTCAGCGCACGGATAGGGCATCGCTCGCTCCGGCCGGATGGGCGACAAGCGGTTGCGCGATTGCAGGCGCGGGCGGCGACATCTGTCCGAACGGCGCGAGCGGCGCGGCCGAGTCGGGGGCGGGAAGCCTCGGCAGATACGTCTCCTGCCGCGTCATCGTGCGCTTGATTTCGAGTGCGAGCGTATCGACGTCGTCTTTCGCGATGGCATCGGGCATGACGTCGTAACCCAGCGAGTTGTAGAGCCGTCCCCACGCCGACTGGCAGTCGGAATATGCCGCCTCGCGCAGATAGCGCGACAAGAGATAACGCCCTTCGGCGCGGATCACTTCCAGCTCGGACCCGATCGACGACGTGCGGGCGGCGTTGGCGTAATCGAGGAGATCGTGATCGACCCGCAGGCTGTCGTCGGCGAAGCTCAGTTCCTGCAACGCGAGCTGATAGCGCAGCGAGCCGATGCGCACTTGCGTGAGAATCGCCATCGAAAGCGCCATGCGCCGCAGGTTGTCGGTCTGCTCCTGCGAGGCGGCCTGCTCGTTCAGCGCCGGCAGTTGCAGCAGCCGGAACAGATTCAGCGACACACGCACGCCCACCGCCGCCCAATAGTTGTTGTAGAGATAGGTGTTGGAGTCATAGTTCACGTTCATGTCGATGCCGATGTTCGGCCACAACTGAGCCTTGGCGATCCTGATGTCGTTCTCGTTGACCCGTTTGCGATACCACTCTTCCATGATCTCCGGGCGGTTCTGCAAGGCGATCAGTTCGAGCGTCGGCTGCGGCGTGGACAGGGGCGGCAATGGCAGCGCGCCATCGTTGGTATCGGCGAGCACGAGCGGCGTGCCGGGCGGCAACGACATCAGCGCGACCAGTTCGGCCTGCGCGAATTCCAGATCCTGCCGGCGCACGGTCAAGAGCGAAATGGCGTCGAGCAGCGCACGCTGATAGGCCAGTACGTCCTGCCGCGGCATGAGCCCCTTGTCCTGCGCCTCGTGCGCGTTGCGCAGCGCAGACTGGGTGCGCGCGATCAACTGATCGACTTCCGGTTTCAGGCGCTGCGCGGACAGCGCGCGCCAGTAGGCGTTGCGCACGTCCTGAAGCACGTTCTGCGCGACCTTGCGGCGGCGCTCCTCGGCCATCAGCATCTGGTCGGAGCGTTGCTGCGTGCGGTAATACGCCATGCCGAAGTCGATCAGGTTCCACGTCATGCCGAGCGACACCAGTTCGTGATAGCGCTGCTCCGACGTCGACGGCCGCAAGCTCACCTGCCGATCCTCGATGCCGATCGACGTTCCGCCCGAGTCGTTGCTGCGATACGAATAGCCCGCCGAGGCCACCAGTTGCGGCAACAGCGCATTGGTCGAGACATCGCGCAGATTCGCGGCGAGCGCGCTTTCCATCAGCTTGAGCCGGTAGTCTAGGTTGTACTTCAGCGCGCGCGCGGCGGCCTGATAGAACGTGATGGGGCCTTTGACCGGCTCCTGCGCGTCGTACATGGCGAGCTGGTCGGTGACCACGCGGTCGCGGATCTGATCGGTCGTCGCGGGTTGCGGCTGAAGGGACGAGCAGCCCGCGAGGACGCACAGCGCGAAGGCGGCCGCGGCTCCGGACAGATGCGGCTGAGGTCTTGGCATGGCGCGAATCCTCGTTCGAGAGCTAGCGGCTGGCCGTTCTGCCGCGCATGGCGGGCAGCTTGCGCGCGGCTTCATGCAATTGCGACGCGAAGGCTTGCGCGGTCTTTGCGGGCTCTTTTTCGACGGGCGGATGCATGCCGTCCGTCAGATGGTTCGCGAGCGCGGCGAACACCGAAGGATCGGCGAGCAGGCCGTCCGCATCGAGGCTCACACGTCCGTGCCGGCCGAATATCCACGCCTGATCGAAGGTGCTCGCGAGCTGGCTGTCGCGCACGGTCCGGCCGACGAATTCGCCGGGCTGAAGCTCGGGCATCGGGCGGGACGCCAATGACGTATCGGGTTCGAGCGGCCAGCCGATCTGGCTGCCGTCCGCCTCGCGCGAGCGCTCGGTCGCGCGCACGGCGTCCGCCTCGACGACGGGCGTCACGAACACGACGGGCACGATGTTCTGTTCTGTCTGCGAGTTGGCCGTCGTCGCGAGCGCCTCGTTCCAGTACGGGCCCGCGCCTGCTGGCGGAATATAGGGCGACGCAATGTCGAGGTGGATCACCAGCGCGGCTTGCGCGGTCGCGCCCGCGGTGTCGCTCACGGTGTAGGTGAAGGTGTCCGCCAGCACCTGACCGAGTCCGGCCGCCGCCAGCACCTGCGGGTTCGTCAGGTCGATCGCGTAGGTGTACGTGCCGTCCGTGTTCAACGTGAGCGTGCCGTAGCGGCCCGCAAGCGCGTGTCCCGGCGCGGCGGCGGCGCCGGTTTCCGACTGTACGCCGGCGACGTCGAGATGATCGTTCGCATCGGCATCGGCGTCATTGGGGAGCACGTTGCCGCGTGCCTGCGGCGCGGGCGCCTGATCGCTCGCGACGTTGCTGTCGTCGTGCGGGGCGGGCGTATCGTCGGCGCCGTGGAGCGTGACCGTGAGCGTGGCCCGCGAGGTTGCGCCCGCCGTGTCGCGCATCTGGTACGAGAATGTTTCGGTGAGCGTGTCGCCGCTCGTGCGCAGCGCCTGCACGGCTGCGTTGGCGTTATCCACGACATAGTCGTAGCTGCCGTTCGCATTCACGACGAGCGTGCCGTAGTGCCCCGCAAGCGCCTGTCCTGCTTCGGCGCTGCCGCCCGCATCGTTGGCGATGCTCACGACCTGTTTCGTCTCGCCGTTGGCTGCGCTGTCGACGTCGGTGTCATTGGCGAGGACGTTGCCGGTGGCGTCGCGTCCCGGCGTGCCGTTGTTCACGCCGCCCGCTTCGATCGCGGTGCTGCCGTCGTCGCGCGCAACGGGCGTGTCGTCGCGCCCGTCGATGGTGACGCGCAACTGCGCCGTGCCTTGCGCGCCGAGCACATCCACGCTCGTATAAGTGAACACGTCCTGCAGCGTCTGGCCGCTAGTGCGCAGCGCCTGCACCGCGGCCGATGCATTGTCGACGGCATAGCGCCAGGTGCCGTCGGCGTTCATCGTCAGCGTGCCGTATGCGCCTCGCAGCGGCGTGCCGACCGCGCCGCTCTCGCCCTGCACGGCGCTCACGTGGATGGCGTCGCCGTCGGCGTCGGAGTCGTTGGCGAGCACGTTGCCCGATGGGTCCACGCCAGGCGTCGCGTTGCTCATGCCGCCGGCTTCGACGGCGGTCGCGGTGTCGTCGCGGACGACGGGCGCATCGTTGCGTCCGCGCACGACGATCGTGAGCCGCCCCAGGTCCGTCAGGTTGTCGCGATCCCGCACGCGATACGTGAAAACGTCGTCGACGGTTTGCAGCGGACCCAGCGCGATGACCGTCGGATTGGTCGTATCCACGCGATAGACATAGGTACCGTTCGCGCCGATGAAAAGCCTGCCGTACTGCCCTTGCAGAATCGTAGCGTCGACGTTGCTGCTGCTGCCCGGCGTGATCGCCGACAACGGCTCGGCCGCGGCCGGGCCGCCTGCGCGGGCCGCGTTGCCGCTGAGCGAGTCGGTCTGATCGACGTCGGTGTCGTTGGTGAGCACGTTGCCGACGGCGTCGAAGGCTCTGCCGTTGCCGATATTCGCCGAAGCCAGGGCAAAATCGTCGTGGGCGACGGGCGCGTCGAAAGCGCCGCGAATCTGCACGGAGATCTGCGCCGTGTCGCTCGCGCCCGCTGCGTCGTGCATGCGGTAGGTGAAGGTTTCCTGCACGCTCTGGCCGATGATCAGACGTTGCACGGCCGGCAGGCTGTTGTCGACGACGTAGGTGTAGCTGCCGTTCGGATTGATCGTGAACGTGCCGTAGGTGCCCGCGACAGAGGTCGCGCCCGTGACGGCGGCGAAGTTGCCGGCCGAGGCTTCGGCGCCGACGCGCACGCCATCGACAGCTTTGGTGTCGCCGGCGTCGACGTCCGTGTCGTTGAGGAGCACGTTGCCGGACGGATCGACGCCCGGCGTCTGGTTGAGCGTGCCGCCGGCTTCCATCGCGCTCGCCACGTCGTTTTGCGCGACCGGATTGTCGTTCCTGCCGGAAATGACGATGTCCAGCTCGGCCTGCGCCGCCGCGCCGTGCGAGTCCGTGACCGTGTAGGTGAAGCGCTCGGTCAGAAGGTCGGACGCGAGCCGCAACGCCTGCACATTCGGGTTGGCGTTGTCGACGATGTACTGCCACGCGCCGTTCGCGCCGAGCGTCAGCGTGCCAAAAGCGCCGCGCAGCGGCTGGCCCAATGTGCCCGCCGTGCCCGCGCCCGACGACGCGCCCGTGCGGATCGCCGATACCGTCAGCGGGTCGCGCTCGGGATCGCTGTCGTTGGCGAGCACGTTGCCGGACGGATCGACGCCCGGCGTGCCGTTGCTCGCGCCGCCTGCTTCCACCGCGCGGCCGGTGTCGGTCTGGGGCGTCGGCGCGTCGTTCACGCCGCGCACGGTGATGACGAGTTGCGCCTGATCCGCGAGGCCGCTCGTATCGACGATCCGGTACGTGAAGGTTTCGGTGAGCGTCGCGCCGGGCGCGAGCGCGCGCACCGCCGCGTTGTTGCTGTCCACGGCGTAGTCGTACGCGCCGTTCGCGCCGATGCGGATCGTGCCATACAGGCCCGCGATGCTCGTGCCGTTCGCGGCGGTCGTGCCCGCGGCGACCGCCGTGAGGCCGCCGCCCGCCGCTTCGGCGCCGGTTCGAGCGCCGTTCACCACGAGAAGCGTGTTCGGATTGTCGGTATGGTCGACGTCCGTGTCGATGCCGTTGCCGCCCGGCTGCGTCGTCGTGCCAGGGCGGCTCGCCTGCGTGATGACGTTGCCGGTCGCATCGACGGGATTCACGCCGGTGCTGGCCGAACCGGCGCTGGCCGCGCCCGCGTCGTTGCTCGCGACGGGATTGTCGTTCGCGCCGTGAACCTCGATGCGCAACTGGGCGAGATCGGAGAGCCCGCCCGCGTCGGCCAGCGCGTAGGTAAACGTGTCGACGAGCGGTGCATCGGCGGGTACGAGCGCCTGCACCTGCGCATTGTTGTTGTCGATGACATAGCGATACGAGCCGTCCGCGCCGATGATCAGCGTGCCGAACGCGCCCGCGATGCTCGTGCCGTTGCCGCTCGTCGTGCCCGCCGCGACCGTCGCGAGCGGTGCGTCGACCGCGCTTTCGGGCCGATTCGTGATGCCCGTCACGCGATGCGTTTCGCCGTTCGCCGCGCTGTCGACGTCGGTGTCGTTGGTGAGCACGTTGCCGGTCGCATTGCTGCCGGGCGTGCCGTTCGCGACGCCGCCCGCTTCGATAGCCGAACCGTTGTCGTCGACTCCGATGGGGGTGTCGTTCGCGCCGTGGATCGTCACGGTGAGCGTCGTGCTCGCGCTCGCGTTCGCGCTGTCGTTCACGACATAGGTGAAGCGTTCGACCAGCGTCTGGCCGGAGAGCCGCAGCGCCTGCACCGCCGCATTGGCATTGTCGACAACATACTGATAGCCGCCGTTCGCGCCCAGGCTCAACGTGCCATACAGCCCGGCGATGACGCCGCGCCCCACGTTCGGCAGGAAGATGCTCGCGCCGCTCTGGTTGCTCACCTGCACGACGCGCAGCGCGTCGCCATTGGTGGCGATATCGACGTCCGTGTCGTTGGTGAGCACGTTGCCGGTCGGATCGACGCCCGGTTGCGCGTTGGCGTTGCCGCCGGCTTCGGTCGCGCTCGCCGCATCGGGGACGGCCACGGGCGCGTCGTTGACCGCCGTCACCGTGATAGGCAGCGTGCTGGTGGCGATGCGCGCATCGCCCGCTTCGCCGGGAATGCCGTTGCCGTTGAAGTCGCCGAAGTTGCCGCGGTCGTTGGTGCTGACCGTGAGCGTATCCGGGCCGTTGAAGTTCGCGTTGCCGAGATATTGCAGGTTCGCGAGCGCGCTGTTCAGCGAGGCGAGCGTGCCTGTCAGCGTGAGCGTCGCGGTGTGCTCGCCCGATTCGGTGACGCCGGCGGGCAGGGCGCTCAGAAAGAGCGTGCCGTGCAGCACGTTGAGCGCGACCTGAAGCGTGCCGCCGCCCGCGTCCACGTCGCTTACGGTGATGCCCGCGAGACTGAGCGTCGTGTCTTCGAGTCCGGTCGGCGATGCGGGCAGCGTGTTGACGGGCGCATCGTTCTGCTCGACATATCCGGCATGCGCGCTCGCCGTGCCGCCATCCGCGAGCGTGAAGCCGATGGTGCCGAGCGGCGTGGCTGTGTCGCTGTCGATACGCACCGCGAGCGCGCCGACCGGTTGCGGATACGTGATCGCGCCCGTGGGCGCCTGAATACGGTAGACGCCCAGCGGCAGCACGCCGAATTCGTAGTGTCCGTTCGCGTCGGTGGTGGCGGTGTAGACGAGATTGTCGACGGTGGTGGCGAGATTGCCATCGACGCCCGCCCAGGTCAGCGTGACGGTCTGTCCGGCGAGTCCGGGGCCGTCGGGCGTGGCGGATGCCGTCGCGGATGCCGTGTCGTCCCAGAGCGTCCCGCTCACCACGCCGAGGCCCGCCGCGCTCGCGCGAACGTAGATGTTGGGACTCGTGCCCGCGCCGGTGCGCTCTCCATCCGCCGTGCCCGCGACGCCGACGCCCGAGCCGCCCCAGTTCGTGAAGCTGGCGGGCAGGCTGGTCCAGGTGAGCGTCGCGTTGGTCGGGGCGATGGGCGCGCCGTTGGGCACATCGGCGGAGTAGAACACCTGCACCTGGCTGTTCACCGCGAGTTCGGCGAAGGTGAGGCGAAGCCCGTTGCTCGTGTCCACCGCCGCGCCGATGCCCGCGAGTTGCGCCGCCGTGTAGGTCGTGCCGTTGATGACGAGATGGTCGAATGTATAGCCGGTCGCGCCCGTGAAGCTGTCGGTCAGCACGACGTCGTAGGCCGGCGACGTGCCGCTCTGCGTGAAGCGCACGTCGACCTGAGCCGTGCCGCTATTCGCGCCGACGCCCGGATCGAAGCCGTAGACCTGCTTTTGCACGCCAGTGAAGTTCGGCTCGACGATATCCTCGCGCACCGTATCGGCGGTTGACAGCAGACTGGCGCCCGAACGGTCGACGGCGCTCATCGTCAGCGCCGCGCCCGCGACATTGGACGCCTGATTCGCCACGCGTGTGTTGAATTCGAGCGAGATGCCTTCGAGGTCGGCGTCGCTGTCCGGATTGACGATATTGCCGAGCCGGAACGTGATCGTCTCGTTGCCGTTGGCATCGGTGGCGACGCTGATGTTCGCCGCGTTGAGCACGCCCGTGGGCGCGGCGCCCGACAGGTCCGGCGTGATCGGCAGCGCCTCGGGGCTGGTTTCGTTGCCGGTTTCGTTGAGCGTGCCGCCCGTCACGAGACTGGTGATGTCCGTCGTGATGCCGTTGTTCGCGATGAACACGATGCGCGCCGTGCCGTCGTTGATGAAGCGCAGGCCGTTCTGCAGCGTGATCTGCAGCGAGTAGTCGTTGGTGGCGCCCTCGGCAAGCAGCGAGACCACGCGGTATCGAATCACTTCGCCCACGGTGACGCTTTCGTCCGATGCGTCCGTGGGCGAGGGCGCGGGCGTGTCCGCGACACCGCCCACGCGCGAAATCGTCACGACCTGCGCGACCGGCACCGTCAGCGTCGCGCTCGTGCGGTAGTCGTTGAGCGCGCCGCTGTTGAGCAGGCCGTCCGCGCCGGTGCGCTCGCCAGCGGGATCGGCGCTGGCCGATGTGGTGCCGTCGAGGCTCGTCCACCGGGCCGTCGCGGTGTTGTCGAACGACGGCACGCTCGCCGCCGACGCGAGCACCGTTCCGGACACGCGGATCGTCACGCTGCCGCCTTTCGCGATATCGACATTCGCGCCCGCCGTCGTGCGCAACTGGCCGCCCGCCAGCTCGAAATCCGGGCCGCCGTGATTGGTCGCGCCGTTCTGGTACGTGACGCCGAGGATCGCCAGATTGCCGAGCTGCACGGGCAGCGTATCGAGAAAGCTCACGTCGAACGCGTTGAAATCGGTCGCGCCCGCGCCGTTGCTGATCGTGATGTCGTACTCGACCGTGTCGCCCTGGTCGACACCGAAACGCGGCAGCGCGGGCGTCGTCTGCGTGACCTGCAGCGTCGGCTCGCGGATCACGACGGTCGGCGCGGCGCCGCTCTGCGCGACGGTGCGATCGAGCGCGGCCGCGCCATTGGGCGTGTCGCCGTCCGGATCGCTGTAGACCAGCCGGCCAGGGTCGGCGAGCGTCACGCCCGCCTGATTGCCCGTCGTGTTGCTCGCCGCCAGATGCACGCGGATCACGAAGGAGTCGTTCGCGCCGTTGTTGTCGGCGGTGGCGGCGGAGGTCGCGAAGGTCCAGCGCGCGCCCGCGCCGTCCGCGCCCAGTTGGCCCGACAAGGCCGCTAGGCTCGCCACGTTCACGCTGCCGTTGAAGTCCGCCGCGAGCGCGGCGCTGCCCGCGGCGGTCGTGATGATCTGATAGCCGAGCCCGCCGTTGAAGCTCGTGTCGAGGCGCAGGCCGGCGGGAATCAGGTCGTCGACACGCAGATTGCGCGTGCCGCCTTCGGGCAGCGTCACCACGATGTCGTAGGTCATGCTTTCGCCGATCACGAGGTCGCTGCCGGTCGTGTGGCTCGCGCTCGAATCGGCGTCGTCGAGCGTGCCGCCCCCGTACTGCACGCTGAGGGTAGGCGCGGCGATCTGCTCGTTGGCCGTGTCGGTGAGATCGGTCGGCGTGAAGTCCGTGCCGCCCTCGACGCTCGCGTAGTGTGTGAGTGCGGCGCTCGTCCGCAGCGTGCTGCCTGCGGCGATGCCATTGACGACCGTCGCATCGTACGTGACGACGACGACGTTCGCGCCCGCCTGATCCGCCGCCGTGCCAGCGCGTCCGGCGATCAGCGTCGCGACGCCGCCGGCATCGAGGAACGTGATCGTATTGCCGCTGACGCTGTAGTCCACGCCGGCCGTCAGTCGCGTGCCGTCGCCGCGATAGATGGCGAGATCGGCCGCCGCGAGACTGCCGCCGACGAACTGAAGCCCGCCGGGCAGCGTGACGGTGGTCGAGGCGTCGAACGCGCCGCCGCCGCCCGTGTTCTTGATCGCGGTGGCGAGACGCACGGTGTCGCCGCCGTCGATGCCGCTGACATTGCCGTCGACGGCGGCGACGTTCGTGACCGATCCCGCGAAGGGCACGCCCGCGCTGCCCGGCGCGTTCCAGGTTCCGGTCGTGCCGGACACGGTGCCGTCGCTGCTCGCGACGACGCCCTGCCGGATGTCGAGCACCGGTTCGGCGACGGAGGCGACCACGGCGACATCGGACGATACGAGCGGCGTGTGCGCGATCGTCGTGACCTGGTTCGATTGCGCGAGCACGTCGAAGGAGCGCTGATCGGCGTAAGGCTGATCGCCCACGCGCATCGTGAAGAGAATCTGGATGGTGCTGCCGCTCGTCGCGTTCGCCGCGAAGCTGCCGAAGTCGAACACGAGCGAATTGCCGCTGCCTTCGCTCACGCTGATGAGGCCGCCCGCGTTCGTGTTGGCCGCGCCGAAGCTCCACTGACCGACGCCGCTTCCCTGCGTCCAGTTGATGCCGGTCGCGTTCAGGAGCGGCAGCGGCAGATAGGCCGCAATCGAGAACCGTTCGTAGTCGCCGGTGACCAGGTCGTAGCGCAGGCTGAAGGTGACGACATCGCCCGGATTCAGTTCGCCGCTCGCGGGCGGCGTTGTCCCGTTGACCGTGACGAGCGCGATGTCGACCTGATGCGTGGGCACCGTGCTCACCGTCGATGAGTCGTCGCTGACCGAGCCGCCCGTCAGGTTGAGCCGGTCGAGCAGCAGCGTCGCGGCGACGGTCGCGTGATTGCCGAAGGAATCGCCCTCGTTGATGTCGCTCTGCGTATAGTTGCTCGCGTAGCGCTGGCCGACCCCGGCGAGATAGTCGATGCGCGCCGTGGTCGCGCCCTGCTGGCTGCCATCGGAGATGATGTCGCCCGCCAGCGCGCCGGGCTGCAGCGCGCGCGCCGCCGCGATCGACGCGCCGATGTCGAAGGCGAGGGTCGTCGTGCCGTTCGCGTTGACGGTGCGCGTCGAGACGAGCGCGATGGTGTGCGTGACGCCGTCTTGCGTGTAGGTGAGCGTCGGTGTGCCGGTGAGCGTCTGGCCATCGCCGAGCTGGTCCGTCACGATGAACTGTCCCGCGCCGAGCTGCGTCTTGCCGAGCGCGAAGTAGTCGGACAATGCGACATCGAGGGAATAGGCAAGCGTGTCGCCGGGCGTGACGCCCGCCGTGCCGGTGTCGGTTTGCTCGCTGACCTGCTTCTCCAGCGTCGCGGCTTTCGCGATGAAGGTCGTGCCGGTGCCATCGGCTTTGCCGGTGAAGGCGATACTCGTATTCGGCGGCGTGAGATCGCGCGGATCGAGCGGCACCCACTGGCCGCTTCCCGATGCCGTGCCGAACGCGATGCTCACCGGCGCGCCCGTGGTCGGATTGATCACGCTGGCGCCGGACGCATCCGTTTGCGGCACGTAAAAGCTGACCACGGTATCGACCGAACCGCTGAGACTTGCGTATTCCACCGAGTACGAACGGATGAACACGGTGTCGCTGCTGATCGCGGCACTGATGAGCGCGGCGTTGGTCAGCACCGACCCGTCCTGCAACGTGAGCGACGTGATCGTGCCGCCCGCGCCCGGCGTGATCGCGGTGATTTGAACGTTTGCGGGGACGTCCTGATTGATGATCACATCGGTGAGCGTCTGCCCGGTGGCGGCGGTCGCGGTGACGGTTTCCGTGCGCCCGAAGTTGGGGCCGGTGGCGGTCTCGCCTTCGGGCGTGTTGACGGTCTGCTTCAGGGACACGACCGTCGGATGCACGGTGAAGTCCCGCAGCGCGGTCTCGATGATCGTCGGGTCCGCAGTGGGATTGTCGAGCGAATCGTTGCCGAACTGGAATCCGCCGCGCGCGCCGATCGTCAGGTCGGGGCTGCTGTTGGAGAACGCCGTGTCGGCGAGATTGCTCAACTGCGCGTTGACCTGCACGGTGATGGCGGGCTGTCCCTGCGCGACACTCGCGAACGGCAGTTCGAGCACGACGAGTTCGTCGCCGGGGCGCAGGCCGTAGGTGGCGGCGTTGACGACGAGCGCGTTGCCGCTCGCGTCTTTCGCGAGCGGATGCACCGCGCGGCCGTTGGCATCGAACGTGATGGTGAAGGCCGTGACCGCCTGGCCGAGGTAACTTGCGGAGACGAACGTGACGCCATCGTTGCCGTCGCGGCCCGTGGAGGGCATCAGGAGATCGACATAAGGGCCGTATCCGACCTGGGTCGACGCGTTCGTGAACGAGACACCAAAGGAGAACTGATTGCCGAGCAGGACGTCCTGCGTGGTGGTCGCGAGCGTGACCGTCGGGCTTGCGTCGGCGAGCAGGTGGTCATAGTGCGCGAGCGCGTAGGCGGAGAGCGCGATCGGCTTGTCGAGCGTGCCGCTCGTCACTTCGAGCGTCCAGTCGCCGCCGAGCGTGGCGCTGCCGGTTGCGTCGTCGGATGCGCCGACGGTCGTGCCCGTTGCGCTTGCGAGCGTCTGCACGAGTGCCTTGCCCGCATCGCCCGCGCCGATGTCGCATCCGTACAGCTCGATGTCCGCGTCGCGGTTCAGATGGCTGCGCCATGTGCCGAGCGCGTCGGCCATCTGTACGAGTGTCGTGCTCGTGAAGGTCTGATTGCCGAGCGTGAACTGGCCTGCCGCGCCGTGCGAGAAGATCTGCACCGAATCCGCGTGGCCCATGCCGGCCAAGGCAGCCGAGATCGCGCCGACGGCGTCCTGTCCGGGTTGCACGACGAGCACCTGCGTTCCGGCCGGCGCTTGGGCGAGCAGTTCGCCGCCGTTTTCGACGCGGCTGTCGACCACCACGAGGTTGCGGGGTGTGACGGCTGGTGCGGCAGGGGGCGCCGCCACGGGTGCGGGCGGCGCGGTCGTGCTCGGGCGCACCTCCGGCGCGGCGGCAGGCTCGCTCGTGGCCGCGGCATGCGCGGGGTCGGAGTGATGCTGATGATCGGCCGCGGACGCGGCGGCGCCATCGAACAAAATGCGCTGTTCGAGCGCAAGGGCTTCGCTGCGCGGCCTCAGGTGCTGTGCAGTTCTCGGAAAATGCAACAGATCGGCCATTTTCGCCTCGCGATGCGACGAAATTGAAACGGCAACCCGGATTTCATGTCTCCGCTGTCAGAGACATGGAGAAAATTTCGGTATTCGAAACAAAGCGGATCCGCATTTCTGCTTTAGCGAAACGGATCTCGTTCTCTCGAATAAATTTGTATACGTAAATATATTAAGGTTGGCCTCGAACGCAACCACGCGGTTGAAGATTATTTCTCTTGTCGCGATGTCTCACTGCGCCAGGCATTAATTACCCGGAGGCGGAATGGGGCCGAAAAATATTGCCTTGAGTTTTCCGCGCCCGATGACGCGGGAGAGTTCGGCGATCACGCAATAATTGAAGATCAGGGTGACGAGCAGAATCTGGACCGCCCAGAAATGCGGCCAGTTGATTTCGCTCCAGAGTTGATGATTCGCGGCGATCAGACTGGGCGCTTCCTTCCAGAAGTCATAGAGACGTTCGAGATAGTGCACGAGCAGCGCGACGAGCGCGTACATCAGCGTCTTCCATGCGACGTTCCAGATCAACGGTTTGTCGGGGAAGCGGTTGATGAACGGGAGCATGTCGGCAACCAGCACCGACTTGCCGAGAATGAGCGATGCGATCAGCACCGATGCAGACGAAGGAAGCGAAATGCCGGTGCCACGGACCATCAGCGCGCGGATGATCGCGACGATGTGGAGAATGATGAAAAAGAAGATCGTCGGCGGCAGCGCCTTGATCATTTCGTGCTTGAGCTTTTCGATGAGCGCGCTCATGGTGCGAGTCTCCCGTATTTTTCGTGGCAGCCTTGATAGGGCGATGTTCTCGACGCCGCGCGTGCATGCCGCGCGAGCTAACGGAAAGCATAGGCGAGTTTCGATCGAGCAATGAGCGCGCATCGGCCCTCGTAGAAGACAGGTGCAAAAAGCCGAAGCCCCGGTAGAACCTTCACCGGGGCTTGCGGATATTGCGAGCTTCAGGAAAACACGTCCACTCGACGCGTGCTGCATCCGGTGCAAGTTTAGGTAAGCCGGTTTGCTCAGCGAGTCGGTCTGTGTCCGTGTGATGCGATAGTCTGCATCACGGAAATCAGTGTAATGCGCCGGACTCGAAAGCCATGGTCCGAACAGGCGCCGATTCAGCCTTCACCCCGACCGATTGCAATGCTGAAGATCGCGCCCGATGTGCCGACTATCGACGGCACTGCTTCTCAAAGACGACTTTCTCGAAGAGTTCGTATTCGGCGGTCGGTGTCTTGTCGGCTCCGGGCGCGTGGTAATAGCTCATCGTGATCGATGCCTTGCCGCCGCGCTCGCCGGGATCGACGTCGAACACGGCGATGCCGTATCCCGTGCCCGTGTCGCGCTGCGCGGACCAGATCGCGTCTTCGACCGCATCGGCGACCGGGCGAACGAACGTGCCCGCCGTGGTGCCCGGCACCGGGCGATTCGGCTTCGTGAACACCTGCGCCTGCGGCAAGCCGTTGCCCGGATCGGTGCCATAGACATCGAGCGGCGCGCTCGTGCCGCCACCGCCGAGAATCAAGTGGATGGTGCCGTGCGTCGTGTCGATAGGATCGTTCGCGCGTTGCGATGTTTCGACGGGACGCGGCTGCAAGGTGTCGACGCGTTCGCCTGTCGTCGCATCGCGGCCTGCCAGATGATTGCAGCCGCGCACGGGATGACTGCGCTCGTAATCGTGATCGTGACCGCACAGCACGAGATCCACGCCATAGCGATCGAAGAGCGGCAGCCACGCTTCGCGGATGCCCTTGTCCGAACCATTGCCCGTTTTCGATGAACTGAGCGCATCCTGGTGCATCTGCACCACGATCCAGTCGATGTCGTCATCATGCGATGCATCGCGCAAGGTTCGTTCGAGCCAGCGCGTTTGTTCGCCATTGCTGTATCCGCGCACATAGAAGGACGTGCCCGGCGCGATGGCGGCATTGCCCGTGCTCGCGGCAGGCACGAGCGGCGCCGGCCCGGCGACGAATGCGGCGCCGTCCTGATAGACGACGTCGTCGGCATCGAGCGAGATGAACAGCACCGAGCTCACGCGAAAGCTGTACCAGCGCCCCGGAAAATGCGTGCCGTTGTCGGGCAGCGTGTAGCGCGTCAGATACGACACGAAGCCCTGCTGGCCGTTGTTGAACTCGATTTCGTGATTACCGGGGCAAGGCATCCACGGCCGGTTCGCCGCCGATGTCTGGGCGTTGTTGCCGAAGTCGCGCCAGACTTCGGGCTGTTGCGCCGGATTCAGGTTGGCATAGCAGAGGTCGCCGTTGAGCAAATGGAACAGCGGCTCGAAGCGCTCGACGGCCTGCACGGCGAAACGGCTCTGAGGCGAGGACAAAACCCAGCTCGTGTTCGGCGTTGCCAGATCGCCGTAGCTCGTGAAGCGGAACTTGCGGCGTCCGCGAGGTGCAGTCGTGAAGCTGGCGGTGAAGGGTTGGGCGGCCTTGCTGTCGTTGTCGGCGGTGACTTCGTATTGATACGTCGTGTGCGGGCGAAGCTCATGCAGCCGCGCGTGATACGTGAAGACGGTTTCGCCGTTCAGACCATCGGTGTAGGTCCGCTGCACGGCGTGGATGACGTGTGCGTGGCCGTCGTGCGTGCTGATCCGCACGCGTGGCTGGACCGCCTGCGCAAGCGATCCCCAGCTCACGATCACCTCGCTCGTCGGATCTTCGCCCCACGTCAGATGAATCTGCTCGGGCGTGCCATCCGGATGCGACGCCTGAGCGAACGCAGGACCGGTCACCACATTCGCGGCGCTCGCGAGTCCCGATGCACCCGCGAGCTTCAGAAATCCGCGGCGCGATGCAATCGATGCGCCGTCCTGCTGGGTCTTCGTGACCATGGACGTATGTTTCCTGATGGGGATGAGATGCGCTCCGTCAGGGAGACATTATGGCGAGTCGTATGACCACGCCATGACAGGCGGGCGAGCGAACTACGCGCGGAAAGTTTTCCCTGACGCCTTTCCGGCAGCGAACCTCGCACTGTTCCGGCTGCGCAGGGATGTCGTTCAGGCCGCGTCGGTATGATTCGTGACACCGATAAAAGAAAGGAGGGCGCTCATGCCGAACATCGAGCAAGCGCGACGGCCCCGGCTTGTCGATCGTGTCTGGCGTGTCATGCTACGCCTCGCATTTCCGCTCGCTCGCGTGTGGTGGACTTTTCGACGACCTCGTCATGAAGGCGCGCTCGTCGCAATTTACGTCGGGCAGGCGCTGTTGCTGCTGAAGTCGTCGTACCGGTCCGAATGGAATCTGCCCGGCGGCAGCGTCCACGCGGGTGAGACGCCTCATGAAGCGGCGCTGCGCGAGATGGAGGAGGAGATCGGGCTCTCGGTGCATACGTTGGTCCCTGCGGGCAGTGCCAGCGGCATCTGGGACGGCCGAAGAGACACCGTGCATTTCTTCGAACTGCATCTCGATTCCATGCCCGGGTTGCAGCTCGATAACCGCGAGATCATCGCCGCGCATCTGGCATCGCCGGAGGAATTGCAACGCATCGCGTTGACGGAGGCCACGGCTGCGTATTGTTCCGCCAGGCGTTGGTGTCCATCTGCTCAGGGTCATACAAACGTCACTCGCGAATCGTAATAATGCGCGGGGACAATTCGAAGAGAACGGGAAGCCAGATGAAGCGTGCACGACAGCATCGCAAGTACTCGATCGCGGCACGCGCCGCACTCGTCTTATCCTTCGGGCTCGCTGCCTGCCAAGGCGACGGCAACGACAGCAGCACCACGACATCCACGCCTCCCGCGACCGCCACGCCCACCGCGTTCTCCACGCTGGACGGCCAGCAACCGCTCGTGATCGGCCACCGCGGATTGCCTGGTCTGCGTCCCGAGGAAACGCAACCGTCCTATGAACTTGCCGCCGACAGCGGCGCGGACGCGCTCGAAGAAGACTTGCATTTGTCGAAGGATTGCGTGCTCGTGGCGCGGCACAATCCGTGGCTTTCCGATAACACCAACATCGCCGATGTCGCAAGGACCAACGCCTCGGTCGCGACGAGAAAGCGCACGGTGCCCGGGGTGCTGGTGAACGTGAAGTGGACGACCACGCCTGAGACCGGCCCATCGCAGTATTTGACCGATCTGACGAATCCAAACGATTCGAAGTCGGTGCTGAAGTCCTTGATCGTCGATGGCGAGGATCACACGGGCGACTGGTCGATCACGGACTTCACCGCAGCCGAACTCGGCACGCTGCTCGGAGGCACGACCTACGACGCCGCGGCCGAGCGTCCCACCGAGTTCAACGGCAAATATCCGATTCTCACATTCCAGCAGATCATCGATATCGCGAAGGCGAAGAGCGCGGCCACGGGCCGTTCGATCGCCGTCTATCCCGAGACGAAGAATCCGACCTGGAATAACGCGCAGGCGATCGCGAACGGCTGCGGCGCGGCGGGCAGTCATCCGCTCGAAGACGCGCTCATCAGGATTCTCAATGACAACGGCCTGAACCACCACGATGCACCGATATTCGTGCAGAGCTTCGAGCCGGGCAGCCTCCAATACATGCGCGCGCACGGCCTGAACACGAAGGTCGTGCAACTGATCGACGGCTACGACGTCGATTACCGCACAGGCGCGGTCATCTACAACGAAATCACCGACAGCCGTCCTTTCGACTGGACCGTCGCCGGCGATCCGCGCTGGTTCGACGCGATGCTCACGCCCGCGGGCCTCGCGCAGATCAAGACGTACGCAGACGGGATCGGGCCGTGGAAGCCGCAGATCGTGCCGCTCAAGATCACGCCGTTCCCCGCGACCAATCCCGACGGCACGCCATTCACCGGCTCTACCGTGCAGGCGACAACGCAAGCTCCAACGAGCGTCGTCAGCGATGCACACAAGGCCGGGCTCTTCGTGCACGTTTTCACGTTCCGCAACGAGAAGAAGTATCTCGCAGCGGATTACAGCAGCGACCCGAACGCCGAGTATCTGAAGTTCTTCCGGCTCGGCGTCGATGGCGTGTTCACCGATTTCGCCAATACCGGCTTCGCGGCGCGCACGGCTTATCTCAAGGAACTCGGTCGTTAGGCTCGCCGGCTGCAAATGCATCGCCTCATTTATTGAAAGGAGACGTTCATGATTCGAGCGCGTGTCTGTGCCTTGTCGTTTGCGTTGTCTGCGTCGATCGTCGCGTGTTCGTCCGCGTGGGCGGGCGTCGATCTCATCGCGATCGGCGAGTTGAGCGGACTCGTCGCCGATCGCTCGAAAGCGACGGCGTTGCCGCTCGAAAACGGGGCGCCGGGCAATCTGCTCGGCGGCCTCGGCTCCGGTCTCGCGTATGCGGGCTGCGACACGTTTCTCGCCACACCCGACCGCGGCCCGAACGCAATCTCGTACAACAAGGCCATCGACGACACCGCGTCTTACATCAATCGCTTCCAGACGCTGATCCTGCGTTTGGAAGCCGGAGGCAAAGGCGATGCGCTGCCCTACACACTGAACCCGAAGCTGATCCAGACGACGTTGCTGCATGCGCGCGAGCCGCTCGTCTACGGCGACGGCGCGGCGTACGGCGTTCCCGACGGCGCGCCGGCACTCAACGAAAAGGATCACACGCACTACTTCACGGGCCGTTCGGATAACTTCACGCCGACGCGTTCGTCGACCTTTCCGCTCGACGCGCGCTTCGATCCGGAGAGCATCCGCGTGGCGCGCGACGGCGCGAGCGTCTTCATTTCCGACGAGTACGGGCCGTACATCTATCGCTTCGACCGGCGCACGGGCGAGCGCGTCGCGGCGTATCGCGTGCCGGCATCGTTCGCGGTGACGAAACTCGCGCCCGTCGGTAACGATGAAATTAGCGAGAACACGTCCGGCCGCGTCGCGAACAAGGGCATGGAGGGCCTCGCGATTTCGCCGGACGGCGACACGCTTTTCGGCGCGATGCAAAGCCCGCTGATCCAGGACGGCGGCACGAACGGCGCCTACACGCGCATCCTTCGCATCGACCTGCGCACGGGTAAGACGGCGCAATTTGCCTATCCGCTCACCAACCTCGGCACCGATGCGAAGCCGAACTATCCGACGATCAGCGACATCGTCGCAGTGAGCGATCACGAGCTGCTGGTCGACGAGCGCGACGGCAAGGGTCTCGGCGACGATTCGACGGCCGTGTTCAAGCGGGTATTCCACGTCGATCTCGCCGGTGCGCAGGACGTGAGCCAGGCGAGCGGCGAAGCCGGCCTCAAGCCATATGCGATCGAGAAGACGCTGTTCCTCGATGTCGCCAAGGCGTTGTCGGCGTATTTCAAGCCCGCCGATATCCCCGCGAAGATCGAGAGTCTCGCATTCGGGCCGGACGTGCACATCGGCGGGAAGCTGAAGCACACGTTGTTCATCGCGAACGACAACGACTTTCTAGGCACCGTGACGGACACGAATCACCCGAACGGCATCGACAACCCGAACCGGTTCTTCGTCTTCGCGATCGATCCCGCCGATCTGCCTGGTTATGTCGCGCAACGCCTGCCAGGCGCGGACGGACGCGATGACAGGGTGTGCCGTTTCACCCACGACGGTCGCGGCCACGACGGGGATCACGACGATCACGGCCACGGCGACGGCGGTGGCCAGTGATGCGTCATTCGCGCCAGGGACTTGCGAGGCTACTGCGATGACGGTGGATCAAGTCCCCTGTTTCAGGGTTGCAGATGACGCGGCATCGCTCAATCGCTCCATACGCCTGGCACTCTGTGGCGTGTCCGACGAAGCCGGTTTCCGCGTTACTTCCGCATCCGCGGCTCCGGCTATCTCATCGGTCAAGATATTCCCGTTCACTACCTTTCCTTGACTACGTCGCCAGCTTGCAGGAGGCGTACCGAATTGACGCTTGAATGCTCGATTGAACGCCGCCTCCGAGTCGTACCCAACGCGCTCGGCGACTGCCCCGATCGAACACGGCCCGGTCAGCAGTTCCTGTGCTGCGATCTGCAGACGCCAGCCTGCGAGGTATTGCATCGGCGCCTGACCAAGCAACTGCGTGAAGCGCTGCGCGAGCGCGGAGCGCGAAAGACCGACACGACGCGCGAGTTCGTCGACGGTCCAGTCATGCGCGGGCTGTGCATGCAGAAATGCGAGCGCCTTGCCGACGAACCGGTCGCCGACGCCTGCGAGCCAGCCGCGGCGATCGGCGGACAACGAACCGATGCACCGCCGCACCGCCTCGACGAAGAGCAGTTCCGAAAGTCGGGCGAGCACGGTGGTGCTGCCGGGCCGCCACTCGGCCGCTTCGGCCACCGCGAATCTCAGCGATGACTCGAGCCATGCCGATTGTGGATCGTTCCGCATATCTACCTTGAAAAGGCGCGGCAGAGACGACAGCACCGGATCGGCAAGCGTATCGTCGCAAGCAAGAAAGCCGCAGATGATGCGCGTGCGGCCGGATTCCGGACCCGAGCCATCGGCGCCGATGCTCAGACGCATGACTTCGCCGGGCGAGGTTGCCAGATATCGCGACACCAATTCCTCTGCCGGTGTCGGCACAAGTTCGAGCGAGCTGCCCATCAGATGCGCCTCGCCATGCGGCACGACGAGCAATTCGCCCGCTTCGATGCGAACGGCCGAGGCCGGATCATCGGTCAGCGCCGCCCAGCAGCACCCTTCCACGATCAAGTGATACGACACGACGCGCTCGGCGCGCGGCAGGAACGTGGCGCACAACGACGGCGAAACGTGACCGACCACGCACCAGGGCGCGGTGAAATCGACGTTGAGATACACCGCGCCGCTGAGACGCAAGAGACGAAGCACGTCCGAAAGCGCATCCATGACAGGCCCAAGTTCCGGCGTCCCGCGCAAAACATCTGGACGCTCGATCATTCAAAGAATCGCTTCCCGCGCCGATACTTGCATTCACGCGAAACGTCATTGACGCAAGGTTAAGCGCAGTTGGGCCAATCGCCAACCCACATCAACGGGGGCTTCGATGAATGATGCAGCTACTTACCACGGCCAGTGTTTCTGCGGTGTCGTGCGCTTCACTGTGAGCGGCAAGCCGGAAGGCATGGGGTATTGCCATTGCGAATCCTGCCGGCGCTGGTCCGCCGGGCCAGTCAACGCTTTCACGCTCTGGAAACCCGAAGCAATGAATGTCACGCATGGCGGCGACGCCATCGGGACTTACAACAACACTGACCACAGCTATCGAAAATGGTGCAAAGCCTGCGGCGGCCACGTCTTCACCGAGCATCCGGGACTGGGACTGATCGATGTCTACGCCGCCGTCATTGCCGACTTTCCGTATGAACCGTGCGTGCACGTCCATTACGCAGAGTCGACTCTGCCAATGAAGGACGGTCTACCCAAGATGAAGGACTTGCCGAAGGGCATGGGCGGCACGGGTTTGAGCGTCGCGGAATAGTTCTCGCCGGGTTGTCGGCACGCCGGTTCGTCGCGTCGGCGTGTTTCATCTGATCTGCTTGCGGCGCATTTAAAAAACGTAGTACTAACGGGCGTGCTCGTCACGCTGCCACCTTCTCTACAGGAGCCATGTTATGTCCGCAGTCGATACCGCAATCTCGCCCGCCGCCGATCTCGCCGCCGTGAAGGTGCGCCAGCAAGCCGCCTGGTCGACGGGCAACTATGCCGTCGTGGGCACCACGCTGCAGATCGTCGGAGAAAATCTTTGCGAGGCGCTCGATCTGCGCTCCGGCAGTCGTGTTCTCGACGTCGCAGCGGGCAACGGCAATGCGACGCTCGCCGCCGCGCGCCGCTTTTGCGAGGTTACCTCGACCGACTATGTTCCCACGCTCCTCGACGCCGGCCGCGCTCGCGCGAATGCCGAAGGGCTTGCCGTGCAGTTTCAAGAGGCAGACGCCGAAGCACTGCCTTTTGCGGACGCTTCGTTCGACGTAGTAATGTCGACCTTCGGCGTGATGTTCACTCCCAATCAGGAGCAGGCGGCGAACGAACTCGTGCGCGTGTGCAGGCCGGGCGGAAAGATCGGACTCGCGAACTGGACGCCGGACAGTTTCATCGGACAGGTGTTCAAGACGATTGGCAAATACATCCCGCCCCCTGCCGGCGTGAAGTCGCCCGCGCTGTGGGGCACTCAGGCGCGCCTCGACGAACTGCTGCGCAGCCACGCCACGCGCATCGAGGCGACGAGCCGCGAGTTCGTCTTTCGCTACCGCTCTCCCTCGCATTTCGTCGAAGTATTCCGCACTTACTACGGCCCGATGAACAAGGCGTTCGCCGCGCTCGAAGGCGAGCGGCAGGCCGCGTTTCTAGGTGATCTGATGGCGCTCATCGAGGACCGCAATCGTTCCGGTGATCGAACGCTCGTATTGCCCAGCGAGTATCTTGAAGTCGTGGTGGAACGAAAATGATCCGATTCGAACCTATGGTCGGCGCAGCGTTGGATGTCGGGTTGCGCCTGCGGTCTCTGGTCTGCTTTGCGGCGCTTCGTTACGGCTCGGTGCTTTTTACTTTGCCTTTGCTGTCGTCCGTGTGCTTCTTCGCATTTCGATTCGCGTTGTCGACCCTCGGAGGACCCGCATGAAGTTCGTCCATCTGTGTTCTCGTTCGAGGTCTTCCATAGCCACCGGTGAAGCAAGCGTCGATCTGCATGTTCTCAACTTCGTAGGTGAATCAAAAGTATGAATAGCCTTATCCCATTCGAGCACGTTTCGGCTCCGTCGACGGTAATCGCCCTGCATTGTTCCGGCTCAGGCGCGGCGCAATGGCGCAAGCTGTGCGAAACGCTCCCCGCCTGCGTGGCGTTCGTCGCGCCTGAGCACTATGGTTGCGAGGGCACGGGGCCGTGGAGCGGCGAGCATGCGTTCACACTCGCCGACGAGGCCGAGAGGACCATCGACATCATCGATGCCACGAGCGGCAAGGTGCATCTCGTCGGGCATTCGTACGGCGGCGGCGTGGCGCTACGAGCGGCAGTGGTACGGCCGGACCGCATCGCGAGCCTGTCGCTTTACGAGCCGTCCGCGTTTCATCTACTAAAGACGATGGGCGCTCACGGAGCGCATGCGCTGGCGGAAATCATCGCGATTTCGAAGCGCACCGCGGATAGCGTGAGCTGCGGCGATTATCGGGGAGCCGCTAGCTCGTTTGTCGACTATTGGGGCGGCCGGGGCGCATGGGAGGCGCTTCGGCCTTCGGCAAAGGCTGCGCTTACTCGCTGGGCGCCGAAGGCGCCGCTCGATTTCCGCGCGCTGCTTGACGAGCCCACGTCACCGGGAGCGTACTCTGGCCTGCGCGTACCCGTATTGGTCATGCGCGGCGAACACGCGCCACTGCCTTCGCGAGCGATAGCTGAGCGTTTGCCGATGATGCTCCCTTCGGCTCGACTCGCAATAGTCAAGGGGGCAGGCCACATGGGACCGATGACGCACACTGACGAGGTCAACGCCGCGATAACCCGACACATTCTGACGGCGGAGTCGGACAGTTGCTTGAAGGAGTTGGCATATTCTCAGACGGCCACCGTGTTGGCGGTCGACCGTCGTACTTGCTGAAGTTGCTCGCGCGACCGGATCCGGTCGTAGCCTCAGGAGTTGCCGACTATCCGTCCGCGAAGAACTGTTCCAAAAGCGCCGAGGACCTAGCTAGGGAAACCGTGAGTATTCGAAACCTCGTCCAATGTTATCATCGTCAACACTGAGATTCGAAAAAGCCTGGATGAACGCCGGCCATCCTCACAGTCGGACAAATCGACGATTCATCCACGGATGCGATGGACCTCAGTCTGTCGATGTTGATATCGAGCCCTAATCGGGTGCTTTTCAAGAGAGAGGAAGCGAAATGGCAAAAGGATATTGGGTAGCAGCGTACCGGGCGATTCATGACACAGACAAGCTCGCGGCGTACGGCGCCCTTGCGGGGCCGGTGGTCAAAGCTGCGGGCGGAAAGTTTCTACTGCGAGGCGGCGAGGTCGTGGCCTTCGAAGCGGGCCTGAAAGAACGGACCGTCGTGGTTGAGTTTCCCAGTTTCGAGCAGGCGCTCGCGGCGTATCAGAGCAAGGATTATCAGGATGTTTTGGCCGTGCTGGGGGACGGCGCCGAAAGGGATGCGCGCATCGTCGCAGGCGTCGACGATTGAGGCATATATGAAGCCACAAGGCGGCCCGCGCCGTACCCCAGCGCGGGCGCTATTTTAAACGCGCTGAAGACATGGCTTTCTCTGTCAGCGACAAGCAAGGACTCAAACGGTCACGCCCTGTCAGGCTCGTGCAGTCGCCTCGAGCAGTTTTTGCAAGCTCGCTGGTCCCGTTGCAATTGCCTGAAGGAACATCGTGATAGAGAAGTGAACCATCGGACCGACACCTACGGGGACATCCGATCTCGGGACACGACTGCTGAGGATGAGCGTTGCCAGTCCGTGCTCCATCGCCCACGCACCGTGACTCACGAATGGGAGCGATTCCGCTGTCCATCCGCATTCCATGGCATAAGTCGCGATTGCCCCGGCGAAGTCCGCAAACCCCGCGTTTGCTGCCTGCGTCAACTCAGGGTAGGCGTCACGATCGATGATGCGCGGACCAACCATCAGAGCGAATACCCCCTTGTGTGCATCGGCGAACTGCACGTAAGCATTCATCATCCGATAGGCGATGGTGAGTGAATCGCCTCCAGTGCTGATAATCCGGCGACGGATGCTGGCTAGCTCTCGAAATCCGTCAGCTGCGAGCGCAGCGAGAAATTCGGCCTTGTCGGAAAAGTGTCGAACGGACGCGGCCGACGATACCCCCACCGCTTTCGCCAGGCGACGAAGACTCAACTCATTCGGTCCGAGCGTTTCGAGTTCGGATCGACCTTGTGAAATGAGGGCGTTGCGCAGATCACCGTGATGATATGCATTGCTGGCGGCGCGTGATGCTTCTGAAGACATCAGTGGTTCTCTCGGGAATGCTCAGTTGCTGAGGCGGTTCGGCGGGCAAACTTTGCCTGATTTTATCAAACCGGACAATCGAGCAAGCCGGTGGTTGGTTCGCTCCTGACTTGCTGGAAAACCCGAATACCGCGCACAGGTGTCGATGTTATCATCGGTCACATTGATGTTATCGATGCAAACATAGTGCGACGAAGGAGGTTCGTATGAACAATGAGATTCTTGCGGTGGAAGTGAGAGGAAACGTCACCGTCCTTACGATGCGCCACGCGCCGCACAATCTGATGGGCCCGACGATGTACCGGGAGCTGCGTGGAGCCTTTGCTGAAGCGGTGGAGGGCGGGTCGCGGGCAATCCTGCTGCGCAGCGCGCTACGTCACTTCTCGGCGGGCGCCGAAGTGAATCTGTTTCCTGAGCGCATCACGAAAGAGGGTAAGGGCCTGATGGACCCGGTCGAAACCTTGCGTGCCTTCGAGACGCTGCCCATCCCTATCGTCGTGGCGGTCAACGGCGTTTGCCTGGGCGGTGGTTTCGAGGTAGTGCTGGCGTGTGACTACAGCGTGGTGGGAGAGTCGGCGAAGATCGGCTCAGTAGAGGTTGCGCTCGGATTGCATCCGCTGCTTGGCGGGATCCAGCGGCAGGTAATGCGAGCGGGTCCGGCCCGGGCGAAGGAACTTGCAATGCTCGGCCGCCGCTACGACGCCGCAACGCTCGAACGTTGGGGGCTCGTGAATCTGGTCGTGCCCGACGACAAGCTCGATGACGTCTCTTTCTCGATAGCGGAAGAGTTGGCAAACGGGCCGACCGTCGCCCATGCAGCAACGAAGCGACTCGTGTCGATTGCGCTCAATGAAGGCGTCGAGGCCGCAGACCATGCCATGTTCGAGGTGCAGAAACAGATGTGGGCGTCGGCGGACTTGAAGCGCGGCCTCGACTCGTTCTTCACCAGTGGTCCCGGTCTCGCGGTCTACGAGGGGAACTGACCATGATGGGTCCACTTTCAGGCATCAAAGTCGTCGACTTCTCGCGCGTGCTCGCCGGGCCGCTTTGCGCACGTACGCTTGCCGATCTCGGCGCGGAGGTGGTGAAGATCGAGCCGCCTCGCCCCGATGTGACGCGCTCGGCATTTCCCTTCGTGGATGGGATGTCGGGCTACTACGCGCAGCAAAACAGCGGCAAACGCAACGTTAGCATCGACCTCAACGTGCGACACGCGCGCGAACTGGCCCTGCTGTTATGCGACAGCGCCGACATCGTCGTGGAGAATTTCCGCGCCGGCACGCTCAAGACCTTTGGGCTGGACTATGAGTCGCTGAGCAAGCGCAATCCGCGGCTGATTTATGTGTCGATCACGGGTTATGGGCAACGAGGCCCGTGGGCATCACGCATGGCCTATGCGCCGACCGTGCAGGCAGAAGCCGGCTTCACCCATCGCACGCTGACGCACTTCGACCGCTTCGATGGCCGAACGCGCACCGATGCGCTATCGCACGCCGATGTGTATGCCGGACTGCAGGCCTCGATCGCCGTTCTCGCGGCCCTGCGCAAGCGAGAGGTGACGGGCCGAGGGCAGCACATCGACGTTGCGATGGCGGCGGTGCTGCTCTCCATCAACGAACGCGCGCATATCGATATCGAGGACGTCGATCTAGGCGCGGAGCCGGGCGCGTTGGGCGCGGCCGAAGGCTCGCATTTTGTCGGGCCGGGTGGAGAGGAGTTCGTGGCTGCGCAAAGCATCGTCGGCAGCATGACGTTTCCGAACTATCTGCGCGCAATGCGCCGTCCCGACTTGCGGCGGGATCCGCGCTTCGCCACGGCGCAGCAACGCCTCGAAAACTATGACGCTTTGCATTCGATCATCCAGACATGGATGTTCTCGTTCCGGGATCTCGCGTCACTCGATGCCCAACTTGACGAAGCGAAGATCGCGATTGGACAGATCCGGACTTTGAAGGAGTTGGCCAGTACCGAATGGGCGCAGCAATGGGGCGCGGTTCAGGAGATATCCGACCGGCGCGGCGGCACGTACAAGCTGCACGGTTACCCGTGGCACTTTTCGGCCGACACGCTCGGGCAGCGAGCCGCGCCCGCGTATCGCGGTGAGCACAACGTCGAAGTGTTTCGCGAAGCGGGTCTGTCTGACAAGGAAATTCAGCACGCGATTTCGAGCGGCATGTTGTTGAGCGCCGTGCCGGCGACCGCTGCGACTACTCTCGGCGATTCTGTGGAGTCGAACCGGAGCGACGCTTCAAAAGACTGATCTGTCATTGCGCGGGAAACCTGTCCGAAGCCTGCCAGTGCAAACGCATTTCATGGAGAACCTCATGCCGTACCAGACCATCAATCCCGCTACAGGCGAGTTGCTCGCCGCCTACGACGACATATCCAATCAGTTACTCGAAGCAAAGCTTGCTGCAGCGCATCGCGCTTTCGAGACCGATTGGCGCCGTCGTCCGGTCAGCGAACGGGCCAGCATCGTGTCGCGCGCGGCAACGTTGTTGCGGGAGAATGCCGATGAATACGCGAGCTATCTGACGCTCGAAATGGGCAAACGCAGCGCCGAAGCGCGCAAGGAAGTGGAATCATCGGCAAGTATTCTTGAGTATTACGCAAAGCATGCGCAAGCGTATCTACAACCTCGCCCCCTCGCGGAAGCGCCCGGCGCGGCCGTCCATACCGAGCCGCTCGGCGTGCTGTTCGGCATCGAGCCTTGGAACTTTCCGTACTACCAGATTGCGCGAGTGGCCGGTCCGCAACTGATGGTGGGCAACGTGCTGTTGCTCAAGCACGCTGAAAGCGTGCCGCAATCGGCGTTGGCATTCGCGCGCTTGTTCGAGCGAGCGGGTGCGCCCGAAGGCGTGTATACGAATTTGTTCATCTCCATCGAACAGGCCGGCCGTGTCATCGACGACCGGCGCGTGCAGGGCGTAACCCTGACCGGCAGCGAGCGCGCAGGCGCCGCTGTCGCCGAGCGCGCCGGCCGCAATCTGAAGAAGGTCGTGCTCGAACTGGGCGGTAGCGATCCGTTCATTGTGCTCGAGGATGCGCCGCTCGACTGGGCGATTCAGAGCGCGGTCGCGGGCCGCATGCTCAATGCCGGTCAATGCTGCGTGGGTTCCAAGCGCATCATCGTGGTCGGCAAGGCGCGTGGCGAAGCGTTCCTCGAAGGTTTCGCGCAACGGATGGCAGCGCTCGAGACCGGCGACCCGGCCGATCCGGCAACGGCCGTCGCCCCGCTCGCATCCGAGCGCGCGCTGAATCTGCTGCTGGATCAGATCGATCGCGCGACTACGCATGGCGCGCGCATCGTGTGTGGCGGCAAGCGCGTCGAGCGTCCGGGCTTCTATTTGCAACCGACTATCCTGACCGGTATCACACTGAAAAATCCCGTGTTCGCGGAGGAATTCTTCGGGCCGGTGGCAGCGTTCCACATCGTCGAGGATGAAGCAGCCGCGATCGAGCTCGCCAATGGCACGCCGTACGGTCTCGGCGCGTCGGTATTCACAGCGGATACCGAACGCGGCGAGCGCGTCGCTGCGCAGATCGACAGCGGCATGGTGTTCGTGAATCAGCCGTTCGGCACGTCGGCGGAATTGCCGTTCGGTGGAGTCAAGCGATCAGGTTTTGGCCGGGAGCTTTCTCTGTTGGGCTTCGACGAGTTCGTCAACAAGAAGCTGATCAAGGTTGCGCCCGTCGGCGCTGCACCGTTTGGTCCCGTGCGGGCTGCCTGACTGTCCGCGAGGCTTGCGATCGCAACGCTCATTCATATCTTCATTGAACGACACCATGACAAGCAAGACGATCATCAGTTGTGCACTCACTGGAAGCGACGATACGCCTCGACTGAGCGCTGCAGTGCCCGTCACGCCGAAGCAAATCGCCGACGAGGCCATCGCTGCATGCGAAGCAGGTGCGAGCATCGCTCACATTCATGTTCGTGACCCCAAGACGGGGGCTCCAAGCACTGAGCTATCGCTTTACAGAGAGGTCGTTACGCGCATCCGCGACAGCGGGTGCCCGATATTGATCAATCTGACAACCGGTCCCGGCGCGCGTTTCGTTCCCAGCGATGAGGACCCGAACCGGGGAAGTGAATTGAGTACGATGATGACGCCCGAAGCACGCGTCCAGCATGTGCTCGAATTGCGTCCGGAAATTTGCACCCTGGACGTGGCGACCATGAACTTCGGCAATCGCGCATTCGTCAACGTACCGGACCATCTCGTCAAGATGGCAACTTTGATCGAAGCAGCAGGCGTGAAGCCGGAAATCGAGGTATTCGATCTCGGGCACGTGCGTCTGGCGCGCCACCTGATCGAGACGCAGGGTAT
>Ga0160447_100261_pt1 | contig 28457 bp, 26 predicted proteins | sample HID1973K_E1MG_FD_108222 | JGI IMG/M metagenome (GOLD analysis project Ga0160447, IMG submission 108222) | Enriched mosquito-associated microbial communities from UW Madison campus, WI, USA - HID1973K_E1 MG | ecosystem: Host-associated > Arthropoda: Insects > Digestive system > Unclassified ...
CGTGTTCATGGGGTGTCTCCTGTGACTGTGTTTTGGTCGGCGTGAATCAGTGCGCGGTACGTGCCGCGATGAGCTTGCAGGCATGCGGAGGCAACTCCGCGAAGATGGGCATGCCAACCCGCAGGTCCGGTGTTTCGCGCGGGGTCGTGGCGGCGGTGAGCGTGAAGCCGGCGCAATCGATGGTGGCTTCGAGCGACGAGCCGACATCGCGGATGAACGCCACTTTGCCGGCCAGCACATTCGGTCCCGGATTGGCCATGACCGAGCGCATCGATACGTCTTCGGGGCGAATCAGCAAGCGGACATCACCGGTCGCGCCGCCTGCGCGCAGCGCGCCGTCGACGATGATCTGCTGGCCGCCCGGGAGCGCGATGCGATCCGTGCCGTCGAGCGTGACGGGCAGGATGTTGCCGAGACCGATGAAATCGGCGACGAACTCACTGACGGGATTGCGATAGATGTCGAGCGGCTTGCCGACCTGCGCGATGCGTCCTTTTTCCATCACGACGATTTCGTCGGCCATCGTCATGGCTTCGCGCTGGTCATGCGTCACCATGATCGTCGTGATGCCGAGGCGTTGCTGCAGCAGGCGGATTTCAACCTGCATCGCTTCGCGCAGCTTCGCGTCGAGCGCGGAGAGCGGTTCGTCGAGCAGCAACAGCTTCGGCGACGACGCGATCGCGCGCGCGATGGCCACGCGCTGGCGCTGCCCCCCCGAGAGCCGCGAGATCGGCCGGTCCGCCATGTGCGGCAACTGGATCAGTTCGAGCAGCTCGGCGACCCGCGCCGCCTGCGCGTCCTTCGCGACGCGGCGCAGCCGCAGCGGATAGGCGATGTTCTGCGCCACCGTCATGTGAGGAAAGAGCGCGAGCGACTGGAACACCATGCCGAAATCGCGCTGGTTCGCCGGCACGTGCGTCAGATCGCGCCCGGCAAATGCGACGGTTCCGGACGTCGCCGTTTCGAGGCCCGCGATGATCCGCAACAGCGTCGTCTTCCCGCAGCCGGAGGGTCCGAGAAAGCACACGAGCTTGCCGTCGGGCACGGCGAGATCGACGTGGTCGACTGCATATGCGGTGTGAAAGCGCTTCGTCACCGCCTGAAGTGTCAGATGAGTCATGAGGGTTCCCTTTCATAGCGCGACTTCACAGCGCGACGCCAGCGTCGCCGACCAGTTTTTCGAGCAGCCAGATCAACGCGAAATCGATGAGCACGATGACGACCGCGAACGAGAACACGGTCGGATCGAGCGAGGACACGGTGCGGCTGTACAGCCAGATCGGCAGCGTCATCGTATCGATGCCGTACAGAAAGAACGTCACCGTGAATTCGTTGAACGAGATGATGAAGGCGAACAGCATGCCGGCCAGAATGCCTGGCCGCATGAGCGGCAGAACCACATCGACGATCGCGCGGCGCGGGCTCGCGCCCATCAGGCACGCGGCTTCCTCGAACTCGGGGCCGATCGATGCGACCGACGCGGCGCAGTTCTTCACCGTGAACGGCAAGGCGAGAATCACGTGCGCGATGATGAGCCGGAAGATGCCGAGCTCGACGGGCAGCACGTTGAACACGAGCAGCAGCGAGAGCCCGAGCATCACGAGCGGATAGACGAGCGGCAGCGCGACGAGCTGTTCGATCACGGCCTTGCCGCGAAAGCGGTAGCGTGAGAGCGCGTAGGCGGCGGGCACCGAGACCGCGGTGGCGAGCAGCATCGTCGAGATCGCGACGATGAAGCTCGTCGTCAGGGCGGTGCCCATCGAGAGCACATCGCTGGCGTCGGGCGACAGGAACGTGTGCCACGCGGCGTGATACCAGCGCAGTCCGAAGCTCTGCGGCGGGAATTCGAGCGTGTCCGACGTGCCGAACGACATCGTGATCATCGTCAGGATCGGCAATGCCGCGAGAAACAGCACGATGGTCGCGAGCAGGCTGGTCGCGCGGCTCAGCCGTCCCGGCATGATCGCGGAGAGGCGCAGGGTACTCATGAGCAAGACTCCTCCGTGCGTTGCATGCCGCGCACGAGCCGTTGCGAGACCGACATGACGACGAGCGTCGCCACCATCAGCACCACGCCGGATGCCGACGCCGCCGGCCAGTTCAGGAGCGGCGCGACCTGATCGTGCACCAGCACGGCGAGCATGGGCACGCGCCGCCCGCCGAGCAGCAGCGGCACGGCGAACGCGCTCGCGTTGTAAGCGAAGACCAGCAGGGCGCCGGACACGAGGCCGGGCATCGCGAGCGGCAGCACGATGTGGCGCAGGGTCTGCCCGCGGCTTGCGCCGAGCGTCGCGGCTGCTTCCTCGTAGGAGCGCGAGATGGCGCGCATCGCGCTCGCGAGCGGCAGCACGGCGAGCGGAAACGCGGTCTGGATCAGGCCGAGCAGCACGCCGTTCTCACGGTAGAGCCACTGCAGCGGGCGCTGCACGAGACCGGCGGCAAGCAACGCATGATTGAGCATGCCCGCCGGTCCCAGCATCACCAGCCAGCCGTAGCCCTGCAGCAGCAGGTTGACGAGCAGCGGCAGGAGCACGCCTGCAAGGAGCAGCCGGCGCGCGAGCCGCGACTCCGTGCGCGCCATGGCAAGCGCGACAGGAATCGCGAGCAGCACCGCGCAGATCATGCTTTGGAACGCGAGCTTCAGCGTGAGCCAGAGCGAACGCAGGAAGTATGAATCGGCGAGGTCCGCGTAGTTGCGCAGCGTGAACGCATGCCACTCGTTCCCCGACACGCCGATGCTCATGCGCAGCACCGTGAGCGAAGCCGCGATGAGCACGGCGAGAAACGCCAGGATCGGCGCGAGCAGCACCCAGGGCGGCACCCTTGGCAATGCGGGAGCCGCCGGCTGCCCGACGGCTTCGTCTGCCATTGCGCCTGTCCTGCGACGGAAAAGAAGTGCGGACATGGATGTCAGGCCGAGAAGATTTCCGTGTAGCGCTTGATCCAGGCCGGCTGCACCGCCGCCAGCGCCTTGTCGTCGTGCAACACGGCGCTCTCGGCGATCTGTTGGGCAGACGGCACGAACGCGCGGCTTTCGGCGGGAATCACCGCCTTCGAGTTCACCGGACCGTTCAGCACGTCGGCGGCCATGCGGCCTTGCACGCCGGCGTCGAGAGAATGGTTGATGAACGCGTGGATCAGGTCGATATCGCCCGGATGCGCCTTCGGGATGACCGTGAACATCAGTTGTGTCGCGAAGCCTTCCTTCATGCCATACGTGACGGCCATCTTGTACTCGGGCTTGCGCAGCTGATTGGGGAAGAACGCCGGCGAATAAATGCCGCCGATATCCAGCGATCCGGTGCGAAACAGATCGGCCACCTGATTCGGGTTCTCGCCGAGCGTGAGCACGCGGTCCTTCAGTTGCGCGAGCTTCTTGAAGCCCGGTTCGATGTTCTGCTGCGAGCCTCCGGCCATCTTGGCGGCGATGATCGCGAGATCGACCGCTTCAGCCCACTCCGGCGGCGGCAGGAAGATCCGGCCTGCATACTTCGGATCCCAGAGCGCCTCGTAGCTCGACGGCGCCGTCTTGACCGAGGCCGTGCTGTAGAAGAGGCCGTCCGACCACAGCAGATAACCGATCCCGAAACCATTGGCGCCGGTACGGTACTGCGCGCCGACGTCCTTCAGGTTCGGCAGCTTGTTCAGATCGGGCTTCATGAGAAGGCCGGCGTCCGCGAGGCCCGAAGCGCCCACGCCCGCGAGCGTGATCACGTCGTAGGTCGGCCTGTCGCCGGCCGCCTTCACTTTCGCCACCATGCCGGACGTGCCGTCGGCGCGGTCCGCGATGACCTGCGCGCCGGTCTTCTGACTAAAGGTCGCGGCGATGTTGCGCAATGCCGCCGCGCCGGTGTCGTCGGACCACGTCAAGAGGCGCAGCGTCTTGCCGGCAAAGCTCTTTTCCTGCGCCTTCGCCGTGCTGATGAACGGCATCGGCAGGCTCGATGCGGCGAGTGCCGCGCCGATGGTCTTGATGGCCTGCCTTCTGCCTCGTTTGATGTCTTGCATGGCTCACTCCTCGCGAAAACGGTGCAGCGGTCGGTCAATGCGGTGGGTCGATCAACAACGGCTTCGGTGAGAACACTCTAGGGATGCCAAATTTCGGCAACAATCGAATTCTCGGCATGGTTGCCATGAGCCGAACGCATGGCTCAAGCTTCGAAAAGCCTTTCAAACGGGATCGGCCGCGCTCAGGATCTGTTTGACTTCCTGGAATGCCGCGAGCCCGAACGGCCCCAGTTCGCGGCCGATGCTGCTTTTCTTGTAGCCGCCCCAGGACGTCTGAGGGAAGATCAGTTGCGGTGAATTGATCCAGACGACGCCGGCCTGCAGCGCGCCGGCCACGCGCTGGCCGCGTGGCCCGTCGCGCGTGACGACGGTTGCGACCAGGCCGAACTCGGTATCGTTGGCCGTGGCGATCGCATCGTCTTCCGTATCGAAGCTGTGCACGCACAGCACGGGTCCGAATATTTCTTCGCGCCATATTGCGCTGTCGGTGGGAAGATCGACGAACATGGTTGGCTGAACGAAATAGCCTGCGCCTTCCGGCGCTTCGCCCTGGACCACGAGACTCGCACCATCCGCCTTGCCCCGCGCGATGAAACGTTGCACGCGTTCGTACTGCGCGCGGTTCGTGAGCGGCCCCATCTGCACGCCGGAGGCGAACGGATCGCCGACGACGGTTCGCGCCACGCGGTCGGCGAGGCGCGCGATCAGCGCCTCCGCGAGCGGCCGCTCGACAAGCACCCGCGACGTGGCCGAGCACATCTGTCCGGCATTGAAGAACGCGCCGCCCGTGACGAGATCGACGGCGAGATCGAGGTCGGCGTCCGCGAACACGACGATCGACGACTTGCCGCCCAGTTCGAGGCTCACGCCCTTGATGGATTGCGCCGCCGCTTTCATGACCTGCTCGCCGACCGCCGTGCTGCCGGTGAACGACACCTTCGACACGAGCGGATGCGTCGTGAGCGCGGCACCGACCTCCGCGCCGGTGCCCGTCACGACGTTGAATACGCCGGGCGGCAGACCCGCGCGCTCGACGATCGCGGCCAGCTCCAGCTCCGGCAAGGGGGTGAATTCGGACGGCTTCAGCACGACGGTGCATCCCGCGGCGAGCGCGGGGGCGAGCTTCCACGCTGTCGTGACCATGGGGAAGTTCCACGGCACGATCAGGGCGACCACGCCCGTGGGTTCACGACGGATCACGGCGCGATGATCGCTGCTCGGAATCGCGATCTCTTCTTCGGCTGCGTCCAGCGTGTCGGCGAGTTCAGCGTAGTAGTCGAAGGTCGCGACCACGTCGCCGACGTCGATGCGCGATTCGGCAATCGGCTTGCCGTTGTTGAGCGACTGAAGCGCGGCGAGATGCTCGCCCTGCGCCTCCACGCCGCGCGCAATCGCACGCAGAAAGCCGGCGCGCTGTGCGCCCGATGTCTGCTTCCAGGCGCGAAATGCACGCGATGCCGCGCGCACGGCGCAATCGACATCGGCGGGGCCGCCGACTTCCACTTCGACGATCGTTTCTTCCGTCGACGGATTGACGACGGCCAAACGCCGCCGCGTCTCGGGCGCGCACCAGCGGCCATCGATGAAGAGTTGCGTGCACAGCGGGACATCGAAAAGAGGGCGTGTCTGCGCGCTCATGACGGCACCCGCGCAAACCAGTCGGCTTCGCGAACCTCGATCACGGTCGGGAGCTCGCGCGATATCGCTTTCCGCAATTGCGTGTCGAGCGCCTGTGGATCGTCGGCGCGCGCAGCCTCGCATCCGAAGGCTTTCGCCAGCGCGATGAAGTCGGGCGTGTAGATATCGACGCCAACAGGCGAGATATCTCGCTGGTCCATGTATTTCCGGATCTCGCCGTAGCCGAAGTTGTTCCAGAGCAGCACGATGACGGGCACGCGCGCTTCCACCGCGCTCGCCAGTTCCGGCAGCGTGAACTGCAGGCCGCCGTCGCCGATCAGACACACGACCGGCCGCTCGCGCGCGGCAAGCTTCGCGCCGATCGCGGCGGGCAGCCCGTATCCGAGCGTGCCGTAGCCGGTGGACGAGTTGAACCATGAGCGCGGGGCCGGCGCATCGTGAAGAAAATTGCCCGCGTAGACCGGGCTCGTCGAATCGCCTGCGATGATGACGCCGGGCAGCGCGTCGACGATCGTGTCGATCAGGCGCTGCTGCGATCGCATCGCGGCGTCGCAGCCGGCGAAGATGGCCTCGCGCACCGCCGTCACGCGCGCCGCGCCCCAGTCGGGCGATGCGGGACGCACCGGTCGCTCGTGCAGTCTCGTCGACAGTGCGCTCAGCGTCTCGCGCGAGTCGCCGACGATCGCCACGTCCGGTTGCGCATTGCGCATGACCTGCTGCGCATCGATATCGATGCGGATGAGTTGTCCGTCGATCGCGAACCCGCCATCGAAAAGCACGTCGTAGTCGGTTTCGCCCAGTTCGGTGCCGACCGCGAGCACGACGTCGGCTTCGCGAATCATCACGCGGGTCGGCGGCAGCGACTGTGTCGAGCCGATGAGAAGCGGCTCTGCGCACGGCAGAAGTCCTTTCGCGTTGGTGGTGAGCGCGACGGGCGCCTGCAGCCGCTCGGCCAGTTCGCGCAATTCGACCGCTGCGTGCGCCGCGCCGCCGCCGGCGAGAATCAGCGGGCGGCGGGCATCGGCGAGCAGTTCGACGGCAGCGGCGAGCGCGGCGGGATGCGCGGTGGGCTTCGCCGCGCGCACAGCGGACGCCGCCTTCATCGCGTTCGCCGGGGACACGATGACATCGAGCGGAATCTCGATATGCACGGGCCGTGGCCGCGCGCTCTCGAACACCGCGAACGCGCGAGCCAGCACCTGAGGCAACTCGGCGGCATCCAGCAGGGTGTGGGAGAACGCGGCGAGTCCGTCGAATACTTGGCGCTGCGAAGGAAGCTCATGCAGGCGACCGTCGCCGTTGCCGAGGTGGTTGCGTGCATTGACGCTCGATATCACGAGCATCGGAATGGAGTCGGCATAGGCTTGCGCCATCGCGGTCGCGATGTTGGTCATGCCCGGCCCGGTGATGATGAAGCACACGCCGGGCTTGCCCGTGACACGCGCGTAGCCGTCGGCCATGAAGCCCGCGCCTTGTTCGTGACGAGGCGTCACGTGCCGCATCGACGAGTGCGCAAGCCCGCGATAGAGCTCCACGGTGTGCACGCCCGGGATGCCGAAGACGTACTCGACGCCGTAGTTTTCGAGCAATGTGACGAGCGTTTCGCCACAGGTTCGAAGGCATGAGTCGAAGTGCTTGCTGGATTCGCGAAGGTTCATCGGTCGTCGCATTCCTGGTTGGTTTGAGCACGGACGCGGTCGGGGTGCACGAGTGAACAGTGCGCGCTGGCGGCGGCCGGGGTGGAATCATTCTCGACGCGGCCCGGTCGTGGCGACAATCGAAAAGATCTCATGGGGCGCATGACTTCCCTGCATGAGGCCGGGAAGACCCGCATGCACGGAGCCAATGCGGGAAAGGAACGAACGATGTCCGAATCAGAATGGCGCGATGCTGCATACTTTGGCATCGCACCGCCGGGAACATCGACATGGCTAACGACCTTGCACGATCATGGCTGACGTTGAGCGCGCCCGTGGCCGCCGCGCGGGTCGCGGGCCGCCCCATCGTGGCGCTGGAATCGACCATCATCGCCCACGGCATGCCATACCCCGAGAACATCCGGACCGCGCGCGAAGTAGAGGCGCTGATTCGGGATGCCGGCGCCGAGCCCGCGACGATCGCCGTGATCGGCGGGCGAATCCGCATCGGCGTGACGGACGGCGAGCTGGAACTGCTCGGCCGTTCGGACCGCGTGCACAAGGTCAGCCGCCGCGACCTGCCGGCCGTGCTGGTCAGCGGCGAGCCTGGGGCCACGACGGTTGCCGGCACGATGATATGTGCCGCACTGGCCGGTATCGAGGTATTCGTCACCGGCGGCATTGGCGGCGTGCACCGGGGCGCGCAGGAAACGTTCGATATCTCGGCCGATCTGCAGGAGCTGGCGAAGACCTCGGTGGCGGTAGTCTGCGCCGGCGCGAAGTCCATCCTGGACATCGGGCTCACGCTGGAATACCTGGAGACGCACGGCGTGCCGGTGCTCAGTTGCGAGCAGGACAATTTCGCGGCGTTCTACACGCGCGACAGCGGCTTTCGCGCGGACTTCAGGCTGGACGACGCGGCGCAGCAGGCACGCTTCATCCGCGCCAAGTGGGACCTGGGACTCGCCGGGGGTGTCGTATTGAGCACGCCGGTGCCGAAAGCGTCGGAGATGGCGGTCGAAGAGATCGACGCTCTGACGCGGCAGGCGCTCGTCGCGGCGACGGAGCGAGGCATCACCGGCAAGGCGCTGACCCCCTTCTTGCTGGCTCGCATCCACGCGCTGACGGGCGGGCGCAGTCTGGCGACGAACATCGCGATCGTGAAACACAATGCCGAGGTGGGGGCGAGATTGGCGTTGGCGCTGGCGCATGCGGAGCGCGGGGCAGGCCAGGCCTGATGGCCGTGTTCGACGCAAAGGAGAGTGGATATGGAAACAGAGCAGCGCTCGAGCCCGCACATTCCGGCAATCGCGCCGGCGCGAACCGCGCTCATCGTCATGCATTACCAGACCGATATTCTCGGGCTGTTTCCATCGGTCGCGCCGGCACTGATCGTCAATACGCGCAAGCTATGCGACGCGGCGCGGGCGAGCGGCGTCGGCGTTTATTTCGCCAATCTCCGGTTCAGTCCGGGCTATCCGGAAGTCAGCCCATCGAACAAGAACGGGCAGGGAATCAAACGGCTGGGTCTTTTCACCGACGACGGTATCGCGCCGGAGCTCGGCCAGCGCGACGATGAACCACTCGTCATCGCGCACCGGGCCAGCGTGTTCTTCGGCACCGGTCTCGCGGAACGGCTCGCTGCACGAGGCGTCGATTCGCTGATCATGGCCGGTATTGCGTCGACCGGGGTCGTGTTGTCGTCGGTTGCGTATGCGAGTGATGCGGACTTTCGCCTGTACACGGTCAAGGATTGTTGTTACGACCCGGATCAGGTGGTGCATGACCATCTGTTTTCCACCGCGTTCGATTCGCGTACGACTGTGTTGTCGCTCGCGGATGCCTTGGTGCTGCTCGCGTAGAGCGTGATGGGCTGAAGGACCACTTTCGAAAAAGCGGTCCCGGCAATCTACTGAAAGATGAATCCGTCAGTTAGCATAGTAATTGCTGTAATCAATCGCGAACTCGCCATGACGCTCGCAGGACAGAGCGAAGCCGCGCGCGGTTTGGTTTCACAGTTAGCGTTGTAGCGATGCAAAACACATAAAGACCATACTCAAAGGAAAGAGCACGAACGAGAGTCTCGCGAACTGGGCCGTTCGTGAAGCGAGCGACTCTGGCATCTCGATCGCGTCAAGCGGCTTATGTGAAGCTCTCGACCGGCGCGCAAGGCGTCTACTTTTCGTACACGAAGGGCGATGGCACGCGAAGTGTGACGTATAACGCAGCGAACCTCGCGGCGCTCATCAAGCAGCGTCAGCAGCAGCTAAACAATGCTTGCCGCGCTCGCGCGCCGATTCGCTCCATGCACCGATAGCTCTCTATCTCAAGAGGCTAACGCGATCAAAGGCAAAGACAAACTTCGGCGCAATCGCGCTGCCTCGCTCGGCCGTGCCGTATCCGGTCAAGCAGCCTTTTGAATCCGGCACAAATCGCCCGGAGAAAACGACTCGCTGTCCGCGCGAAAGCTTTGCGACCGAATCGAACAGCCGCGTTCCCCGCTGAATCTTCGACCCGGCGTCCTGCAACTCGCCGTTCGTGCCCAGCGTCAGATTGGGCGCAATCCTGATTTCAAACCGCGCTTCGTTGGCAAGATATGTATCGATACGTTCGACCGTACCGCTCCAATTGCGAGCCTCCTTCGGCATGTTGCACAGCGAGGTGTCGCGTGCGGGTCCAATCGACTCGTGCTGGACATCATTCTCGGCGTCATCCCAGCGCTGTGCTTGATGATTCACGACAGCAATGAGCGCGGCCTCGTCTTTTGGTCGCATGTCGCCCGTCTTGGGGCAGGCAAGCGCGCCGATGCAAATCAGCGCGAAGCTTGCTACCGCAAGCGAGAGAGTGTTTCGGTTCATGATGCGTAACGCGAGAAAAGTCGCGAAGTATAGGTTTATCGCGACACAACTCTGCTAGGCGCGCTCCGATATCCCTCTCAACTCGGAATGGTGGAAGGTCCGCAAATCCTCGGCTTGGACGGCGAGGCGATGGAGACGCGTTCGCGCACGTCGATGCTCGCGGGGGCGGGCTTCGCCGTATGACGCAGCGGACGTAACCGACCCGCATCTCGCGGCCTGGCTGCCTTCGTTTGGCTCTCCAGCTCCACGGCCAAACGGCGGGCGTCGGACTTGCCTACTTGCCGCCGGCGACTGCCCTCAAGCGCGCGTTGCTCGATGTGATCGATGTTTGTGCCAGTGGGATCTAGCGAAGCGCCGTGTCGATGCGCCGCGCTTCAATGCGGGCGAGCCGGAAGCCGTCACGCCGCACCGGCTTTTGCAACGCATTCGATTGTCAAGGTTCCGCGACGCCATCGCCGCCAAACGAGAACCGGCTTCCGCATGCCTGCGACACGCGCGAACTCGCTTCGACCAGGCGCGCGATAGCCATTTCCTTGATCGACGACACTTCCACGCTCGCGCCAATCAAGGTCAGACAGGCAACGGCTTCTTCCTGCACGTCCAGAATCGGCGCGCTTATGGCGGCGAGGCCGGGGATGAGCACGGACTCCGCCTCGTCATAACCACGCCGACGAACCGTTGCCAGACGATCGAGCAGATCTGACGGCGGCTTTTCGTGATTCTTCGATACGGCCAGTTCGATCAGATGGTCTCTTATCTGAGAGGGCATGAACGCGAGCATCGCGCGCCCCGTTGCCGAGTTGGTCAACTGGAATGTCGATCCGACTGACAGCGTCGTGATGAAGGGAACATAACTGCGTTCCCAACGGACGATGGTTGGACCGCGATCACCGAGCACATTGAGCAGTGTGGGGAGACCCGTGTCGGCGACCAGTTGCGGCATCGCTTCGCCGGCAAGCCGCAAAGGATCGAGGCGTCCGAGCGCGGACGCGCCGATGCGAATCGCAGCGGGGCCGAGATCGTAAAGTCCGGTGATTTCGTCCTGCACGGCCAGACCGCTCGCAGTGAGACTGGCGAGATAACGATGCGCAAGGCTGTTCGGCATGCCTGCCGCGCGCGCCAGTTCTCGCAACGGCGCAGCCTTCCCGGCTGTGACGAGCGCAAGCAGCATTTCCGTCGCCTTGTCCGCCGACTGGATGCGCCGTCGCCCGCCGCCACTGTCGGCGGACCCGGCAGACAATTCGTGCCTGGACGGCGTCGAAGTCTGCGTAGCTCGTCTTTTCGTTGTGGGCAATGCGGTGATTTCCTTGATCCGGATCGTCGATCGACGTGGGGATTCGCGCTCAGGCGGGCTGTTAACTCTACCACTCGCACCACGCTGTCCGGTCCGGTCAATGCCGCCCGCATTCGCCCCTTTCCTCGCGGAATGGCCGTTTTCCGCATTTCTTTTTGATTCGATTCAAACCTGTCGATCAGGGGGGAACGACCGGCCCACGGGCCTGCCGATCGTTATCCTATAGACAACGGGTTATCCCTATTTGCAACGTCAAATGACCGAGCTTACCGTTCGGCCAATGGGACTTCCCGCTCTTCGCAATACGGGAAGCGTCGATTCTGAAATCTGCAGCCTGAGAGAAATCGTGCTTGAAAAAAGAGAGTTTTATATCGATGGGCGCTGGGATGAACCCCGGACGGTGCGGGCGCTTCCCGTCGTCGATCCATCGACCGGACAGCCCTGCGCAGTCATTTCCGCCGGCGATGAAACCGACATCGATCGTGCGGTCGATGCGGCGCGCCGTGCCTTCACCGGCTGGTCGCGTACCACGCCGGTCGAGCGCCTCGCGCTGGTGGAGAAGCTCCTTGCGATCTACGAGCGTCGCGCGCCCGAGATGGCGGAGATGATCAGCCTGGAAATGGGCGCGCCCATCGACCTGGCCGCGCACGATCACGTCGGCGCTGGTGCGTTCCACATCGAAAATTTCATCGCCGCATTTCGTGACTTTCGATTCGAACGCCCGCTGGGAGCTCACGCTCCCGATGACCGCATCCTGATGGAGCCGATCGGCGTAGCGGGCCTCATCACGCCGTGGAACTGGCCGATGAACCAGGTCGCGCTGAAGGTCGTGCCCGCGTTGCTCGCGGGCTGCACCGCGGTGCTCAAGCCCTCGGAAATCGCCCCGTTGTCGTCGCTGCTTTTCGCGGAGTACATCGACGAAGCGGGCTTCCCGGGCGGTGTCTTCAATCTCGTCAATGGCGACGGCGCGCAAGCGGGCGCACGGCTCTCATCCCATCCGGATGTGGACATGATCAGCTTCACCGGTTCGACGCGCGCGGGCATCGCCATTTCGATCGCGGCGGCGCAGACCCTCAAGCGCGTGTCGCTCGAACTCGGCGGCAAAGGCGCGAATCTTGTCTTCGCAGACGCGGATGCCGGCGCAGTGAAGCGCGGTGTGCTCCATTGCTTCAAGAACACGGGACAAAGCTGCAACGCACCCACGCGCATGCTGGTCGAGCGGTCGATTTATGCGCGCGTGGTCGAGCAAGCGCGCGAGATCGCGCAAAGCGTGGCCGTCGATGTGGCTCATCAGCCGGGCAAGCATATGGGGCCGCTCGCATCCGAGGCGCAGTTCATGAAAGTGCAGGAGATGATCGAAAAGGGTATCGACGAAGGCGCGCGACTCGTGGCAGGCGGTCCCGGACGCCCACGCGGACAGGAGGCTGGTTACTTCGTTCGTCCGACTGTCTTCGCCGACGTGAGTAACCAGATGGCCATTGCCCGCGAGGAGATCTTCGGGCCGGTGCTCTCGATCATCCCGTTCGATAGCGAGGATGAAGCCATCGCCATTGCCAACGACACGCCCTACGGCCTCGCCAACTACGTGCAATCCACGGACGGCGAGAAGCGCAATCGCGTCGCCGCGCGGCTGCGCTCCGGCATGGTCGAGATGAACGGCAAACCGCGTGGAGCCGGATCGCCTTTCGGCGGCATCAAGGCATCGGGCCGTGCACGTGAGGGCGGCGTGTGGGGCATCGAGGAGTTTCTCGAGGTCAAGGCCGTCTCCGGCTGGGCGCACGCCTGAAGACTGCCCGCATCAACACGACTCAAGCAGGAGAGAACAGATGTCCAAAGCACTATCCGGTGTACGCGTGCTGGATCTGTCGCGCGTGCTCGCCGGACCCTGGGCGAGTCAGACGCTCGCGGATCTGGGAGCGGAAGTCATCAAGATCGAACGGCCCGGAAACGGCGATGACACGCGTGGCTGGGGACCGCCCTATCTGACGGACCCAGACGGTCGATCCACGGGCGAAGCCGCCTACTATCTCGCGGCCAATCGCGGTAAGAAGTCTGTGACCCTGAACATAGCGCGTGCGGAGGGTCAGGCCATCGTCCGTCAGCTCGCGGCACAGGCCGACGTATTCATCGAGAACTACAAGGTGGGCGATATGGCCCGCTATGGTCTGTCATACGAAGACCTTCGGAAACTCAACCCGCGTCTCGTCTATTGCTCGGTGACGGGTTTCGGGCAGACCGGACCGCTCGCCGGGATGGCCGGCTACGACTTCATCGTGCAGGGCATGGGCGGCCTCATGAGCATCACCGGCGAGCGCGATGAGTGTTCAGGTGGTGGCCCGCAGAAGGTCGGCGTCGCGTTTGCGGACATCATGACCGGCATGTATGCGACGGTCGCGATACTCGCGGCCATCGCCCAGCGGGCCACAACGGGTGAAGGGCAGTACATCGACATGGCGTTACTCGATGTTCAGGTGGCGACGATGGCCAACATGAACCTGAACTACCTCGTCTCGGGGACGACGCCGCGCCGGCAAGGCAATGCACACGCGAACATCGTGCCGTATCAGGTGTTCGACGCGAAGGACGGGCAAATGGTGATCGCCGTCGGCAACGACAGTCAGTTCGCGAAGTTCTGCGAGACGGGTGACTGCCTTCATCTCGCGGCCGACCCGAGATTCGCGACCAACGCTGCACGCGTGGCTCACCGCGATGTGCTCATCCCCATCCTCGAAAAGATGATGCTCACGCGCACGGTGGACGAGTGGACCGTGCAGCTCAATCGGAAAAGCGTGCCCGCCGGGCCCATCAACAGCATCGCGCAGGCGTTCGAGCATCCGCAGGTGAAACATCGGCAGATGCGGGTGGACATTGCGCATCCGTTGGCAGGCAGCGTGCCGAGCGTGGCCAGTCCTATCCGCATGTCCGCGTCACCCATGACCTACGATACGCCGCCGCCAACGCTCGGTCAGCACACCGACGAGGTGCTCGCATCGCTCTGCGGGATGCGTGCGGGCGATATCGAGGCGCTGCGCAGCCGCGCGATCGTATGAAAGGCCGGCACATCTGCAATCGCGAACCGGGCGGGCGTTCCTTGCCGGCCGGCGCGCATATCGTTGAATCGGAGAAAGTACAGCATGAATGGCGCTGAGAGTCTTGTTACCACGTTGCTCGAGTCGGGCATCGACACCTGCTTCGCCAATCCCGGAACCAGTGAGATGCACTTCGTTGCGGCACTGGATCAGATCCCGGGCATGCGTTGCGTGCTCGGCCTTCAGGAAAACATCGTGACCGGCATGGCCGATGGTTACTACCGTATCGCCGGCAAGCCGGCGAGCACGCTGCTGCACTGCGGGCCGGGGCTCGCCAATGGCTGGGCGAATCTGCACAACGCGCGCCGGGCCAATAGCGGCATCGTCAATATCGTGGGCGATCAGGCGACCTATCATCAGCCGTTCGATGCACCGCTCACCGCCGATACCGCTGGCCTCGCCAATGCCGTGTCGCGCTGGGTGCGCACGAGCCGGCACGCGGCCGATGTCGGCAGGGATGCGGCGGCGGCGGTAGCGGCGGCGCGCACCGCGCCGGGACAGATCGCCACGCTCATTCTGCCGTCCGATACGTCGTGGGATGCAGGTGGCGTTGCCGCGCGCGCGCTGCCCGTTCCCGCCGCGCCTGCCGTCGATCCGTTCGCGGTCGAGACGGCTGCGCGCATCCTTCGGCACAACCCGAACGTACTGATCCTGCTCGGCGGACACTGCGCGATGCCGCAAGCGCAGGAGCTGGCATGGCGCATCGCGAGCGCAACGGGCGCGACACTGAAGTACGAGTATGTGAACGGACGCGTCGCGCGCGGCCGTGGCCGCTTGCCGATCGAGCGCCTGCCGTACAACACCGATCAGGCCATCAAGCTGCTGGAGCCATTCCAGCACATCATCCTGGTCAACGCGAAAGCACCGGTCGGATTCTTTGCGTACCCCGGCAAGCCTTCCATTCAATACTCGGGCACTGCGCAGATTCACACCGTGTCGCGCGTCGAGCAGGATCCTGTTTCCGCATTGCTGGCGCTCGCGCAAGCGCTGAATGCGCCCCCGGCCGCCATGCCCGATGCCGGTCCGCGACCCGAAGCGGGCCGGGGCACGCCGACGCCGGAAGGCCTCGCGCGGACGCTGGCCGCGCTCATGCCGGAGAACGCCATCGTGTCCGACGAGAGCGTTTCGTTCGGGCGCGGCTTCTACCAGTTCACCCATGGGGCCGCGCCGCACGACTGGCTTCAACTGACTGGCGGCGCCATCGGCGACGGCCTGCCCGTGGCGACCGGCGCGGCGGTGGCGAGCAGTGGAGCGAGGCGAGTCATCAGTCTGCAGGCGGACGGCTCGGCCATGTATTCGTTGCAGTCCTTATGGACCCAAGCTCGCGAGAAGCTGCCCTGCACGACGATCCTTCTCAGCAACCGGAAATACAACATCCTGATTGGCGAATACCAGAATGTCGGCGCCATTCCTGGCCCGACCGCGATGAGCATGCTCGATCTCTCCAATCCCGATCTCGACTGGGTAAAGCTCGCCAATGGCATGGGTGTGGAAGCGGCGCGCGCGACGACACTGGAAGCATGCGCGGACCTGATGAAGCAGAGCTTCCTGCAAAACGGGCCTTTCCTGATCGAACTGATCATCTGAATTCACGGAGACTCAACAACGTGAGCAATACCACGCATCTCGGCTTTCTGGGCCTCGGAAACATGGGCGCCGCGATTGCCCTGCGGCTCATTCATCCAGGATCGACGCTGCATGTGTTCGACCCGAATCCGGAAGCGGTCGGGCCGCTCGTCGAAGCTGGCGCGATCGCGCATGCCAGCCCGCGTTCGGTGGCGGATGCGGCGACCGTTGTCATGGCCTGTCTGCCGAACAGCGACGTCTGCGAACGCGCGCTGTTCGGGCAGGATGCCGTGGTTTTGGGCAAGCGCGTGCAAACCTATATCGAGATGTCCACGCTCGGACCGACCGTGATCTCGTCGAATGCGAAGCGGCTCGCTGCCTCGAACATCGCGACCATCGATGCGCCAGTCAGCGGCGGGCCCGCTGCGGCGCGCGCAGGCACCTTGTCGATCATGCTGTCCGGCAATGACGAGACCATCGCGACCGCCATGCCGTGGCTCACACTCATCGCAAAGACAATCTGCCGGCTCGGCGAACAGCCCGGCCAGGCCCAGGCGATGAAACTGGTGAACAACATCATGCTCGCAGCCAACATGGCCGTGGCTTCCGAGGCGCTCACGATCGGCGCGAAGGCGGGACTCGACGCGGACGCCATGATCGAGGTGATCCGGTCGAGCACCGGCCACAGCGCGGCCGCGGATATTCTCGCCCGCTTCGCCATCTGCGGCGCATTCGACTTCGGTGCGTACATGTCGATCGTGGCAAAGGACGTGGAGCTTGCCATTGCCGAAGCAAAGGCGCTCGACGTGCCGGTGCCCGTGCTGAACGAAGCGCGAAGTCTATGGCATGGCGCCATCGAACAGGGCCACGGAGGCGACGACTTCACGTCCATCCTCAAGATCGTGGAAGTACGCGGCGGCGTGACGGTTCGCGGCGCGCCACGACGATAGCTCCGCGGATAGCCTTCATTACACCCTTCAACTGCCTGAACCCACGGAGAAAATCATGAATTCCGCCGAGCTGATTGCGAAACTTGCCTATGCCACTCCGGAAACCGCGCCACTGGTGCCGGGGCGTCGCGAATTCTTCAAGTATCGCGATCTTGGTGTCACGGATGCCACGGACGGTCGCATGCGTGCGCAACTCACCATTGCCACGGGCGACATGCAGCAAACGGGCTGGCACTACCACTTGTGCGAGTCCCAGTTCATCTTCACGTTGCGAGGATGGGTTGATCTTCTGATCGAGGACGGACGGAAGATTCGCGTGAGCGCAGGCGAATCGCTGCTTATTCCGGGTGGGCTGAAGCACAACGAGATCGCCATCTCGGAAGACTTTGAGCTTCTCGAAGTGTCCGTGCCGGCAAAGATGGGGACGGTGGCCTGCGACGCGCCCGAGGCCTTCGCTTCCCGACGTTGAACGACATATCGAACGCAGAGAGAACTTCAAAATGACCAAAGGTTATATTTTTGCCGAAGTGAATATTCGCTCGGCCAACGCCGAGTGGAGCGAATACAGCAGCAAGGTTCAGGCAACGCTCGACGCATACGGCGGCGTGTTCCTGATTCGGGGCGGCACGCAAAACGTGCTGGAAGGAACAACGGATGGCGGCACGATCGTGGTCCTCGAATTCGAAAGCCTCCAACGCGCGGAAGAATGGTATGCATCGACCGCGTATCAGGACATTCTGCCGCTGCGACTGCGTAATGCAGAGGCGCGAGTCATGTGTCTCGCCGGGGCCAGTTAAGTCAATCTGAATGTTGTCGGGTCATCCAGCGCGATACTCCATCCTTGTAATTTCGTATGACTAAATAAAATGAGGAGACCAGATTTTGAAAACAGCCGAAGACTTCACTGTTAGTTTGAAAATCAAAACCGAAAGAAATAGTCAGGACCGGAGACAGGTATGGCCTTGGTAATTGTTCTTTTTTCGCTGACGTTTCTCATGGTCGCGGCGTATCGCGGCTACAGCGTGATTCTTTTTGCGCCGATCGCCGCGCTCGGCGCTGTCTTCCTCACGGAACCCGCAGCCGTGGCGCCGGTGTTCTCGGGCATCTTCATGGAGAAGATGGTTGGCTTCGTGAAGCTCTACTTTCCGGTGTTTCTGCTTGGCGCATTATTTGGAAAGTTGATCGAGATATCGGGATTTGCAGCCGCCATTGTCGCGGCCGCCATCCGGTATATCGGCCGTTCACGCGCGAACGTCGTGATCATCACGGTGTGCGCGTTGCTGACTTACGGCGGGGTGTCGGTTTTCGTGGTCGTGTTTGCGGTCTATCCATTCGCTGCGGAGCTCTATCGGCAGAGCAATATTCCGAAGCGGTTGATGCCTGGCGTCATCGCGTTGGGCGCGTTCTGCTTCACCATGGATGCGCTTCCCGGCACGCCGCAGATTCAAAACATCATCCCGTCGACCTTTTTCAAGACCACGGGCTGGGCCGCGCCTGCGCTTGGGATGAGCGGTTCGGTATTCATGCTCGTCGTCGGATTGATCTATCTCGAATGGCGCAGAAAGAGCGTGATGGCAACGGGCGAAGGTTACGGCACGGCGCTCGTCAACGAACCGGAGCGCGTGGCGCAGAACATGTTGCCCAACCCGGTGCTGGCGATCATGCCGCTAGTCCTGGTCGGCGTCTCGAACTATTGCTTCACGAAGTGGATTCCGCTCTGGTATGGGCCTTCGTACACCGTGGCGCCGGAGGTGCTGCCAGGCGTGCACGGTCAGGTTACGACGTCGATCAAGACGGTGACAGCGATCTGGTCCGTCGAGGCTGCATTGATTCTCGGCATCGCTCTCGTGGTCTTGACTGCGTACAGGCGGGTCGCAGCCACTTTTGCCGATGGCACGCGCGCTGCTGCAGGCGGCGCCTTGCTGGCCGCAATGAACACGGCGTCGGAATATGGCTTCGGTGCAGTGATCGCTGCATTGCCGGGTTTCCTGGTCGTGAGCGATGCGCTCAAGACCATCCCTAACCCGCTCGTCAATGCCGCCGTGTCGGTGAGCACGCTGGCCGGCATCACCGGGTCGGCCTCCGGCGGCATGAGCATCGCGCTTGCCGCGACATCCGATTTGTTGATCAGGAATGCGCAAGCCGCGCACATACCGCTGGATGTCCTGCATCGCGTCGTCGCGATGGCGAGCGGCGGCATGGACACGCTACCGCACAACGGGGCCGTCATCACCTTGCTGGCGGTGACCGGGTTGACGCATCGTCAGTCGTATCGGGAGATATTCGCGATCACGCTCATCAAGACCATGGCGGTCGCGTTCGTCATCGGCGTCTATTACGTCACCGGGTGGGTTTGAAACCCGCGGGAGGGAGCAGCGACCGCGCGACGTCGAACAACGTGGAGGTGAACTTCAAATACCAGTCGGGACAGATTCCAGCTTCAGCGACGAAGCTCCTCCGCGCCTTTCCCCGTCCACCGTTTGAGCGCGCGCCGAAAGTTCGCGGCATCGCTGAATCCAAGCAGCATCGCGACGTCCTCGGTACTCATCTTCGTCGTTTTAAGGTATTCGAGCGCGAGCGAGCGTTTGACATCATCGACGATGGCCTGGAATGACGAGCCTTCTTCGTCCAGTCGCCGCCTCAGGGTGCGCGATGTCAGATGCATCGACTTCGCGACGCTCTCCATGTCGGGAAAGGATCCGGGCGTGGCCATCAGGCTTTGGTACACCTCGCCCGAGACGCCGCTGGATGTCTTCGCCTGTCCAATCAACCGATCGCAGGTCTCTTGCAGCAATGTCGTCGTGAGAGGGTGAGCGAGTTGCGGCTTGCGTTCGAGAATCGCGCTGTCGTAGACCAACTCGCATTGCTCCTGATCGAAGAGGCATTCGCATCCGAGATAGTCAGCGTAAATGTCTGCATGCGAGGGCGCGGGATATGAGAAACACGCTTTCACCGGCGGGCATACGCCGCCCGCGACGTCCTGAAGATGCGTCACGTGTTGCGTGTATTGCTGCTCGATGATGAATTCGCGCAGTTCGCGCGAAGGACTCGACGTGAACGCATCAGGAAACGTCCAGACCATGCGATCCGGATACTCCGTCCATTCGATGGCGACGGTCGGCGTTGCGAGCCGGTGATACTTCACGCCGAGTTTGAAATAGTCGCGCAACGACAAACACGACATGAGCGCGTAGCCATACATCCCGTAGGCGGACAAATGCAATTTGCGTCCGACCTTGAAAGGCGTTGCCGGCTCGCAGCCGAGCGACACGGCATTCCTGCAGACCGTCGCGTACTGCCCGACGGACGTGAGGACAGACGCGTCCTGCAGTTCGACAACCGTGACGCCCGAGCCACTCAAGCTGTCTTCAGGCGCGATGCCTTGCTCTGCCAGCACCTCGACCAGTGCGGCGATCTTGTAGGGCGCGAACATGCGTTCGTTGAGCGGAGGTCGAATGGTAGCCATGTGTCCTGTTGTCCTCTGAGGACTCTCGAGTGTCCGAAAAAGACCTTTTCTCGCGGATGCTACCTCAATAAGATTCGAGTCACAAGGCGCCACTCCGTGTACGGGAGGCGCTGAATGGAAACGGAGACGAGGATTTTTCGATGAGCGATTCGAGCCGCAAGGTCATCATTTCGTGCGCTGTCACCGGCGCCACCCACGTTCCGACGATGTCGGAGCATCTGCCGATCACCCCCGCCCAGATTCGCGATCAGGCGATCGAAGCCGCCGAAGCCGGAGCGGCGATCATCCATCTCCACGCACGCGATCCCATCGACGGCCGCCCGACGCCCAACCCCGACATCTTCCGCGAATTCGTCCCCGCCATCGCAGAGGCGACGGACGCGGTCATCAACATCACGACGGGCGGCAGCACGCGCATGAGCCTGGAAGAGCGGCTCGCCTATCCACTGCGCGCGGCGCCCGAGATGTGTTCGCTCAACATGGGCTCGATGAATTTCTCGATCCATCCGCTTGCGGCGAAAACGTCGTCGTGGCGCTACGAATGGGAAAAGGGGTATGTCGAAGGCATGGAGGACATGATCTTCCGCAACACCTTCAAGGACATCAAGCACATCCTCCTCGAACTCGGCGGTAAAGGCACGCGATTCGAGTTCGAGTGCTATGACCTCGGACATCTTTACAATCTCGCGCATTTCGTCGATCAGGGCTTGATCAAGCCGCCGTTCTTCATTCAGTCGGTGTTCGGCATTCTCGGCGGCATGGGCGCGGATCCCGAGAACATGACCGTGATGCGCGCAACGGCCGACCGCCTGTTCGGACGCGAGAACTATCACTTTTCCGTGCTCGGCGCGGGCCGTCACCAGATGCCGCTCGTCACGATGAGCGCGATTCTCGGCGGCAACGTCCGCGTCGGGCTGGAAGACAGCGTGTACATCGCCAAGGGCGTCAAGGCCGAGTCGAACGCGCAGCAAGTACGCAAGATCCGTCGCATCCTCGAAGAGCTGTCGCTCGAAATAGCGTCGCCGGACGACGCGCGCGCGATGCTCGGGCTGAAAGGGCGCGACAAGGTTACACCGTAAGACTCTCGATATTCGCAGACAGGGCGCAGACCCATCCCGGAGACACAATGAACATCATCGACGACCTCGACAAGCTGCACCGCGCCGCTACCCGCAAAGCGATGCAGCGCCTTATTCCACTCATGTGTGCGATCTACTTCATGTCGTTCCTGGATCGCACGAACGTCGCGCTGGCGAAAGCTCAACTGGCAATCGATGTCGGCATCAGCGCCGCCGCGTACGGGTTGGGTTCGGGCATCTTCTTCATCGGTTATGCCTTGCTGGAGGTGCCGAGCAACCTCGCCGCGCATCGCATCGGGCCGCGTCGATGGATTGCGAGAATTGCGGTGACATGGGGCATTCTCTCCACCGCGATGATGTTCGTGCAGGGCGAGTGGTCGTTCTACGTTCTGCGCGTGCTGCTGGGCATCGCCGAGGCCGGGCTTTTCCCGGCGCTCATGTACATGGTCACGCTCTGGTTCGCACCGAACGACAAGCCGGTCGTCGTGGGCTGGATCTACATCGCGCCGGCGCTCGCGCTGATGCTCGGCAGTCCGCTCGGCGGCGCGCTGATGCAGATGAACGGACTCGGCGGACTGCACGGCTGGCAATGGATGTTCATGATCGAGGGCATTCCCAGCGTACTGGTCGGCATTCTGCTTTTCTTCAAGATGCCGGAACGTCCGCGCGACGCTCGCTGGCTGTCCGCCGAGGAAGCCCAGGCGCTGGAGTCGCGTGCCGCCGCTGACGCGCAAGGACATCCGGAGCTGACGTCTTCCGACTGGATGGCAGCGTTGAAGCGCCCTACGACCGTCATGATGGGCCTGATCTACTTCCTCAACCAGGTGGCGTTCGTCGGTCTGTACTTTTTCGCGCCCTCGATGATTCAGCAGATGCACGTCAAGTCGCCGCTGCTCGTCGGCGTGCTTGCCGCGAGCGTCGGTCTTGGTTTCCTGCTGGGCGTGCTGATCCTGCCACGGATTCATCGGCGCTACGGCAATGACTGCGCGTTCCTGGGCATTCTCACGGTTGGACTCATCGCCGGCGCGTGCGCGTTCATCGCCACGTCGAGCCCCGCGGCGCGCATGGTGCTGCTTGCGGTGACGGCTTTCTTCGCCGGGGGCGTGTTGCCATCGTACTGGGCCATTGCGATGAAGCGCCTTCACGGCATTCAGGCCGCTGCAGGTCTCGCGTTCATCAACACGATCGGGCTGATCGGCGGGTTCGTCGGCCCCTACCTGTTCGGCTTGGCCGAGACGGTGACGGGACGTAGCGATTCCGGCTTTTACATCATTCTCGTGGCGTCGTTGCTCGGCCTGCTGCTGGTGCCATTGTTCGCAAAGGCGATTCGCCGCGAGGCCGAAGCATCGTCCCCGCTTGGCAACGGCAGTGCTGCCGGCATGCAATCCTGAACGATCGACACAGAGCGAAAAGATGAGACTACAGAAAAAGGTAACGCTGATCACGGGCGCGGGACAGGGCATTGGCGCCGCTACCGCTCGCAAGTTCGCGCAGGAAGGCGCGGCAGTTGTCGTGTGCGACGTGAACGAGAAAGCGCTCAGGGAAGTGACGCAGGCTTGCCAGAAGGCGGGTGCAGAAACGGCGGCATACTGCATCGACATGACTGACAGGCTCGCCGTCGACGAGGTGGTCGCAGGCGTGATCAAGCGCTTCGGCCGTATCGACGTGCTCGTGAACAATGCGGGGATCACGCGCGACGCTCGTCTCCAGAAGATGACCCTCGACCAGTTCGACGCGGTGATCGACGTCAACCTGCGCGCTGTCTTTCATGCCAGCCAGGCCGTCCTGGACGGAATGGTCGCGCAAGGCTCGGGCGTCATTCTGAATGCGAGTTCGGTCGTCGGCATCTATGGGAATTTCGGCCAGACCAACTACGCCGCGTCCAAGTTCGGTGTGATCGGTTTCACCAAGACATGGAGCCGGGAACTCGGGCCGAAGGGCATTCGCGTCAACGCTGTCGCCCCCGGGTTCATCGACACGTCGATCCTGTCGACGATTCCCGAAGACGTTCTGCGCAAGATGCGCGAACAGGTGCCGCTGGGCCGGCTCGGTGCGCCGGAAGAGGTCGCGAATGTCTACGCGTTTCTTGCGAGCGACGAAGCGAGTTACATCAATGGCGCCGTGATCGAAGTGTCCGGCGGCATGACGCTCTGAGATCCACATGAATACTTTTGAACTGTTGAAGCCGCAGCCTGGTTTGCGGGTACTCATCACCGGCGCGGCCTCGGGCATCGGCGCCGCGATGGCTCAGGCCTTCGTCGAGGCCGACGCGCAGGTCGTCATCTGCGACGTCGATGCCGTCGCCGTCGAAGCATTTACGTCGACGAGTACGTCGTTGCATGGCTGCGTCGCGGACGTGAGCGACGCGGACCAGGTCGATGAGGTCGTCGCGGCAACCGCGCGCGCGCTGGGCGGACTCGATCTGCTGATCAACAACGCCGGGATCGCCGGTCCGACAGGGGCTATCGAAGATATCGACGCGCAACAGTGGGAGCGAACGGTCACCACCAATCTGAACGGACAGTTCAACTTCCTGCGCAAGGCGGTGCCGCTCATGAAGAAGACCTCCCGCAGCGCGAGCATCATCACGATGTCTTCGGTTGCGGGGCGGCTAGGCTACGCGTTTCGCACGCCCTATGCCGCGACGAAGTGGGCGCTGGTCGGGCTGACCAAATCGCTGGCCATCGAACTGGGGCCCAGCGACATTCGCGTCAACGCCATTCTGCCGGGCATCGTGCAAGGGGAACGGATGGATCGCGTGATCGCCGCGCGGGCGGAATCACTGGGCGTGACGGCAGACGCAATGCGGGATGAATACCTGGGGAAGATCTCGTTACGTCGCATGGTGACGGTGCAGGACATATCCGCCACGGCGCTCTTTCTTGCTTCACCCGCCGCCCGCAACATCACCGGGCAGTCGATCAGCGTCGACGGGAATGTAGAGTATCTCTGAGGACTTTCTGCTGGTTGGCTTCGCCGGCGACATGGACAGAACCAATCTGCATCGTTATATTCAATAAGATATAACGTGGAGCGGCAATGGAAACGGTACAGGCGTCCAGATGTTCATCCGCCAGCTGAAGTATCTCGTCACGCTCGCGACCGAGCAGCATTTTGCGAAAGCGGCCGAGTTGTGCAACGTGTCGCAGCCGGCCTTGTCATCGGCGATCCGCAGTCTCGAAACGGAACTGGGGCTCGTGATCGTCAAACGCGGACGGCGCTTCCTTGGTTTCACGGAGGAAGGCGAGCGGGTGCTCGGCTGGGCGCGCCAGACGCTCGCCGCGCTCGAGCACATGCGCCAGGATGCGTCGGCGTCACAGGTGCGCCTGACGGGCACGCTGCGCTTCGGCGTGATCCCGACGACCATGCCGATCATCGGCCTGTTGCTCGGCGCGTGCCGCGCGCAGCACGCCGCGATCCACTACACCGTCCGTTCGCTGAGCTCCGACGTCATTCTCCGTCAGCTCGACGACTACGAGATCGATATCGGCTTCACGTATCTCGACAAGCGCGTGCAGGCCGGCTTCGCGGTTCTGCCGCTGTATCTGGAGCGCTACTTTCTGTTGTCTCCAGCGGGGACGCACACGCGTGCGCGCCCGCGCGCGGCGAAGTGGTCGGAACTGGGCAACCTGCCGTTCTGTCTGCTCGGCACGGCCATGCAGAATCGCCAGGTGATCAGCGCAGCGTTCAGGCGCGCGAGCGTCCAGCCGACTGTCGTGCTGGAAACCGATTCGCTGCTCGCCCTGCATTCGAACGTGCAGCACGCGGGGCTGCACAGCATCCTTCCGCATAGTCTTCTCAGCGTGATCGACGGCAAGGAAAGCGGCGTGCGCGCGATTCCACTCGAGCCCGAACTCACGCGCGAGATCGGGCTCATCACGCGCAGTGCGCCGGCCATGCCGCCGCTCGTCGCGGCGATGTGGAGCGCGGTTGGCGAACTCGATCTCCAGCAGCGCTTCGATACGCTGTTGCCGCGCGCGCAACGCGGCGCTTGATAAGCCGCGCTTATCAGCGCATACGTCCAAACGATTGGACGCGACCACGCCCGTTCGCCGAGACTTGGCTCCATCGACCCAGCGCGTCATGACTTGCCGGGCCGATCTTTCAAATCAAACGGAGCGAGACGAAATGGCCAAGGTGCTTTGCGTGCTTTACGACGATCCCGTCAACGGCATGCCGAAAAAATACGCCCGCGACGGCGTGCCCGAAATCACGAGCTATCCCGGCGGCCAGACCGCGCCGACGCCCGATGCGATCGACTTCACGCCGGGCGAGTTGCTCGGCAGCGTGTCGGGTGAACTGGGCTTGCGGCGCTTCCTCGAATCGCAAGGACATACGCTGGTCGTCACGTCGGACAAGGACGGACCGGATTCCGTTTTCGAGCGCGAACTGCACGATGCAGAAGTCGTGATCTCGCAGCCGTTCTGGCCGGCGTACCTGACGGCCGAGCGCATCGCGAAGGCGCCGAAGCTCAAGCTCGCGCTCACGGCCGGAATCGGCTCCGATCACGTCGATCTTCAGGCCGCGATCGAGCGCGGCATCACGGTCGCCGAGGTGACGTACTGCAACAGTATCAGCGTGGCCGAGCACGTCGTCATGATGATCCTCTCGCAAGTGCGCAACTATCTGCCCTCGCACGAGTGGGTGAAGAAGGGCGGCTGGAACATCGCCGATTGCGTCGAACGCGCCTACGACCTCGAAGGCATGCATGTGGGCACGGTGGCGGCCGGGCGTATCGGACTGGCGGTGTTGCGGCGCCTTAAACCGTTCGACGTCAAGCTGCATTACACGGACCGTCATCGTCTGTCCGCCGAAGTCGAGCGCGAGCTCAACCTGACGTGGCACGACAGCGTCGAATCGATGGTGAAGGTCTGCGACATCGTGACGATCAACTGCCCGCTTCACCCCGAAACCGAGCATCTGTTCAACGAAAAGATGATCTCGAAGATGAAGCGCGGTGCGTACATCATCAACACCGCGCGCGGCAAGATCTGCGATCGGGATGCCATCGTGCACGCGCTCGAAACCGGCCAGCTCGCAGGCTACGCAGGTGACGTCTGGTTCCCGCAGCCCGCGCCGGGCGATCATCCGTGGCGCACGATGCCGCACCAGGGCATGACGCCGCACACGTCCGGCACGACGCTGTCCGCGCAGACGCGCTACGCGGCCGGCACGCGCGAGATTCTGGAGTGCTGGTTCGGCGCGCGTCCGATCCGCGACGAGTATCTGATCGTCGATGGAGGCAAGCTCGCCGGTACGGGTGCACATTCCTATTCCGCCGGCAACGCAACCACGGGCTCGGAAGAAGCGAGCCGATTCAAGGTCGCCTGATTGGGCATAGCCATCGCGCCGCGATGGGTGAGACATCACGCATCGCGGCGTATCAACCAATCTCGTCACAGCGAAATGGAGAATGTATCCGGCGAAGGGATGCGAGCAACGGCTCGCATCATGGCAGGACCTGCGTTGCTCGGCTTTCTTGGGGGCACGGCTGCGATCGGCGTCCTCGGCTTGCTCGCGAAAACCACCGGCTTGCCGCTTCTGATCGCGCCTTTCGGCGCATCGTGCGTGCTGCTTTTCGCAGTGCCCGAGAGCGCGTTTGCCCATCCGAGGAATATGGTGTTCGGGCACCTGATTGCATCCGCGATCGGCGTAGGCATCTGCGCGTTCGCAGGCATCGGCTTATGGCAGATGGCGATCGCGGTTGGACTCGCCATCGCGGCGATGCAACTGACGCGCACGGTGCACCCGCCGGCGGGCGCGGATCCGCTGGTCATCATGCTGGCGGGCGGAGCATCGGTGAAGTTTCTGCTGCTGCCCGTGCTCGCCGGGGTGCTTTGCCTGTTCCTGATCTCGCGCGTGTTCAACTATTGCTTCCGCGCTCGCTAACTGTCGTGCGATACATCCGCGCGATCGCTGTATAGCGGAACCGTCTTCCCGCTGGCGATGCTGTTGCCGACGGCCTGCAGATCGAGCGATGGCGTTTTGGCGAGCAGCACGTAAGCGAGCCGGTTCGCGCGCCACGTGACCGTCTTCATTTCGCCGACCTGACCCGAGCGCACCGGCGCGTCGCCCTCGTTTTCCTCGATCACGCACAGGGCGACCGGATCGCCGCGCTCCGGCAGATACACCATCTGGATGAGCGGGCGGTCATGGTAATTCAGGCGCTGCACGCGCTTGAACTTGAGACCGACCTGACGCAGATCGGGCACCGCGACCGGCATGCCGTCGCGCTGGTGGATATCGGACAGAACCTGCTCCGTGCTGACCTTGTCTTCCCGCAGATTGGCGACCGTGTCGCGTCCGTAGAGCACCTGATAGTCCGCCACGCTTTGCACCCACGGATCGGCGCCGCGATTGAACGGATTGTAGCCGCCGAGATAACCGGTGAGCACGCCCGAGCAGACCGCACCCGCGACGAAGGCCGCGGCCGCCCACTGCATCGAAAAGCGGCGCGCGCCGCGTGACGCCTTGCGCTCCTGGGGCGCGCTGACGCTCACGAGCTCCTCGATGCGGCGCGTGAGGCTTTCCGGCACGGGCGGAACCGTTTGCCGGTCGTACGCGGCGCGATACGGCAGGACCGACGCCTGCAGCGCCGCTGCGCGCGCCGCCAGTTCATCGGAGTGAGCGATCGCCGCTTCGACTTCCGCGCGCTGCTCCGGCGAAAGCTCCCCGTCGACGTACGACATCAGCAGCGAATCATCGACATTCATCATAAGGATTCCCCTTTTCTAGTTGTTGCCGTCGAGGCCTGCACGCTGAATTTCTGACCGATCGTAAGCCGCGCGCGCGACAGCCGGCTCATGATCGTGCCGATCGGCACGTCGAGCACCTCGGCCGCCTCGCGATAGCTCAGGCCTTCGATCGCCACC